>Ga0302267_10000117_pt1 | contig 97260 bp, 72 predicted proteins | sample III_Bog_E1_3_FD_194555 | JGI IMG/M metagenome (GOLD analysis project Ga0302267, IMG submission 194555) | Peat permafrost microbial communities from Stordalen Mire near Abisko, Sweden - III_Bog_E1_3 | ecosystem: Environmental > Terrestrial > Soil > Wetlands > Peat | place: Sweden: Abisko... | reverse complement strand
TATGGCGCCGGGACGACTGAAGGATCTCCATGTTGGGGTTGATTCCACGGACGACCCTGGGAATGGTCAGCTTGCAGGAGTAGCCCATGTCGCACAGGGCATTCTTGAAGTTGCCCACGGTCATGTTGGTGATCTCGCCTATCACATCACCCACCATGTCCTCGCCCTGCATCATCATCTCGTCAGGCTTCATCCCAAGGATAACCGAAGCGGCGTGCTGCGCGAAGTTGTCGGGAATGCAAAGGTGCACGAGGCCATTGATCTGGCCCCTGAAGCCCACGCATCCGAAAAAGTGGGCCTCCTGGGCCGACACCCTAAAATCCCGGGCCTCAAGCCTCCTGATGAAAGTGGCTTCCTTCCGCACCATGGTGGAGCAGACATTGTTAACCGCGCTGGTTATCAGATCCTGTATATAGGCGTCCGAGATAGAGTTATGGCCGGACATAGTGGGTCTGTGCGAAGAGGGAGATATCGGACGCATTCGCCCAAACATGACCGCAAAATCACGTTGGGTCACTCTTTTGGCCAAAACTCACCGCGGCGCGCGCCGTTTCAGGGCGAAGCCTGGCCCAGAATCAATCCGGCCATGGAATGGCCTCCCTATCCTCCGGCAAGGGGCAGCTTATCTCCGCGGCAAGTCGAACACAGCATCCCCGCTCTGGGGTTCCTGCCTGGGGCCAGCAACCTCTTCGAGCTCGAGTATACGGCAGCCATCGCGCTCGTTGGGCGCGGCTCCCCTGCTGCGCTCGCGACCGTGGTCGGGGTCCTGGACAAGGTTCCCGCCATGCCGTCGATCTGCGGCATCTGCAGTAGGATGCAAAACCTCTATTTGGAAACCTTCGGCTTCCTGGAAGGATACCCGCAGGTATCCACCCGGGCACCGTGGACCATGAACCCGGGTGCGTCGATGGGCTCAACTACCGTCTAGACTGCGCCTTAGGTTGCTCGAGGTGCACGTGCCGCCTCGATAGAATCGTAGAAGTTCCAATGGCGCGTGTCCTCGATCCCCTTGCACTCGGCGGCGATCTTCGAATTTCCAACCATTGCGCATTTAAGACCAAGCTCCCTGCAGGTCTGCATTGCCTGGAAGAGTAGTTTTATCACCGCCATCTCCAGGGAGTTGAGCAGGTGCGCGTCGATCACGACGTTCACGTGTCCCGCATCAACCGCCTCGGCAATCTTGGGTTTTAGATGCCTATCTATTTCTGTGAGAATCGAGGGCCCGCAGGTTTCCGGCAGCCGCATGATTAGAGTCTCGCTCTCGATGGCGTAGTAGCGCTTTGAGGTGTCGAGGTTCATGGCCTTGGCGATTCGCGTTTCCAGGTCCCTCATATCGATCGGCTTTGTGATAACGGTGCCTAATCCGGCGTTCTGCGCCTGTTGCATCTGGGCCGTCTCCGTTCTCACGGCGAGACCGAAGACTGGCGTGTACTTGGTGCAGACGTTGGCGCGGATGAGTCTGAAGAGCGCCAACCCGGTTTCGTCGGGGAGGGAAAGGCTGATAATGACCAGGTCTGGCGGCGTGCGGGCGCAGAAATCGACGGCCTCACCCTGGGATGCAGCACCGTGGATCCTCCACGGCCAATGCTTTAGCCCGTCCCGGATCTGCTCGATAATGGCTGACTTGTCATCAACGACGAGGATGTCGGCCGGGTCGGAGATGGACTTGGTCCTCAAGGGGGCCTCAGTGCGAGGCTTAAGGTTGATGACCCGGCCAACCTTTTCAATCAGCACGTCGTCCCTGAAGGGCTTAACCACGTAATCCCTCACCCCAATCTTCGCCACCTTTAACACATGATCGCGTCCTCCCTCGGCCGTGAGCATAATCACCGGGATCGCCTTCAGGGCCGCATCGCACTTGAGCCGGGTGAGCATCTCTACTCCGTCCATTACCGGCATTGTGACATCGAGCAAAACGAGGTCGGGCATTTCCTTGGCGGCAGTGGAAAGCCCTTCGACACCATTGCTGGCCTCGAGGATTTCGCAGTCGAAATCCTTGAAGGCCTTTTTCACAACCAAGCGTACTGTCCTTGAATCATCAACGGTTAGTATCTTGTAGCTCATGGTCGGATAGCCCCCTCAGTCGCCCAACTTGATGAACAGGTCGGCAACAAGGGTGTGCTCCGAGCAGTTGAACCGTAAGGTGTGCCGCATTGCGTTGCTCACCGGAACAACGTAGAAACTGTTGCCGCGAAGAATTGAGGGAAGCGAGAGCATGCAGGGATAGCCGCAATCGCATAGGCAGTTCTTGAATCCGCCCGCGGTCATATTCGTCACCTCGGCGATGGCGTCATGGACGACTTCGTCGCCGGCGACCGTGAGTTCAGATTCAGTCATCCCCAGAATCTGGCCCGCGCAGTGCCTGGCGAAAGCTAGGTCGAGATATAGGTAAACAAGTCCCTTTGCCTCACCCGTGAACCCGATGGTTCCTACGATTTGAGGGGCGTCACCAAGCCGGATCGCGGGGCTCTGCGGCGACGGAACCGAGCTATCCAAGCCACCAACAGCTGCCGTTTCCAGATTGAGCATGACGTCGAAGACGTTGCTCACGGACGCGCTCATATACTGGTGGATAGCTTCTTCGGTGATTATCGGGTTCGGGCTCAAAAAGGACAATGACGTTTAAGGGTTTCTCAATTCAATGGCGGGGGGCATTGCACGGTGCGGCGACGCCCGTGATCTGATTCGGGCAGACCGGGTTCGCTTTGAAGTGACCGCCGCCATCAGCCCATGCGGTTCCCACATCGCTGCTGAATTCCGTGAAAGGATTGATGCTAACAATGGACACCTTTGAACATATCGGAGGGCTTCTCGAAACCTTAACGAGCGAGCCACTGAAACCGCTAAGGATTTTCCCTATTGCTCGGACGACCGGCACCGCCCTCTTGCGTTGCAACAAAGCGATGGGGAACGCATGAATTCGGCATGGATGATCGTCAGATGAAGAAAAAAGCGGAGGTATCTTTGTTTATCGCTGACGATCATAAGTTGGTCCGGGATGGTTTGCGGGTTCTCGTAGAGAGGGCCGGCAATTTCCGGCTCGTCGGCGAGGCCGCAGACGGGAGGGCGCTCGTTGAGGGAGTCCTGGCCCTCGAACCCGAAGTTGTTCTGACCGATCTGGCTATGTGCGAGCTCAACGGCATCGACGCCACCCGCCAACTAAGAGCCGCCGGGTACAAGGGCCTTATCCTCATGCTCTCGATGCACGACGAGCGGCGTTTCATCTCCCAGGCTGTTGAAGCCGGCGTGAACGCATATATACACAAGGACCATGCCTTTGATCAGGTCCTGGTGGCTATCGAGGCGGCCAAACGCGGCGAAATCTGGCTGAGCCCTCAGCTAGCAATGATGGCAGACGAGGGCCATGTGCACACCCTCCTTGAACTTCTGACCTTGCGAGAACGCGAGGTCCTACAGTTGTTTGCGGAGGGCTACGGAACCAAAGAGGTGGCCGGGCAGTTGCACCTAAGCCCAAAGACCGTCGAGATCCACCGCCTAAACCTCTTCTCGAAATTAAAAGTCAACAACGTCATCGAGCTGACCCGAATCGCGATCAAGGAAGGGCTGATTCAGCTTTGAGCCATTCGTTTCCCGGCGCGATCCAGGGCAGACCTCACTGCATCAATCAAATTGGTGATCTCAAAGGGCTTCTTCAGGAGGTCGACCTCCAGCGCCGAAATGGCTTCAGCGTTTTCAAAGCGCCCACTCATCATGATGATGGGCAATTTTGGCACCAACAGCCTCGCGCGCCTCACAAAATCCAGACCGCTGGTCTCCGGCATGTTCTGATCGACTATGACGAGGTCAAAGCTCTGGGGATTCATCTCGAATCTTTTCAAGGCCTCGCATGCGGAGGTGAACATCTCCGGCTCGTAAGCGCTTCTCTGCAGTGTCATTCGCGTAACCAATCCAACAGACGGATCATCATCCACGATCAGGATTCGCTGCCCATTTCCCATTAGTAACGGACCCTTGTTGGCGAGCCTTCTGGATCCAGTTCCAATTCGCGATACCGGAAGGAAAACGGTGAACGTCGAGCCCTTCCCCAACGTCGTTTCAACCTCCATGCCCCCTTCGTGGGCCGCAACGATGTCATGCACAATTGACAAACCCAAGCCAGTGCCCTGTCCCTCCGCCTTTGTTGTGAAATAAGGCTCAAAGATCCGGTTTCGCGTGGCCTCGTTCATTCCGCTTCCGGTGTCCCTGACATACATTTTGAAGTACTGGCCCGCATCGCACCCATGCGGGATAACTCGCCCGCCACTTGCGCCCAATTCGCAGATTTCCGCACCAATCTGAATCTTCCCCGCTTTTTTCCCGAGCGCATGCCCAGCGTTGGTACACAAGTTCATTAGCACCTGCTGCAGCTGGCCAGAGTCCGCCAAGACAGGCGCGGTTTCGCAACTAAGCGCGATTGAAAGCGAGACATTCCCAGGCAACGCAGCCGCGATAAGCGGCGCAGTATCGCGGATCACCTCCACTGCATCGACGAGAGCCCGCTTTTGGTCGTTGTTGCTCCGTGAAAAATTAAGTATTCGCCTGACGAGGTCGCGGGCGCTCATGGCGCCATGCCTCGCCTGCACAAGCAGTTCCGAGGCTTCGTGGCCAGGAGCCAAGCTTGTCGAAGCAAGTTCCACAAAGCCATTGATGCCTGTCAGGAGATTATTGAAATCGTGAGCCACTCCCGCAGCCAATGTGCCGAGAGCCTCCATTTTCTGCGACTGCTGCAGCTTAGCACGGAGGCTCACCGATTCTGAAGTTGCCTCGACAATCTCGGTGATGTCTCCAGCCACGCCGATCGACCATTCCGGCTGCCCAAGGCTGTCGTCGTGAACGATCCCGTGGAGTTCGATATGATTGAGACTGCCGTCGGGACGAATAATCTGGAAACGCAGTCGGTACGAACGGTTGCAGGCCGGTGATGCCATCCATGACTGCCTGACTGATCTACGATCCTCCTCCGCCACCCGCTCCAAGATCGCGTCGAGTGACGGTGCTTTGGTAGAGGATGGCAGCCCGAATATCTCAAACATCCGGCTATCCCACTCCGTGTACCCCGTTTGGAGGTTGTGTCGCCACACCCCAAACTTCGAGGCGCGCAAAGCAAGCGCCAGACGCTCAGCCGCAGCATCCAAAGCATTCTCGGTCTTAATGCGCTCAGTAATGTCAGAGATCACAACCAGCAGGCAGGCACGCCCATCTATTTCCACTTTGTCGCCGTTGACCAGACCCTCGATTACCCCCCCTTGGCGATTACTGAAGGACATCGCCAAGCCCGCAATCCTTCCCTGGTTCTGCAATGTGTCTACCAGGAGCTGCCGATTCGCCGCAGTGATCCATCCTATTTCGGTCCCGCGGCGGCCGACGACCTCGTCGCGCCGAAATCCGGTTACACGAGTCACTTCGGTGTTCACGTCGATGATGACCCCGGTCGACAGATCGGATATGCTGATCAGAGCCGGGGCGCTCTGGAACATCATCGAGAACTTTTTTTCACTCTCCCGAAGCTCATTCTCGGCCCGCCTTCGCTCGGTTATGTCGTGCGCAAATCCGCAGTTGAATTCCTCGTTTCCGATCTTTACGTAGGCCAGGACGATCTCCACCGGGAAGGTGGTTCCATCCTTGCGCCGATGCACGGATTCGCCTGTGTACGTGTTCTGGGCTCGCAAGCGCCCCCAAACTACACTCAAGCGTTCAGGCGTGGCGTCAGGGGAAACCATCATGAGGGGATTGCCGATCAGTTCTTTCCTTGTGTATCCCAATGCCCGGCAGCCCCCGTCGTTGACGTAGACGATCCTATTTTGCCCATCTATCCAGTATGCGCCGTCATCAAGTGCTTCTACCGCACGTGCCAGTCGCTCCCTTTCATCCTCGATATGCTTGCGCGCAGTGATGTCTTGAAACTGCGCCACAAAGCTGAGCGGCCGGTTTTCGGCATCCCTTTGCAAGGATACGGTCAGATGCACATTCGCGGCTCTGCCGCTCCTATGAAAGTAGCGCGCATCCATCTCGAAGTCGGTTGCCATGCCGTCTAACAGCTCGCTACGCTTTACCAGCTCGGACGCCCCGTCCTCGGGATCGCAAATCGCTCGGATGTCCATTGCCAGCAATTCCTCGCGCCCATAGCCGACGATCTGGCACAGGGCCGGATTTACATCCGTCCACTTTCCGTCGGGGGCGATGACCGCCATGCCAATGGCCGCGTTGTACATTGCATTCGCTCTGAGCTGCTGCTCCTCGCCAAGACGCCGCATCGCGAGCATCGCGCTATTCTTGGCATTCTCCATCTCAGAGACCACGAGCCGCACCAGGAACAGGAGTAATCCCAAAAGGCTAAACATGTAGCATGAGAGGCGCACCCAGACTGCGGGCGAATGCCAATCCGTAGTGTTTTGGCCCAAGCCGCTCTCCTCCCCCATCCAACGAGGCCTTTCGAACGCAATCCAAAATGCCGCAGCAGTCCCGAATAGAGCGCCGACCAAAACGAGCGCCCACAAAACTCGCCTCACGCCAAAGAGTAGCCCGGTAATGGTGAGGAAAAGAAGCGTGAAAAGTGCCCACGTCGGCGTCGGTCCAGTCACAAACAAGGTGTCCGTTGTGGTAGCTAGCAGGATGAAGCTAAAGACAACGTAGCGAACCATCGAGGGCAGCCCTCGGAACACAGCCATAACTATCACCAGGACAAGGAGGCAATTGTTGATGATGAAGAACAGATTCCTGAGCGCAGCTGAGGGGTCTGTAATAAACAGTAACGCATTGCCGATGCTCACTACGATGGCAGTGAGCGCTATCGAGACGCTAAGGACCTTCTCGCAGCTTTCAGCGGGTATGATCGCATTCTTGAAAGCTGGCGATCGCACACCAGGCCGTAGGGACCGCTGCAATATGGGACCGAAGGGCATTCGACGGGCACGCTTTCGGTCAAGCTCCCGGTGAGAGTGCTCTCCCCGCGAACAGTGCAGCCGCGTGGTTCGGGAATTTCTCTTCCGGAAAGTAAAGGTTCACCGAGGCGCCATAGCCTGAAGCCCCATCTATAACTATTGCTCCCCGATGACGTTTCATAAATCCACGGGCTCCCTCGAGTCCAAGCTCGCAAAGGTCGCCCTCCCGCATTGGCTCGCGGAGCACTTCATTGGCCCTTGCCGGATTCGATGAAGCCTTTCCGCCTTCGGAGACTCTTATGCTAAGGCACACGGTGTGATGTGCACCCACCTGCGGGTGTCGCAGGCGATAATCTGCGGTTGAGACCCCATGCGAAAGCATAATCTCAACAATCCCCGCCTTAACTCCCTCCGCGCGTCCGACATTGGTTCCGAGTTGGAGGATCACTTCGATTAGATCGTTCGCGTTGCACAAGACCGGTGGGCACTGGGCGTCGATCTGTGTGTGAAGCTCCACATTATCGCGCAGGTAGCGACGCAGGAGCTGTTTGGCCCCTTCGATGACGTCCGCCAAATGCGTCGCACTCCTCACGCCCTCCGCTTGGTGGCACAAGATCGAAAGCCGGTTTACCATGTCCCGTGCCCTGCGGCTGGATTCGACGGCGTTTCGCAGGTATTGCCTCAGCGGGTGCCCCTCTGCGACATCTATTTCAGCCAGCTGAAGGTTGCCGAGGATTGCCGTCAGAAGGTTGTTGAAATCATGCGCAATGCCTCCTGTAAGCATCCCGATCGCCTCCATTTTTCGGGCGTGTTTCAATTGTGCCTCCAAGGACCGTTGATGCGCCTCGCCCGCGTCGAGGGCAATCTCCAACCTCTGGTGCTCCTCCAAAATCCGATCCTGAAGCTCCTCCTCCATGTGCTTTCGTTCGGTTATATCCTCCCGGATGGAAAGGTACCGTTTTTCTTTTCCGTCAACCCCAAGCAGTGGAATAATCGTGGTATCCACCCAGTAAATCGAACCGTCCTTGGCCCGGTTGCAGATATCTCCCCTCCATATAGCACCCTGAGCGATCGTTCTCCAAAGGCCCTCGAAAAAAGACGTTGGGTGCAGGCCTGAATTGCTGATGCGGTGGTTTCTTCCGAGCAGTTCCTGCCGCGAATACTTTGAAATCGCGCATGACCTGTCGTTGACGTGAAGTATACCACCGTCCTCATCAGTTACGGAAACGATCGCATGCTCACGCAGGGCTTTGGCCAGGAGGAATACGCCAGCGTCGTTTCCGGCTGGAAGGAATTGGGCTATTGACTGGGTTTCGGTAATCTTCGTGGCCGAGGTGGCTGCAGGTGGATTCTCATCCGACCGATGTGATGGATAACTGGCCTTCTCGGGGTGCATTTCTCGATACAAGCATCGGCCATTTTCATAGGCGATCGTAGCCTCATAAGGAAATTCCTTATCACATACATATGCCTGTTCCTAAATTCTCCGCATGAACAGCCGAGTAGGGGGGCTGAACCCAACGCCCCAAAAATATATGAACTGGACCATCAGCAAGCGAATCGTAGCCATCAGCAGCCTTCTTATCGCCCTACTCCTGGCCGTCGGCGCAACCGCCTATTTCAACTTCAAGGCCATCCGCAGCAAGGCCATCGCCATCCGCGACGACAATGTTGCCGGCCTCGTGTATTCTGGGCTGATCAATACAAGTCTGAAGGACTCTTTTATCCGCACCCTCCTAGCTGGTCAGGCCGCAACCCAGGAGGAACGCGAGAAGCTGATCAAGGACCAGGAATCGCTCAGTGCCATCACCTCCGACGCCGTCAGCAAGTATGAGGTCTCAATATTCGAGGCCGAGGACCGCCGCCTATTTGAGATACTGAAGGACCGCCGGGCCCATTATGGCGAGGCAAGGGCACATTATTACAGTGCCCTCGCCAAGGGCGACGCAATCGCTGCTAAGGCAGTCCTCGACTCCGAGCTCCGTCCAGCATTCACCTCCTTCACCAAGGACGGGGACAACCTTCAGGCTTACAATAATACGCAGGCAACCGCCCAGGCCCAGCTCATCGTCGAGAAGGCCCGGATTGTAAACATCATGATTGCAGCCGTATCCCTGTTGGCCCTCGTGCTGGGCTGCGCGGCAGCCGTCTTTCAGGTTCGCTCTATAAACAAGGTTCTCAGTGAGGTCAGCGGAATTCTGGGTAGCAGTGCCGACCAGACCGCGTCAGCGGCGGGTCAGGTCTCATCGTCCAGCCAAACCCTCGCCGAGGGCGCGAGCGAGCAAGCTGCATCGTTGGAGGAGACGAGTGCCTCGCTGGAGGAAATCTCGAGCATGACCAAGCGAAACGCCGAGTCCGCCACCCAAGCAAAGCTCCTCTCAAACCAAACCCGCAATGCAGCCGAAACCGGCGCCGCGAACATGGCCGAGATGAAGCAGGCCATGGACGCGATCAAGGAATCATCCTCGAGCATCGCAAAGATCGTTAAGACGATTGATGAGATTGCCTTCCAAACCAATATCCTAGCCCTCAACGCGGCTGTAGAAGCGGCAAGGGCTGGCGAAGCAGGTGCAGGCTTTGCGGTGGTCGCCGACGAGGTGCGCTCGCTCGCGCAGCGCTCCGCCCAATCGGCCAAGGAAACCGCAGTGAAGATAGAGGAATCCGTGAGCCGGAGCGAAAACGGAGTGCAGATAAGCGCAAAAGTCGCACTGGGTTTCGAGGAAATCGTCGTAAAGGCCCGGAAGGTGGACGAACTCGTTGCCGAGATCGCAAACGCCTCCAACGAGCAGAACCAAGGGATTGGACAGGTGAGCACCGCAGTGTCACAGATGGACAAGATCACACAGGCGAACGCCGCGGGCGCTGAGGAGACAGCCAGCGCCTCCGAGGAGCTAAACGCGCAGGCCGAGGTCATGCGCGAATCCGTTGGCCATCTCATGCTACTTATAGACGGATCCAGCCATGTGGGGACCGCCGTAATGAACGTGGCGAAGAGGCCGACACGGGCCATGACCATGACAAGCCCGAATCGCCCCATAGCGCGAACCCTCACCGCTTCACGCTCCAACGGCGCGGCTCCTGCGATGATCGGCAATGGCCATGACGACGAGTTCTTCAAATGAGCCAAGCCATTGCGAGAGGCACTTCCGCCATGTCGGAACACTCCGGGAAATATCTTACCGTGGTGATCGGCAACGAGGCCTACGGAGTGGCAGTCCTTAGGGCCAGGGAGATTATCCGCCTCCAGAAGATCACCCCCGTTCCACGGACGCCTGATTATGTGAAAGGGGTCATTAACCTGAGGGGTCGCGTCATACCGATCCTGGACCTGCGGGTACGATTCGGGATGCAAGCCGACTTCGGCGAGCGTACGTGCATTGTCGTGGTGCAGGTGAAACTCCCGGAGGACCGTTATGTAAACATGGGTCTCATCGTCGACTCGGTCGAGGAGGTTGTCGCCCTGAACGCGGAGCAGATCGAGCCTGCGCCTGATTTTGGCGTCGGCGTAAACTCGGCCTTCCTGCTCGGCATGGCCAAGGTAAGGAGCCAGGTGGTGACCCTGCTGGACATCGACAGCATCGTTGCGCCCGAGACAGCTCTGGCAATTGCAGCGCCGCGACTCAACCCCACCGTCTCCGCCTAGCGCCGATGAACGGTGTGACTGCTTTACCGGGACCACCGCTTTCACCGCCCTTAAGATCCATCCATCAAACCCGTGAGCGAACAGGCAAAAACCGACATTCTGGTTATTGACGACGACGAATCGGTCCGCACGTTGCTGATGAGCGCGCTGCGCATAAAGGGCTATTCGCTGCGGTGTGCCTCTGAAGGCAACGAGGCGTTAAGGCTTCTTTCCACTCACTCGTTCCGCCTGATCATTACCGACATCTATATGCCGGGCACGGACGGCCTAGAGGTGATCATGCAGCATGTGACCAAAGATCCTAAGACCCCTATTCTTGCCATTTCAGGAGGCGGCAGGTGCATCGGGCCCGATGAGATCCTGAGTTCCGCCAAGCTCCTAGGAAGCCGAAAGACGATGGCAAAGCCGTTTGAGGTCGCAGACCTCTACTTGGCCGTAAGCGACCTGCTCGGTAATGACGCGGCGCCCGCGTCTACATCGAACACCGCCCTGGATCCTTGAAGATTACAGGGCGCTAAACTCGAACGGGGATACGCCCTATAATCCCTCTTGGTCAACCGCTCTAGGTACCGAATATTTCGGAGAAGAACGACCTCATGTCCTCCCAGGAGCGACGGTCCGCAGTGGGGCTGTAGCCGATGAAGCCCTTCATACCAGGAAAGGCCTCGGCCTTGGCATCCGCCTCGGGGTTTGTAAAGGCATGGAGCGCACCAGCATACTGCACAAAACGATAGTCGAACTTGGCTTCGTTTAGGGACTTCAGGTAGGCCGTGATCTCCTCGGGCTTTGCAGACGGGTCGAGCGCACCGTGGCAAATGAGGATCTTAGCCTTGTTCTTTGCGGCGGCCTCGGCCGAGGCAGGGATCAGGCCGCCGTGAAAACTCACTATTCCAGCCAAGGGCGCTCCGGAATACGCGAGCGCCTGGACGGTGGAGCCCCCGAAGCAATACCCTATCGCCGCCACCCTCAAGGGATCGACGAGGCCCGAGGCCATGAGCTGATCAAGGCCCGCTTGGGCGCGCTCCGCCATGAGGGGTTTGCCGTAGAACTGGCCCGCGAGCTTGCCCGCGTCCTTGGGGTCGGCAGCGAGGACGCCGGCACCGTACATGTCCAAGGCAAAGGCGACATATCCCAGCTTGGCGATCTGGACCGCCCTGCCCTTCACATAATCATTCAGGCCCCACCACTCGTGGACGATCAGGACACCGGGAAGCTTCCCTTCCTTCACCTTGGAGTCGTCATAGGCGAGGTATCCGAGGAGCTTCACCCCGTTGTGCTCGTAGGCGACATCTCGGGTGACGATGGAGGCGTTTGCGGACACGACAGAGACGGTTAGGGCAAGGGCAGATAGCGTGGCTTTCATGGGAGTGATTGAGCTGCAGTCCAAGTTGTGCGGGCACGCCTCCGCGTCAAATCTGGGCCGCACTTCGATGCCCCGCAGGTATTAGCGGCTCAGGACGGGAACCCGCCGGCGATGTAGTTCTTCAGGTGGTCCGCCTCGGCTCGGCTCACATCGGCAACCCAACGGGATATGTCGCCGATCGAGACGAGACCCTTCAGCTTGCCGTCCTCAATCACGGGCAAATGCCGGCAGCGCTTCTCGGCGAAGATCGTCATCGTCTGCTCGACGGTGGTCTGGGGCGTGACCGACAGGACGTCCTTGGTCATCACTTCGGACACGAGGACCGACTTGACGTTAAGGTCCGCTCCAACGACGCGGCGCAGGACGTCGCGCTCCGTGAATATTCCGACAATCTTTCCCTCATCGATCACGACGATGCAGCCGACACGCTTCTTGTTCATTTCAGCCACGGCTTCGGCGATGGTGATCGTCGAGGTCACGGCGTGTACTTCAGACCCTTTGCGCTCAATGAGCGCCGAAACGGGGGTATCCATGGGGTATAGTGGGGTTAACTTGGGCCCCGATATTCCCGTGAAACCGCACGACCGCAAACCCAAACACTCCGGGAGCCGATATCATTGGTATTTGCCGGCCCCAGGGGACCCTAGAACGAAGAAGCTTGAGATTCCGGTTCAAAACAGGGGAATGAAAACCCGCCATTGGCCATGAAACCCCCACTTCTTCCCTCGGAGACCTTCCGCCGCGTCCTTCGCGTTGCGCGTTTCGACGGACTGAGCGTGCTCGGGGTATCCGGAGCATTTGCCCTGATCTCGGCGGCCTCGCAGGACGTGTCCGGGGCCATGATCGGACTCCTGGTCGCTGCAGCCGGAGCGATAGAGCTTCACGGGGTCACCCTGCTGAAGGTGGGACGGGGACGGGGGATGAACTGGCTTATCACGAGCCAGCTCTACCTGATGGCGATCCTCATCGGGTATGCGTCCGTTAAGCTTCTCAAGCCCGACATCAGCATGATCCGTCCGGTGGTCACCCCCGAGCTGACCGAGCAGATCCATCAGGCCGGCATGAGCGTGGACCAGTTCCTCCTGGAGTTCCTGCGGCTCATGTACGGCGGCGTCGCCGTGGCGACCATCCTCTACCAGGGAGGGATGACCCTTTATTATGCCAGGCGCCGCGTCGCCGTCGCAGCGGCCCTTCTGGAGTACGAGATCGAGTAGGAGGGTGCCCACGTGCAGCGCGCCGGAGGGCGCACTTGCCAGCTTTCCGGCCGTCCGCCACGGTCCAAGGGTGTCTCGCCGGATACCCGCCATCCTCATTCTCGGGCTCTGCATTGCCGCCCTGCGCGGGAGGTGTGGCTCCCCAGCGCCGGCCGCACTCCCGGACCTGGGCGGCCGCAGGGTCATCGTTGCGGTCGAGGACGACTATCCCCCGTTCAACTATGCCCCCCCTGCCGCGGGCAAGCCCGTGGGATGGGACTATGAAGCGATCCGGGAGATCGGACACCGGCTCAACTTCCGGCCGGAATTCAGGGAAATTTCATGGGACAGCATGATCCAAGCCGTCGCGACGGGGCAGTTCGACATGGCGGCAAACGGGATCACCGTCACTGCCGAGCGCGCCCGGGTCGTCGACTTCTCCTCCAGCTATGCCCAGGTCCGACAGCGCCTTCTGGTGCGGATCGACGAGAAACGCTTCGACTCACTTGACCAGTTCGCCCGCACTCCCAAAGCGCGGCTCGGGGCCCAAAAGGGCAACACCAACTATACCCGGGCGGAGGAGATGGTCGGCCGCACCCGGATCGTCGCCTATGACGGATTCGGGGACCTCGTCCAGGCACTCATAAGCGGGGACTTGGACGCCGTCATCATCGACGACGTCGGCGGACAAGGGTACGTCGGCGCGAACGCGGACAGGCTGCGGCTGCTCGACGGCGCGCTGGCGGGCCAGGACCTCGCGATGGTCTTCACCCAGGGATCACCGCTGCGCCAAGCGGTCGATCAGGCGCTCGTTTCCATGAGGGCAGACGGTTCCCTCGCCCGCCTCAACGCGCGGTGGTTCTCTCCCAAGTCCCGCGAAGAAGGCGCGGCGCGCCCATGAGGGGCCCTCCCCCATGATCGGCCCAGACGGCAAGCTCAACGCCGGTAACGTGGGCCGGCTTTCAAAGGCCCCCTGGTGGCTACTCGCTCTTGCGCTCGGCGGCACGGTCTTCGCCTGGAGGGCCGCGACCTCGCAGCTTTATGCGGACATTTTCGGCCATATCCTCTCGGGCCTCGGGGTGACGCTTGCCGTGACGGCCATCGCATTCCCTGTGGCCATAGCGCTCGGCCTGGCGACGGCACTTGGCCTCGTGTCCCCTTCACCCATCCGCAGGAACATCGCGACCCTTTACGTCCAGATCGCCCGCGGCGTTCCGATTCTAGTCCAGATCTTTATTGTCGCTTTCGTGCTGGTCCCACTGGGGGTCGATGCCCTGCGCTGGATCAGCGGCGGCTCGGGGCCCTTGGCCGACCTCCGGGCCTCGGACGTCCCGATGGCGGCACGCGTCGTGGCGGCCCTGGTGTGCGCCTACGGGGCGTTCGAGGCCGAGACGATCCGCGGCGGCCTCACCTCGCTGGCGCGCGGCCAGGCCGAGGCCGCAAGGGCCCTCGGCCTCTCCCAACGCCAGGCGCTCTGGCACGTGCTCCTTCCGCAGACCTTTCGTCGGATTCTGCCGACCCTCGGCAACGACCTGATCTCGCTCCTGAAGGACTCATCCCTGGTCTCGGTTCTCGGGGTCCGGGACATCACGCAGGAGGCCCGCCTCTACGCGAGCGCCACGTTCCGTTACACGGAGACCCTGACGCTACTGGCGCTCCTCTATCTGGCCCTCACGCTGCTCCTGGCCCTCGGGGTAAAGGCCCTGGAACACCGCTACCGCCGTTATGCCTCTTGACCCGATGAGCGAGCAAAACCCAAGCGCCGTGGTCCTTGAAGCGCGAGGCATCGTGAAGCGCTTTGGCTCGGTGACCGCGGTCGACGGAATTTCGCTCGAAATCCACGCGGGGCAGGTGACCGCCATCCTGGGGCCTAGCGGCTCGGGAAAGTCGACGCTCCTGCGCTGCCTCAATTTTCTGGAGGTGCCGGACTCGGGCGAGGTGCTCTTCGAGGGGGTTCCTGTCCGAGCCAAGGACCGGGCGCTGGACGGCCTGCGCTCACGGGTCGGCATGGTCTTCCAGCAGTTCAACCTTTTCCCCCACTTGCTGGTCTGGGAGAACGTGGCTCTTGGCCCGCGGGTGGCACGGAAGCTTTCCCGCGATGCGGCTAGCTCCCTCGCCAGGGATCTCCTCGCCCGGGTCGGCCTTGCGGACAAAGCGGACGCTCACCCCTCCCAGCTCTCCGGGGGCCAGCAGCAGCGGGCGGCCATCGCCCGGGCGCTTGCAATGGAGCCCGCGGCTCTCCTTTTCGACGAACCCACTTCCGCGCTCGACCCCGAGCTCACGGGGGAGGTCCTGGCTGTCATGAGGTCCCTGGCCTCCGATGGAATGACGATGGCCGTGGTCACCCACGAAGTGGCCTTTGCGCGTGCCGTCTCCCATCAGGTGATCTTCATGGACGCGGGCCAGGTGATCGAGCGCGGGCCGCCCGCGCAGGTGATCGACGCTCCCCGGAACGAGCGGGTGGCAAGGTTCTTCGCCCGCTAGGGCCCGGCGCTTGCCGAATCCACGGGTCTGCCCTAGCTTGGCGAGATGTCCAAGGACCGCTACATCGCAGCAAAACAAAGCTGGGCCGAGAAGCAAAAGGCTCGCGGCGTGGCGGCGCGCTCCGTCCCCTCCGCTGACAGGCTACCGCCAGGCCAGAGGCTGACAGAGGGATTTCCGGTGCTCGACTTGGGCGTTCAGCCGGAGATCGCGCTTTCGGGGTGGACGCTTTCGATCGACGGGCTTGTGGACAATCCCGTGACGCTCAGTTGGGAGCAGTTCGGGGCTCTCCCCCAGGTGGACGATGTGAGTGACTTCCACTGCGTGACCACATGGTCCAAGTTCGACTGCCGGTGGGGCGGGGTCGCGCTCACCACGCTGTACGAGCTCGCCCGCCCGAAGCCCGAGGCCAGGTTCGTGTATTTCACGAGCTACGACGGCTACTCGACAAACGTGGCTTTGGAGAAGTGCCTGGATGACGACACGCTGGTGGCGACCTCTTTTGAGGGCGCCCCCATTTCCCGCGAGCACGGCGGCCCCGCCCGGGTCATCCTACCCAAGCTCTACGCCTGGAAGGGAGCCAAGTTCGTGAAGACGATCAGCTTCCTCTCAGAGGACAAGCTGGGCTTCTGGGAGGTCCGCGGCTATTCGAACACGGCCGATCCCTGGACCGAGGACCGGTACGCCTAGGTTAGCCGAGGCCGTTCCCCCGGGCGTGAGGCCTGCCGCGGGGTTGTGCGGCCACCGGAGGAATCACACTCGCCTTCGCAGGGCGCCTCCGGCAGAGTCCGCAACCGATTTTTCATGGCCCCCACCCCCTCTCCTGCCCCGGAAGAAGCCAACGTAGCCGATGCACCACTGAGGGTGGATGGCTTCAAGGGAACCCCGGAGGAGATCGAGCGGCAATGGTTCAAGGAGGTCTACACGGGCCGGGGCGACACCATGCCGCAGCTGACCCTTCGGGCTGTGCTCATGGGAACGGTGCTAGGCGCCATTCTGGCCCTCACCAACCTGTACATCGGCCTGAAGGCCGGATGGGGCATCGGTGTCGCGATTACCGCCTGTATCATGTCCTTCATGATCTCGTCGCTGCTGGTGCGGCTGCGGATCTCGAAAACGCCGATGGCGATACTGGAAACAAACTGCACCCAGTCCACGGCCGATTCCGCCGGTTACGCGACCGGGGCCACGATGGTCTCCGCATTCTCCGCATACTACATGATAAACCAGCACCCGCTGCCGCTCGGGCTTTCGCTTGCGTGGGTGTTCTTCATAGCGGTGCTCGGCGTCACGATGGCCATCCCGATGAAGCGCCAGATGGTGAACGTCGAGCAGTTGCGCTTTCCCACGGGAATCGCGACCGCGGAAACCCTGCGCGCGCTCTTTTCCAAGGGACGCGGCGCGCTCCAGTCGGCACGCGGCCTAACCTGGGCGGCCGTCATAGCGGCGATATTCCAGTTCTGGAACGACGGCCTTGGGTTTATCAGCACTAAGCTTGAGCCCTTCGGCCTCGGCAACCTCGTGGAGCGCGTCGACAAGGTCGTGTTTGGACCCGTATGGATGGGCCGCACGGTCACCTTCATTTGGGATCCGGTTTTCCTCGGCGCCGGCGCGCTCATGGGCATCCGCGCCGCCACCAGCATTTTCCTCGGGGGCACGCTCTGCTGGGGCGTGTTCGTCCCGATCCTTCAGGCCAAGGGAATCATAATTGGAACCGGCTACCGCACGATCGTTCCGTGGACTCTCTGGGGAGGCGTGTCCTGCATGGTCGTGTCCGGCCTCCTGGCGTTCGCCCTGAACTGGCGGGTCATGGCTCGGGCCTTCAGCACGATCTTCGACCTATTCGGCAAGGCAAAGAAGCCCAAGGATGAGATGGACGCGATCGAGACGCCTATGTGGTGGTTCTTCGCAGGGCAGCTGTGCTCGCTGATCGGCCTCGCGTGGCTGGCCAAGGTGAGCCTCGGTCTCCCCGTTTGGGAGACCGTCCTGGCGGTGTTCCTCTCCTTCTTCCTCGCGCTCGTCGCCTGCAGGGTCACCGGGGAGACCGACACAACGCCCATTGGGCCATTGGGCAAAGTGACCCAGCTCCTGTTTGGCGCGCTTAACCCCGGCAACATGAACATCAATCTGATGAGCGCCAACATCACCTCCGGAGCGGCGATTGCCTCAGCCGACCTTCTGACCGACCTGAAGAGCGGCTACCTCCTGGGCGCAAATCCCCGAAAGCAATTCCTGGCCCAGTTCTTCGGGATCTTCACGGGCACGGCCGTCACCGTCCTCGCCTACCGCGTGATGGTTCCCACGGCCTCGGTACTCGGGTCCGACAAATTTCCGGCTCCCGCAGCACAGACCTGGCGGGTAGTGGCGCTCGCGCTCAGCAAGGGCTTCGCCGCGCTAGGGACCATCAACATCTGGTCGATCGTGATCGGCGGGGCAGTCGGTGCGCTCCTTACGCTGCTCCCGCTCTGGCTTCCCCGCTGCGCCAAGTGGATGCCGTCCGCCTCGGGCGTGGGGCTCTCGTGGACCTTCCATTGGTACTACGGGCTGCTTTTCTTCCTGGGCGCCGTCGCCGCGTGGCTCATGGAGCGGAAGGCACCGGAAAAGGCCAATATCTACAATTTCCCGGTTGCGGCGGGTGTCATCGCAGGAGGTTCGCTGATGGGCGTCGCCCTCATCTTCTGGGAGAACATCCCGATCGTCTACCACCAGTTGCTGGGGCACTAGGCCACAGGCCCGACAGGATGCGAGGATCAGGAGGGATCGACCTTTTTCACGTCCTTCACCGACCACTTGGTAACCGTAAGCCCCCTCGCCGCACGCGCGCTCAGCGCCACCGCAGTCAGGTCGAATTCAAACTCGCGCACGCGGGCCTTGCTCCGGCCGTCGAGCGAGATGTGGAGCTTCTTCGGCATGGCCTTCTCAGTCGGGCTCACGTCAAGGTAGACCACCTTGGAGCCGTCCGACTTCACAAGCGGGTAGAGTTTGTCCCGGGTGACACCGCCAATCTGGAAGCGCTTCGCGTAGGCCTTCCCACTCGCGCCGTCCTGGTAGATCATCGTGTAGAACGACGTGTCGCCGTCCTTGGGGAACACCGTACAGTGGAGAACGCCCAGGCCCATGAAGACCTTGTCGGCCACCTTCGAGACCTTCATGGAGCCGTCGGCCATGATGCACAGGACGCTGTCCAGGATCGTGCACTCCTGAACAAACTCGTGCTGGCGCCAATTGAGCCCGATGAACCCCTCCTCGCGGTTCACGTAGAGGCGCTGGTTGGCCGAGACGACCTCCGCGGCGCTGATCTGCTCGATCTCGTCGTACTCGGTCCTGCGCTTGATGCCCTTGCCGTATTTTTCCTGGAGCATCTCGAACCACTTGACCGCGTAGGCCGTCAGGTGCTTCAGGTCATGCTTCACGGTCTTCATCTCCTCCTCGACCTTCTTCAGCTTCTCGTCGGCCTCGAAGCGGTTGTAGGCCGAGATGCGCTTGATGCGGATTTCAGTAAGACGCGCGATGTCGTCGTCCACGATCGCCCTGCGGAGCTGCTTCACGAAGGGCTTTAGCCCCTCGCGTATTTCCCCGAGGACGCTTTCCCAAGTCCTCGACTTCTCGATGCGCCGGTAGATGCGCTCTTCGATGAATATGCGCTCGAGCGAATCCCAGTGCCACTGCTGGTCAAGCTCTCCCAGTCGGATCACGAGTTCCTTCTTCAGGAGCTCGACCGTCTTGTTGACGCTGCGCTTGAGGATCTCGCGGACCCCCAGGAACACGGGCTTGTCCTCGTCGATCACGCAGGCCGAGGGCGAAATCGCCACCTGGCAGGCTGTAAAGACGAAGAGCTGCTGGATCACCTTGTCTTGCTCGGCCCCCTGGGGCAGGTGGACCAGGATCTCGACCTTGTCGGCCGTGTTGTCGTCGACCCGCTTGATCTTGATCTTGCCCTTCGCATTTGCAGCCAGGATCGACTCGATCACCGACTCCGTCGTGGCCCCGTAGGGAAGCTCCGTGATGGCGAGCGTGAGCTTGCCCGTCTGCTCGATGCGGGCGCGGATCTTCACCTTGCCGCCGCGCTCGCCGTCATTGTATTCGGAGAAGTCCGCGATTCCACCCGTCGGGAAATCCGGGAATATCCGGAATGTCTTCCCCTGGAGGTGGTTTATGGCCGACCGGCACAGGTCGTTGAAGTTGTGCGGCAGGATCTTGGTCGAGAGTCCGACCGCGATGCCCTCGGCCCCCTCCAGGAGCACGATCGGGAACTTGGCCGGGAGCGTGATGGGCTCCCTTGCGCGGCCATCGTAGCTCAACTGCCACGGAGTCGTCTTGGGGTTGAAGAGGACCTCGCGAGCGAACGGGGTGAGCCGCGCCTCGATATAGCGGGGCGCCGCAGCCTCGTCGCCGGTCAGCGTATTCCCGAAATTGCCCTGCGGCTCCACGAGCCATCCCCGCTGGCCCATGCCGACCAGCGCCGCGCCGATCGAGGCGTCGCCGTGGGGGTGGTAACGCATCGTGGCGCCCACGATGTTCGCCACCTTGTGGAAGCGGCCGTCATCCATTTCCCAAAGGGTGTGCAGGACGCGCCGGAGCACGGGCTTCAGCCCGTCGTCAATGTGCGGGACCGCACGGTCCAGTATGACGTAGCTTGCGTAGTCCAGGAACCAGTTCTGGTAGTTGCGCTCGAGGGGCGCCTCCGCGCCCTTGCTCGATCCTGGGAAAAGGCTTTCTTTGGCCATGATTATTGGGGCCCAGGTCAGACCTCGACCACGTCCTTCTCGACGCGGAGGTTGTCGATGATGAAGTCCTGGCGCTCGGGGGTATTCTTGCCCATGAAGAAGGAAAGCAACTGGTCGCTGTTGTGGACGTGGTTGAGCGTCAGGGGCTCCAACCGGATGTCCTCTCCGATGAAGGCCTTGAATTCGCCGGCCGATATCTCCCCCAGGCCCTTGAACCGGGTGATCTCGGCTGCGGACCCGATCTTCCTGACGGCGGCCTCCTTCTCTCCCTCGGAGTAGCAGTAGAGGGTCTCCTTCTTGTTGCGCACCCGAAAGAGCGGCGTCTCAAGGATGAACAGCTTCCCGTGCGCGATGAGCTCGGGAAAGAACTGCAGGAAGAAGGAGATCAGGAGCAGCCTGATGTGCATTCCGTCCACGTCGGCGTCGGTGGCGATCACGACCTTTCCATAGCGGAGACCATCCAGGCCGTCCTCAATGTTGAGCGCCGACTGCAGCAGGTGGAACTCCTCGTTCTCGTAGATCACCTTCTTCGACAACCCATAGGTGTTGAGTGGCTTACCCTTGAGCGCGAAGACGGCCTGCGTCTGCACGTTGCGGCAAGCCGTGAGGGAACCGGCGGCCGAGTCGCCCTCCACGATGAAGATCACGCTGTCCTCGGAGCGCTCGTCCTTGTCGCCCAAGTGCAGGCGGCAGTCGCGCAGCTTCCGGTTGTGCAGCGACGCCTTCTTTGCGCGCTCTCGGGCGAGGTTTCGAATGCCGGCCAGTTCCTTGCGCTCGTGCTCGCTCTCCTGGATTCGCTTGATGAGCGCGTCCGCGGTCTCGGGGTTCTTGTGGAGGTAGACGTCGAGCGACTGCTGGACGAACTTCCCGATGAATTCCTTGATCGACGGCCCGTCCGGGGCGACCACGCTCGAGCCGAGCTTGGTCTTCGTCTGCGACTCGAACACGGGCTCCATGACCCGCACGGAGATCGCAGCCACGACCGATTGCCGGACGTCGGCGGCGTCCAGGTCGCGCTTGTAGAAATTCCTGAGCGTGTCCACGAATGCCTCCCGGAACGCCTGCAGGTGTGTTCCGCCCATCGTCGTGTGCTGCCCGTTAACGAAGGAGAAGTACTCCTCGCCGTAGTGGGAGCCGTGGGTGATCGCGATCTCGATGTCCTCCCCCTCGAGGTGGATGATGGGGTATAGGGGCTCGCCGATCAGGTTCTTCTCGAGCAGGTCCTTGAGGCCGTTCTCGGACTTGAAGGGCTTGCCGTTCAAAAGGAGCGTCAGGCCCCGGTTCAGGAACGCGTAGTTCCAGAGCATGTCCTCAATGAATTCCGGCCTGAACTTGAGGTCGGCTCCGAACAGCTCCCCGTCCGGCACAAACTCGATCAGGGTGCCGTTCCGGTCGGTCGTCTTCACCACGCGGTGGTCCTTCTTCAGCTTGCCCCTTGCGAACTCGACCTGCTTGGTCTCGCCGTCCCTGAAGGCCTGGGCCCGGTACTCGACGGACAGGGCGTTCACGGCCTTCTGGCCGACACCGTTAAGGCCCACGGCCTTCTTGAACGTCTCGCTGTCGTACTTGGCTCCCGTGTTGATGACGGACACGCATTCCAGCAGCTTCCCCAGGGGGATGCCCCGGCCGTAGTCGCGCACCCGCACCTTGCGGTCCTCCATCTCTATCTCTATCTTCTTGCCGGAGCCCATAGTGAACTCGTCCACCGAGTTGTCTATGGTCTCTTTCAGGAGCACGTAGATCCCGTCCTCGGCGTGCGCGCCGTTCCCTAGGCGGCCGATGTACATGCCGGGCCTTAGCCGGATGTGCTCGGTCGACGAGAGGGTCTTGATGCTTGCTTCGGTATAGCCGGACGCCATGGAGCAGATGGATCAGTTTCTTGCCAGAATGTCCAATGCTGCCGCGGTCATGGCGGCAATACCGGTCTTGATGGTCGGCTCGGGCACCGGGGCGAACTTGCTCGAATGAAGGGCTGGCAGCGGGACCCCGGTGCTCGCGCTCTGGGCAACGGCCTCAGGTGCCACAGCGCCCACCTCGAAGAAACAAGTCGGCACCTTCTCGACGGTCCTTCCGTACTGGCTGAAATCCTCGCTGGTCATGGCGGGTTCAACCGACAGGACGTGGTCCGCACCCAGCCATCCCGTGACGGCCGCACGCACGCGCTTCGTGAGGGCGGGATCGTTGTAGATTGCGTCCGACGGTGTACCAACGACCGTGACGATCGGCATCAGGTCCTCGGGGATCCCTGCGGCCATGGCCTCTCCTCGGCAGATGCGCCGAATCGAGGCCACCAGGTGCTCGCGCACCGCGGGCGTGTAGGAGCGGAGCGTTAGCTGGAGCTTCACCTCGCCGGGGATGATGTTGTTCTTGGTCCCCCCGTGGATGCTACCCACGGTCACCACAGCCCGGTCCCCCGGGTGGATCTCGCGGCTCACGATCGTCTGCAGGGCGAGCACGATCTGGGAGGCCAGAACGATCGGGTCCTTGGTATCCTCCGGCATCGCCCCGTGGCCGCCGATGCCGCGCACGGTGATATCGACCGAGTCCGAATTGGAGGAGAAAAACCCCTCCACAAACCCGACCGTCCCCGCCGCCATATTCCCCGCGTCGTGGAGGCCGATGGCGAAGTCAGGCTTTGGGAACTGGCGATAGAGACCGGCCGTTAGCATGTTACGCGCGCCAACCCCGAATTCCTCGGCGGGCTGGCCGACAAGAACAACCGTCCCGCTCCATTTGTCCTTCATGCTCGCGAGTGTACGGGCCGTGCCCACAAAGATAGTCATATGGACGTCATGGCCGCAGGCATGCATGACGGGGACGTCGGTACCGGAAAGGTTCAATGCATGGACCGTGCTCGCATAGGGGAGCCCCGTCTCCTCCTTGACAGGGAGGGCATCCATGTCCGTGCGGATTAGAAGCGTGGGGCCCGGGCCGTTCCTTAGCACCCCCACGACCCCGGTTCCGCCAAATTTCTCGGTGACCTCAATTCCGGCGGCGCGCAGCTCCGCGGCAACCCGCGCCGCGGTCTTGTCCTCCTGAAGCGAGAGCTCCGGGTGCGCGTGGAGGTCCTTATAGAGAGCATCAAGCGAGGCGTACTGGGCGGAGATCGAGGAAGCAACCGGGTCGGGAACAGCGGCAGGCGAGCGCACCACGAAGATCGCGACGGCGAGAGAAGCAGGAAGGATCGAACGCAGGGGCTGGATCAACATCCACCCCACAAACACGGAAACTCCGGCTAGTTCAAGAACATCGCTTCGTCGGTCTGAAAAAGCCCGTGCGCCAGCTTGGTCCATGCGTCAAGCGGCGCCCGGCTCTTGAACGCGCCCGCGCCCGGCTCCACCTGGAGGGCGTTTTTCTGTCTCAGGTTCTGCATCGAATTCTCAGCTAGCCTGGCCTGAGCCTCCGCGGAGCGGGAAGCCTTCTCCGATTGCGCAGTGGGCGCCGGGGCCTCCGTCGAGGCGCCGCCGGGATTCGACTCCACGTAGTGCAGGCAGAGCTTGGTCTCCTCCGGCGTCGGCGGCCTTTGGAACACGGCGAGGTAAAGGGTGGCAACCCTCAGCTCGTCGCTCGTCTGGGATTCAAATTCCGGGGTGTGCACAAGCTTGCGGGCCGTCTCGATCACCAGGGGACTGTTCATGAGGAAGAGCTGCTGCTGGGGCACCTGGGTCAGGAAGCGCTTGCCGGTCGGCACGCTCGGGTTCGGGAAGTTGAACTGGGTGAGAACCTCGGCAGGGTTGCGACGGTCGATGAACGCGTATACGGCCCGCCGCGTCGCGAAGCCCTCGCTGCCTATCGGCACTGGCCGCCCTCCCAGGGAAAGGTCTATTGTGCCCGCTATGGCGAGGATCGAGTCATGGAGCTGCTCGAAGTCCAGCTGCCTCACGTTGAAGCGCCACTGGAGCCTGTTTTCGGGGTCCTGCACGGCGTACGTGGCGTTCCCCGCGCTCGTCTCCTGGTACACGCTGCTCAGCATGATGAGCCTCTGGAGCTTCTTTATCGACCAGCCCTCCTCGACGAAGCGCGAGGCGAGGTAGTCGAGGAGCTCTGGATTTGTAGGGGGCGCCGACTGGTTTCCCAGGTCGTCGGGCGTCATGACGAATCCCGTGCCAAAATGCTGCTGCCAGACCCGGTTCACGAGCACGCGTGCCGTGAGGGGGTTCGATGGGCTCGCGATCGCGCGCGCCAGCTCGAGTCGGCCGCTTCCGCTCCTGAACGGGGTCGGGTGCTTCGGGTCGGGGGAGAGGATGCTCAGGAAGTGCCGGGTGACGACGGGCCCCTTGTTCTGGGCCTCGCCCCTGAGGAGAACCGGGTAGTCCCTGGGAGCCGCCACGTCGATCAGGACATCCGCCTTTGGCGGCGCCGAGGGGCTCAGCTCCAGGTCATTGATCTGTTTGTTGGACTGGAAGAGCTGCTTCTGGAGCTCCCTCCTCTTGACGGCGCGCTCCGCCTCGGGAAGCCCGGACCTCCTGAGCTCGAGAAACTCCGCGTCGACCTTGGCCTTGGCCTGGTCCGCCGCCTGCATCTTGGAAAGGTAGTCCACGAGTTCCGGGGTCCTCGGCATCGGATGAAGCCACGGGTACGCCTTGGGCTCCGTCGTGTTGGCGAAGACGCTGTAGAGGGAGTAGTAGTCCGCCGTCGGGATCGGGTCGAATTTGTGATCGTGGCAGCGGGCGCACGACACCGTGAGGCCAAGGAACGCCTTGGAGGTCACGTCGATCCGGTCGTTGATGATGTCGTTCACGCTGTTCTCAAAGCGGTTTCCAAGGGTGAGGAACCCGAGGGCCGCCAGCCGCGTCTGGTCAACCGCAGAGCCCGCGGGGCGACCTCTGTGAAGGTCCTCGGCGACAAGCCGGTCTGCCGCAAGCTGCTCCACGATGAACTGGTCGTAGGGCTTGTCGGTGTTGAAGGCGTCGATCACGTAGTCCCGGTACGTCCACGCAAACGGGTAGCGCGGGTCCTCCCGCTGGGGCGTGTCGCCCTTCGTGTCGGCGTAGCGGGCCACGTCGAGCCAGTACCGTCCCCAGCGCTCCCCGTAGTGCGGGGATGCGAGCAGCCGGTCCACCACCTTCTCCCAGGCCTGCGGCGAGTCATCGACCAGGAAACGCTGCATCTCCTCCTCCGTGGGGGGGAGCCCGGTCAGGTCGAAGGTGGCGCGCCGGATCAGCGTGTACTTGTCCGCCTGGGGGTTGGGCCTCATCCCATTCTCATCGAGCCGCGCCAGAACGAAGGCGTCGACCGGGGTCCGGCACCATGCCGGTTCGGACACGGTGGGCGCGGCCTGTTTTTTCACCGGCAGGAACGACCAGTGGTCGCGGCCCACCCCGCCATAGCTGGATGAGCTCCCCCTCGCCACGAGCGACCTGGGGTCGGCCGCACCGCGCCGGATCCACTCCGCAATGTCGGCCACCTGCTGGTCGGTCAGCCGCTCGCCCTTCGGGGGCATCTGAAGGTCCGGGTCCTTGTAGCCTATCGCGTCGAGGATCAGGCTGTCCTCGGGCTTTCCCGGGGCGACGGCGGGGCCGGTGTCGCCCCCGTGGAGCATGCCCTCGCGCGTGTCCAGCATGAGGCCCCCCTTGATCTTGTCCGCATCGTGGCTGTGGCACTTGTAGCATCGGTCCACGAGGACCGGCCTAATACGGGATTCGAAGAACTGGAGGTCGGCCGGTGAGAACTGCGCCGGGGCGGGCGCGATGGCGGCAGCCAGCGGGAGGGAAAGGGCCGCAAAGGCCACCGCCAGACCCGCTGCCTTTCCCCCGCCGTTTATCACGTCAGGATCGGCTGCACCACGTTGCCGGCGACGTCCGTTAGCCTGAAGTCCCTTCCGTTAAAGCGGTAGGTGAGCTTCGTGTGGTCGAACCCGAGGGCCTTTAGGATCGTGGCGTGGAGGTCATGGACGTGCACCTTGTCCGTGACCGCCTCGGCGCCGAATTGGTCGGTGGCGCCGTACACGGTGCCCCCCTTCACGCCCCCGCCCGCCAGCCAGACCGAGAACGCCCGCGCATTGTGGTCGCGCCCCGGGTTCTCATACCCGTTGCGGTCTCGGGTGGGCTTGCGCCCGAACTCGCCACCCCAGATGACAAGCGTCGAGTCAAGGAGTCCGCGCTGCTTCAGGTCCGCGAGGAGGGCCGCAATCGGCTGGTCCACCTCCTTGGCTTTCTTCGTGATTCTTTCCTGGAGATCCTGGTGGTGGTCCCACCCGTCGTGCCACACCTGGACAAAGCGCACACCGCGCTCGACCAGCCGGCGAGCGAGGAGGAGCTGCTTTCCCTGAGGGGTGTTGCCGTAGGCCGCCTTCGTTGCGTCGTTTTCCTTGTTCAGGTCGAAGGCATCGGTTGCCGCCGCCTGCATCTTGAAGGCGATCTCGTAGGACTCCAGGCGGGCCTCGAGCACCTGGTCGTGCTGGAGGTCGTTGGCCCTCATCGCATCGAGCTGTTTGACGAAGTCCATCTGCCGGCGCTGCTCCCCGGTCCCGATGTAGGGGTTCCGGATGTTCTGGATCATCTGCTGGACGGTCGCCACCTGCGTGTTGACGCTCGATCCCTGGAAGACGCCCGGCAGGAAGGACGAGCCGTAGTTCGCGGCCCCGCCCGAGGGGAGGCCGCCGTTGCGCAGCGAAATGAACCCCGGCAGGTTCTGGTTTTCGGTCCCGAGGCCATAGACGACCCATGAGCCGAGGCTCGGCTTGGTGATGCGCAGGGAACCCGTGTTCATGAACACCGTGGCCACCTCATGGGACGGGATGTCGGTGTACATGGAACGGATGACGGCCATCTCGTCCACATGCTGCCCGATGCCCGGGAAGAGCTCGCTCACCTCAATGCCCGATCGGCCCATCGGGGTGAACTTGAATGGGGAGCCCATCGCCACCCCTGTGTCGCCGATCGAGCGCCCGTCCATGCGGACAAGCTCGGGCTTCGGGTCCCACGTGTCGATGTGCGAGGGCGCCCCCTGGGCAAAGATGTGGATCACCGACTTGGCTGTCGCGGGCAGCGGCGGGCGCCTGGGGGCGAGCGGGTTCAGCCCGGCTGAGAAGCCGTCCTTCGGATCGGTGCCCGACACCAGGTCCGAAGGGTCGAGCAAGGTCGCCAGGCCCAGGGCGCCGAGCCCCATGCCCACCCGGTTCAGGAACTTACGGCGGGTCAGGAAATAATCCTCGATGTTCGTGGACACGCCACAGCAGGGAGGCTCGTGGGACATCGGGGTGGAAGGCATAGGGTTTTGGAAGGCGGTTGCAACCAAATGACGCCCCGAAGGGGCCCCTGGTTTCCCCTAAATCCGACGATTCCAGTTGATACACCGCAAAACCGGGCTTACTTCAGCACATCCTCGTTTAGGAGAGCCCGGGGGTCCGCCGGGCTGAGATGGCTGTAAGTTCCGCTGCCAAATCCTTCGAACCTGATGCGTTTCACAACGCCGTAGGGAAAACAGGGCCGTTCGCAAAGGCGGAGGGATCTGTGACCTGACCGGTGAAGTGGGTCGCGGCCGAGAACCCTCCCTCCCCCATGTCACAATCGAACGAAGTTACAGGCGCCGGACACCGGCTTTTCCCCGCATCTCGACGCGTCTACATCACGGGCTCGCGCGGTGACCTCAGGGTTCCGATGCGCGAGGTCGTGCTCTCCCCCACCCGCCTGCCCAATGGCACCGAGGTACCCAACGAGCCGGTAAGGGTCTACGACACCTCCGGGCCCTGGGGCGACCCGGAGTTCCACGCCGATTCCCAGAAGGGACTGCCCGCCCTGCGCGCCCCGTGGATCAGCGAACGCGGGGACGTGGAGGAGATCACGGGCCGCGACGTGCGCCCGATCGACGACGGCTACCTCTCGGAGAAGCACCGCGAACAGGCCGAGAGCGAGGGGCGCCGCAACCCGATCAAGTTCTTCGACACGAGCTCCCGGAAGGTCCTGCGGGCGAAGCCCGGACAACGGGTCTCCCAGCTGGCCTATGCGCGCAGAGGGATCGTGACACCCGAGATGGAGTTCATCGCGATCCGCGAGAACTCAAAGCTCCAGCGCGCGGCCGAGCTGATGGAACTCACGTCCGCCGGCCCTCGCAATTCCCTCTGGCGGCAGCACCCCGGGATGGGCCTCGGGGCCTCGATCCCGAAGGAAATCACGCCGGAGTTTGTACGGGACGAGGTCGCCCGCGGCCGCGCGATCATACCGGCCAACATCAACCACCCGGAACTTGAGCCGATGGTGATCGGCCGAAACTTCCTGGTTAAGATCAACACCAACATCGGCAACTCGGCTGTCGCCTCGTCGATCGACGAGGAGGTCGAGAAGATGCGCTGGTCGGTCAAGTGGGGCGGCGACACCCTGATGGACCTCTCGACCGGCCGGAACATCCACCAGACCCGCGAGTGGATCATCCGCAACTGCCCGGTGCCCGTCGGAACCGTGCCGATCTACCAGGCGCTCGAAAAGGCCGGAGGCCGGCCCGAGGACCTCACCTGGGAGATATTCAGGGACACCCTGGTCGAGCAGGCCGAGCAGGGCGTCGACTACTTCACGATCCACGCGGGGGTCCGGCTGCGGGCGATCCCGTCCACGGCCCGCCGGATGACCGGCATCGTGAGCCGCGGGGGCTCGATCATGGCCAAGTGGTGCCTCTCCCACCACCAGGAGAACTTCCTCTACACCCGGTGGGACGAGATCTGCGAGATCATGGCCGCCTACGACGTTTCGTTCTCGATCGGCGACGGCCTGCGGCCGGGGTCGATCGCCGACGCCAACGACGAGGCTCAGTTCGCGGAGCTGAAGACCCAGGGCGAGCTCACGGTGCGCGCCTGGGAGCTCGGGGTGCAGGTCATGTGCGAGGGACCGGGCCATGTGCCGATGCACATGATTGCCGAAAACATGGAAAAGCAGCTCGACTGGTGCAAGGAGGCCCCGTTCTACACGCTCGGGCCGCTGACCACCGACATCGCACCGGGCTATGACCACATCACGAGCGCCATCGGCGCCGCCATGATCGGCTGGCACGGGACCGCGATGCTCTGCTACGTGACGCCGAAGGAGCACCTGGGACTGCCCGACCGCGACGACGTGCGCGCGGGCGTGATCGCCTACAAGATAGCGGCCCACGCCGCCGACCTCGCAAAGGGCCACCCCGCGGCCCAGTACCGGGACAACGCCCTCTCCAAGGCCCGTTTCGAGTTCCGGTGGGAGGACCAGTTCAACCTCTCGCTCGATCCCGAGAAGGCCAGGGAGTTCCACGACGCGACCCTGCCGCAGGACAGCGCGAAGACGGCCCATTTCTGCTCGATGTGCGGTCCTCAGTTTTGCTCCATGAAGATCACGGACGACGTTCGGCGCTACGCCGAGGAGCAGGGGCTCACCACCGAGGCCGCGCTTGAGGCCGGCATGCGCGAGAAGTCCGGCGAGTTCCTTGAGAACGGCGGCGAGATCTACGTGGCTGCCGCGAAATGAGCGCGACACTGCAGGCCGCGGCGGTCTTCGTGAATGACAGGCCCCACCCTCTCGCCGGGCCCACGGCGCTCGAGGGACTCCTTGAGGGCCTCGGCCTCGCGCAGGGCAAAGGTGTCGCGGCCGCGGTCAACGGACACGTGGTGCCGCGGTCGGCCTGGGGCGAGCGCATGCTCTCCCCCAACGACCGCGTCCTCGTGATTCGCGCCACCCAGGGCGGATGACATCCCTTTGGACTGCGATGCGGATCACGGTCATTTCCCCGGAGTCGGACGATCCGCGCGAGATGCGCGCGATGGAGGGCATGTTCACCTTGGGCCTCGAGCGCTACCATGTGCGCAAGCCCGCGTGGTCCCTGCCGCAGCTCGAGTCCTGGATCCTGGGGTTGCCAGCCCTCTGGAGGCCCCGCCTGGTTCTGCATGAGCACCACGGGCTTGTGGGGAAATTGGGGCTTGGAGGACGCCACGAGAAGGACCGGCCAAGTCATGGGGAGACTGCGGGCGTGAGCCGCTCGTGCCACGACCTGCCGTCGCTAAGCCACTGCATCGGCCGCTACGGCCAGGTGCTGTTCGGCCCCATCTTCCCCTCGCTTTCGAAGCCCGGCTACGGGCCGGCCGGAGGCTTCCCCTGGGAGGAATTGAAGACCGTGCTCTCCCGCGCGGACGGGCGGACAGGGTCGCGGGTCCTTGCCCTGGGCGGGATCACGGCCGGACGGCTGAACCGCTGCTTCGAGCTGGGGTTCGACGGGGCCGCCGTGATTGGGGCCGTCTGGAGCCGGCCCGATCCCATCGAAGCCTACGTCGAACTGAGGAACCATGCCGAGACACTCTGGGGGGCGCGCCATGCAGCGTGATTCCATGCTAGCAGCCACGGTGATGTGCCTCACCCAGGACGGACTGGGGCTGTCGCACCCCGAGCAGGTGAGGCGGCTGTGCGCCGGCGGCGCACGCTGGATCCAGCTGAGGATGAAGGGGGCCGACAGGGTCCAGTGGCTCCATGAGGCCCGCCAATGTGCTGCGGCTTGCAAGGCGCACGGCACCCTCCTCGTCATCAACGACAGCGTCGATATCGCCCTCGAATCGGGGGCCGACGGGGTCCATCTCGGGGGAAAGGATGGCAATTGGCGCGAGGCGCGCCACAGGCTCGGTCCGGACCGGATTGTCGGGGGGTCCATTAATTTTACCGAGGACGCCCGGAGAGCCGTCGCCTCGGGATGCCTCGACTACGTCGGGGTGGGCCCCCTTCGCTTTACGCCCACCAAGCGCGACCTCTCGCCGGTACTTGGAACGAAAGGGGTCACGGAACTCATCGCAGCCCTGGGCGGCATACCCGCCTGGGTGATTGGCGGCATCACGCCCGCCGACCTTCCGGAGTTGAAACGGGCCGGCGCGGCCGGAGTCGCCATCTCCTCGTACCTGTACCGGACCGGCGCGATTGAGGAGAACCTGCGCGAGCTAGTCGAAGCGTGGACCGCGGCCCCCTCGTTACCTCCTTCATGAGCCAAATGCCGCTAGTCATCGCCGGCGTCGAGTTCGCCTCGCGCCTTTTCCTGGGAACGGGCAAGTTCAGCTCGGGGCCCTTAATGCACGCAAGCCTTGAAGCGTCCGGGACGCAGCTGGTGACCGTGGCCCTGGGACGCGTAAGGACGGGCGGGGAGCCCGATGACATCATGGACCACCTGGACACCCGGCGCTACCGGCTGCTGCCCAATACCTCCGGGGCCCACAACGCGCGCGAGGCCGTCCTCGCTGCGGAGCTTGCCCGCGAGGCCCTGGGGACAAATTGGCTAAAGCTGGAAATCCACCCCGACCCGAAGTACCTGATGCCCGATCCCATTGAGACCCTCGCGGCCACGGAACTCCTCGTAAAGCGCGGGTTCGTGGTGCTGCCCTACGTCCACGCCGACCCGGTGCTCTGCAAGAGGCTCGAGGAGGCAGGGGCCGCAGCGGTGATGCCGCTCGGGGCGCCCATCGGGAGCAACCAGGGTCTCGAGTCCAGGGCCTTCCTCCAGATCATCATCGCCCAGAGCCGCGTACCGGTAGTGGTGGACGCCGGCCTGGGTGCGCCCTCGCACGCAGCGGCCGCCCTGGAGATGGGCGCCGACGCCGTGCTCGTTAATACCGCCATCGCTGCGGCCCTGGACCCGGTCGCCATGGCCACGGCGTTCCGGCTCGGGGTAGAGGCGGGAAGGAAGGCCCGGGAAGCGGGACTGGTACGAACCGAGGCAGGCGGCGAGCGCCTCGAGGCGAGCGCCACCTCGCCGCTGACCTCGTTCCTTGGGGGGAATGGCGCATGAGCTTCACGGAGATATGGCGCCGGCACGATTTCGGCGACATCGTGCGCCGGATCGCATCGAAGACGCCGGCGGAGGTGCGGCGGGCGCTTGGCAGGCCGCGAGGTTCGGTCGATCTCGAGGACTTTGCGGCGCTGCTCTCCCCGGCTGCCGCCCCGTTCCTGGAGGACATGGCCCAGGCGGCGCACCATAACACCGTCGAGCGGTTTGGCCGGACCATGCGGCTCTACGCGCCGCTCTACCTTTCCAACGCCTGCGCCAATGTCTGCACCTACTGCGGGTTCAGCGCCCATAACAAGATCCGGCGCAAGGTGCTCTCCGACCCCGAGATTCTTGCCGACGCCCGCGTGCTTCGCTCCCACGGATTCGACAGCGTCCTCCTTGTGACCGGGGAAACCACACGGGTGGGCACGGATTACCTGTCAAACGCGCTGAGGCTGCTCAGGCCCCACTTCTCGGGGCTGTGGATCGAAGTCCAGCCCCTCGAGCAGGAAGCCTACGCCGCTCTGGCCGCCGACGGCCTGAGCGCGGTCATAGTCTACCAGGAGACCTACGATCCTGCTGCGTACAAGCGGCACCATTTAAGCGGGCCAAAGGCCGACATGGCCTACCGGCTGGGGACGCCCGACCGCATGGGGCGGGCGGGAATAAAGAAGGTCGGCCTAGGCGCCCTTTTCGGCCTGAGCGACTGGAGAGCGGACGCCTGGTTCACGGGGCTTCACCTGCGTCACGTCGAGACCGTGCACTGGCGAACCAAGGCGTCGATCTCGTTTCCCCGGCTCAGGCCCCACCAGGGCGAGGAGATCCCCGTCACTCCCTTCAACGAGCGCAACCTTGTGCAGGCCGCCTGCGCGTTCCGGCTCCTGAGCCCCGAGGCGGAGCTCTCGCTCTCGACCCGGGAAAATTCCGCGTTTCGCGACAAGGCCTTCCGGCTCGGCTTCACGGCCATGAGCGCAGGGTCGCGGACAAACCCCGGCGGATACGCGAGCGAACCCGAGTCGCTCGAGCAGTTTGCGATCGACGATGACCGCAGCCCCGCCGAGGTGGCCTCGTACCTGAAGTCACAGGGCTACGAGCCCGTCTGGAAGGACTGGGACCAGGCCTACGACGGTTTTAATCGCCGGGAATCCCCGGCGCTCGTATCCTAGAGGCGTTCTCGATGTCCCTTAATCCCGAAGAAATCGCCCGCTACCAGCGGCACCTCTCGCTCGTCGGCTTCGGCCCGGCGGCCCAGGAAAGGCTCAAGGCCAGCTCGGTCTTGGTGATCGGCGCGGGCGGCCTGGGGTGTCCCGCGCTTCTCTACCTCGCCGCGGCCGGCGTCGGCCGGATCGCCGTCATAGACCCTGACTCCGTGGATGCGTCGAACCTCCAGCGCCAGGTCCTCTACGTGAGCGCGGACCAGGGCTTGAACAAGGCGGACGCCGCCGCCCGAAGGTTGCGGGCCCTCAACCCCCTGATTCGGGTCGACGCGCACCCCGTCAGGTTCGACCGCTCCAATGCGCTCGAACTCGTGCGCTCGTGCGACCTCGTGGTCGACGGCTCCGACAACTTCCCCACCCGCTACCTCGTGAACGACGCCTGCTCGATCGCAGGCCGGCCCTTCATCTACGGGGCGATCCAGGGTTTTGAGGGCCAGGTGAGCGTCTTCAACCTGCGGGGCGGCCCCACCTATCGATGCCTCTTCCCCGAGCCCCCCGAGCCGGGAACCGTGCCCAATTGCGCCGAGGCGGGAGTCCTAGGCGCTGTTACCGGCATCATCGGGGCCGTCCAGGCCTGCGAGGCCATCAAGGTGCTGGCGGGCGTCGGCGAGCCCCTGTCCGGCAGGCTGCTTGTTTGGGATACCCTAGCCATGACCTCGACCACCGTGAACCTGCGCCCCGACCCGGACCGCCGCAAGATCACGGAGCTGCCCCCCGAGGGCTACGGCGAGACCTGCGAGCCCGGGATACTGCGCGACGAGGTCGACAGCAAGGGCCTGCGCGAGATCCTCGCGGACGGCAGGCAAATCCAGCTTATCGATGTGCGCGAGGGCTGGGAGCGGGAACTCGCCCTGATTAGCCCGTCGTACCACATTCCGCTCGGACGCCTCGAGGTCATCACCCCCCCAGGTCTCGCGCCGTTGGATCCCAATGTCCGCACCGTGGTGTACTGCGCAGCAGGCGTCCGGAGCCTGCGCGCCGTCCACATCCTTCGCGACAAGCACGGCTTCAAGTCGGCCCTGAGCCTGCGGGGGGGGATGAAATCCTGGGAGCCATGAAAGCCCCGTTCTGCGTCCTCTCGATCGCGGGCTCCGACAGCGGCGGGGGGGCCGGCATCCAGGTCGACCAGCGCACGATCCGCGCCATCGGGGGGCATGCTCTGACGGCCGTCACCGGGGTGACGGCCCAGGACACCCGCCGTGTGAGCGCCTGGGCGCGGGTCTCCGACGCGCTGATCGTCGCCCAGGTTGAGTCCGCGCTAAAGGGATTCCCGGTTGCGGCCATCAAGACCGGGCTCCTGCCGGGGCCAGGTGCCGTTCGGGCCGTGGCCAAGGCCCTGAGGCGCGCACCCATGATTCCCCTCGTCGTGGACCCGGTTCTGGCCTCGTCAAGCGGGACACGCTTTCTGTCAAAGGCCGCGGTAGGCACCCTCAAGCAGCAGCTCTTTCCCCTGGCGTCCGTCGTGACCCCCAACTGGCCCGAGGCGGCGGAGCTTACGGGACTTCCCGTCGGCACGTATTTCCAGGCCGCCAAGGCGGCGACCCTCCTCGCCGAGGAGTGCGGCTGCGCCGTTCTGGTGAAGGGAGGACACGCGGAAGGTGGCACCTGCCGGGACTGCCTCCTGATCCCTGGAAACGCGCCCCAGTGGTTTGAGAGCGCGCGCATCGCCACTCCGAACACCCACGGGACAGGATGCGTCCTTTCAGCAGCGATCGCAGCGTGGCTCGGCCGCGGCGCCTCGCTCCAGGACTCCGTCAGGCTCGCGCGCTCATTTCTCTTGCGCGCGCTCACGCGGGGCCAGGGCATCGCCTGGGGTGGCAGGGGCACGGCCTACTTCGGCGCACGCTGATTTTCCGGAAGCGGCCCCCGCGGGTGGGCCAGTTGCCATTGATCTCGGGGCAAATACGGATAGGATGGGTCCAGCTACCCCGCATGAAGCCCCAGCACGTTTTGCTCCCGTTCCTAATGCTCTGCGCCTCCCTGAGGGCGGTCGACAAGGTGCCCGAGTATGCGATCACCGATACCTTCGCAAGCAGCCCGACGATGCTGCTGAGAGCGGGCATCAATGGCGAGGTGCGGGAGATCTGGTCCGGCATGGACTCGGCGCGGATGCGCCATGTGCCGCTCTTCCTCGAAACCTCGATATTTGGCGAGGTCCGCAGGGGGGACGCGTGGCTCGACCTGAGGAGCCTCGTGTACCACCATGCCGGCACCCGGCCCGGCATGATACGCCTCCAGTCCAACGACGGGCAGGTGACCATCGAGATCACCGCAAGGAGGAACGTGCCCGCCAGTCCGGTGTTTGTGCGCTACAGGTTCTCGGAAGCGGTTGATTTCAGGCTCTCCGCGCATTTCAAATATCCCGACTTCACACGGAGCTCGCGATCCGACGACGCAGCCGGGTATGCGGAATTCACGACGCTCTGGCGCGGGGAGAACGCCGTCCTGACGACCACTGAAGGGCCTCGCCTCGTCCTGGCCTCGTCACCGGCCGGCAAGACTCTCGCGATCGATGGGACCGGGCTTGAGAAGGAAATCGACTCAACCCGGGAAGTGCTGCTCTGCGTGGACGCCACCGAGAAGCTCCCGACCCGGGCCCCGTCGGAGTCGTATGCCGCGTCGTGGGTCACGACCCTCGGGGGGACAATCGACCCCCAGGCGGAGATCGAGGCGAGACGCGTGGCGCTGTCCTCGGACAACGCGAAGCTCGACCGCCTGTTTGCCGATTCTCTGGATGCGATCAGCGCCTCGCAGTTCGCGTCGGGCGACGTGATGGCCGACGTCTTCTTCTACCGGGACTCGTGGCTGCGGGACGGCACCTACACGATGATCGGGCAGGCGCTCGCGGGGGACTACGCCTCCGTCGACCGTTACTTCGCCTTCTGGACGGCGCAGCGGGACTTCTCGGTCGGCGGGGAAAGGGAGGCCCAGCAGCCCGCCATCGCGATCACCGGAATTTGGTTCTACTCCCTGGTGAGGCCCAATGGGGTGTCGTTCCTCGACTCGTCTTGGCCCTACGTGAAGTTCTACAGCGACTATTATGCGCGACGCGTCGCCAAGGAGGGCATGCTGAACCTGGCCGAGGAATGGATCTGCTTCATTCCGGCACCGTCAAGCTGGCCCAATGCCGAGGTCCACAGCGGCCTGCGCGCCGCCGTCAAGATCGCCGAGAAGCTGGGCCACGAGACGGAGGCCCGCCAGTGGGAGGCAGCCGCGGACAAGCTCCAAGCCCAGTTTCTAAGACAGGCCTTCGACAAGGAGAAGGGTCGACTGATCCCGATGGCCGGGCCGCCCGGCAAATCATTCGTGGACGCGGACTATCCCAAGGCGGAGAACCGCAATGGCCCCCTGCGCGAGGATAGGGTTGACGCAGGCATGCTGATCATCGGCCGCCTGGAGGTCTTTGGTCGCGAGCAGTCCATCATCAGGGTCGACGACCCTCGCTTCGCTTCGACCCAGGCTCAGGTCATCCGCAACCTGGAGAACCCCGACCATTCCATATTCCGGTTTGGGCCGAGCGCGCGGAGCCCCCACGCGCCGATGGGCGAGCTCGACACCTGGCCCATCATCATGAGCTGGGCGGCCCAGGACGAATGGCTGCTCGGCCGCACGGACTTGGCCTGGAGGTACCTGCTTTCGGGCATCGTCAACAAGAAGGGCTACGACCTGGTCGCGATGAACGGCTATCTTCCCGAGTTCTGGGACCGCAAGGGCGTCCCTGACAAGCAGATGATCGTATGGTCCCACGGCGATTTTGTCACGTCCACCCTGCTGCTCTTCCTGGGGGTGAACCCCGAGTCTACCCGGGCTGACCTCGAGCTTGCCCCGAGCCTGCCCCCGACGATGAATCACGCCCACATCGGAAACTTCAGGTTCAGGGATTGGATCCTCGATTTCGACCTGGTGAGGACGGGCCCCCTCGTGGAGGTTGCGGCAAAGTCCCTGCGTTCTCCGGGAAAGGCGATAACCCTAAGGCTGCCCTTCGACAAGGCCGTGCGCGTCGAGGCGGGCGGCGAGGCGAGGTTCACCGTCGATCCCAGCCGGTACTACCTCGCATTCGGGCGCTCCGCCAACGCCCCGGAGAGGGCTCGGATCATCTCCAAGGTACTCCTCGGCCACGAGCCCACGCGCGACCCCGAGACCATGACGCCCTCGGAGCTCGAGGATTTCATCGTCACGACGGAGACCGACTACGTGCCCAGCAACGAGTGACGCCGGGGGGCAGGCTACGGCATCAGGTAGACCTCGACCAGGCCCACGCCCGAGGTGCCGTTAACCCCGCCGAGCTGGAGCGTGTAGCTTCCCGCGGGAAGCGTGGCCACCATGGCGGAGTCGGCCGATCCGGTGTTGAACCCAAAGGCCCCCACGGCCGTCATGTCGGCCGACGTGGCCAAGCGGACCGTAGCCGCGACCGACGAGGTCCCCGCCCCAAGCGAAATGCCCCAGCCGGTGTTGCTCGCGATGAGAACGCTCGTTTGGTCGTACAGGCCTATGGTGGGCTGGGCGATCGACCCAGCGACGCCGAATTGGCTCAGCGATGGACCCGCGCCCCTCAAGAGGAGCTTCACCGGCTGGCTGCCTTCGATGACGAAGCCGGCAATCAGGAGGTTGGCTCCCGAGCCGACGTTCGCCCTGGCGGATATGTTGCCCAGATAAGCCGACGGTGTGCCCGAGTCGGCGTCATAGATCTCGGCAAGTGCGACCCCGGTCGTCGAGCCGAGGCCGGAGAGCTGCGAGGAGTATTGGCCGGCCTGGATCCCGGTCTCAAGGATCGCGGCGTCCGCCGAGTTGGCGGGCAGACTGAACGCCCCCACTTGGGTGAACAGGTTCGCGAGCGTCACGCCCCCGCCCCAGGCATCGTTTGTCGCAAGCGTTGCCCCCGAGCCCTGAGAGATCAGCGTCAATAGGGGCTGCGCGAGCTCCCCCGGCACGTTGAATCCGGTCCACAGCGTGGGCCCGATGCCCCGCAGGAGCACGTTCTTGCCCCCCGTTCCCTGGATTACAAACCCAGCGATGAGGATGTTGCCCCCGGCCCCGACGTTGGCCCTTGCCGAGAGGTTCACAATTCGGCCCGCAGCGGGCGGGGTGGAAGCCCCCACCGTCAGGGTTGCCGCGGCGCTCGTGACCGACAACGCGCCGCTGGTCACCGTGACCGTGTAGGAACCGTTGTTTGCGGCCGAGGCGGGCGCAATCGTATAGCTCGAACTCACGGCTCCGGCTATCGCGGTCCCGTTCAGCGACCACTGGTAGGAAAGCGGCGAAGACCCCGTCGCTACGACCGAGAAGGTGACCGAGGCACCGGGCGAGACCGTCTGGCTCGCCGGCTGCGTCGTGATGGTTGGGGGCGTGCCCGACTGGACCGTGAGCGTCGCTGCGGAACTCGTGACCGACGAGGATCCGCCGGTGACCGTCACCGTGTAGGTCCCGGCATTGGCGGCTGAGGCCGAAGCCAGCGTGTAGTCGGAATTCACGGCTCCGGCTATCGAGGTCCCGTTCAGCGACCACTGGTAGGACAAGGGCGAAGGCCCCGTTGCCGACACGGAGAGCACGACCGCGGCGCCAGGCGAGACGGTCTGGGTGACAGGCTGCGACGTGATGGCGAGCGTGTCCACCTGCGCCCTGCCGGTCCGGCGGGACCCGTACTGGTACATGGGCCAATCCGCGGAGGCTGACCCCACACCGAGATCAAAGGCGTAGAGCTTGTGGTCGTTGCTCCCAAAATAAAGCGTCGTGCCGGCGATCAAGGGAGAGGACCTGATCCAGTCATCCGAGGCATACGTTCGCACGAGGGTCCCCGAGGAGCTGACCGCATAGACATTGTGGTCATAACTGCCAATGTAGATGGTCCCGCTTGCGTCAACCGCCGGGGCGCTGGCGCGCACCTGCGTTCCCAGGCTGTACTTCCAGTTCAGGGCGCCGCTTGCGGTGTTAAGCGAGTAAAGGTACCCGTCGTAGCCGCCGAAGTACACGGCACCATTCGCAAGCGCGGGGGCTGACGTGACGCCGTTGCCGACCAGGTAGGTCCAGCGGAGCGTGCCGGCTGGGGTCACCGAGTAGAAGTTGCCACTCAGGGTCCCGAAATAGAGGTTGCCCGAGGCGTCAATGGCGGCGGCCGTGTAGATCGATTCCCCGGAGACGGGGGCCGTGTACACCCATTTCCTGGTGCCCGTGGAGGTGAACGCGTAGAGCGAGCCGCTGTCGGTCCCTATGTAGATTGTCCCGTCTGGGGCGATGGTCGGAGCCGCGTAGGAAAGGCCCGGGACGGCCACCGTCCAGACCAGCGCTCCCGCCGACGAAATCGCGTATAGGTTACCATTGTCGTCGTGGAAGTAGATCGTGCCGTCGGAGCCCAGCGCGGGTGACGAGGAGATCCCGTTGTCGAGGCCCGTGCTGCTCGCCGGGGTTGGCGCGGTGTACTTCCACTTCAGTCCCCCTGAGGCCGTAAACGCATAGAGGTTCCCGTCGGTGCATCCCGCGTAGACTGTCCCGTCCGTGCCGATTGCGGCAGAGCTCGTGTCAAAGACGCTCGCGCCCGCGTAGCTCCAGGCCACGGTGCCGTTCTGGTTGAAGGCGTAGAATGAGTTGTCGTTGCTCCCCACGTAAACCATGCCATTGGGCCCGACCGATGGGGAGCAGGTGATGGCGTCGCCCGTCTGCCCCTGCCACCTCGAGTCGGCGATGGAGAGCGTGAATTCGCCAATATCATTGGCGGTCTTTCCGTCCACGCAGATCAGGTACGTCGTGCCGGCGGTCGCGGCGAAGGAGCTCAGGCATTGGCTGACAGCAGTGGTGGTCCCTGTGGAGCCCGTGGATGCCGCCGAGGATACCAGGCTGAGCGTGGAGATTGACGACCCCGTGTAGACGGCGACCTCCGGATCAAAGTCCAGGCTGTAGCCCGAGACTTGCGCCTGCCCCGTCGAGGGGGCCGTCCAGGAATACCAGAGCGAGTGGCCGCCCGCATTGCCCATGATCGCCGGCTCCCCGGACGCGGTCGTGGCGTTCACGTTCGCATCCTGCAGGGAGACGCTCGGCCCCGAGAGGACGCGGGCAGACGCAAGGGCGTCATTGTCGGGGTCGGTGTTGATCGCCAGGACAGTCTGCCCGGTCTGCGTGGTCTGGGCACTCTGGCCCTGGACCAGGATCTGGTAGGTCGTGCCCGCCGATGCATGGAACGTCACCTCGCTGTAGCCGACCTTCGTGCCGGTGTTTCCCTCGAGGGGCTCCGTGGCATAGGTGGCGTTGTCCTTGACGAGAACGAGGGAACCCAGGCTTGAGCCCGTGTACACGCCGAGGAGCGTCGGATAGGTGCTACCCCCCGTGATGTAGGAACCTCCGCCCGTCCCGCTCGTGTCGATCTCGACCGTCGCATCCTGCGGGGCTGTCCACTGCCACCACTGCGAGTGGGCACCCGCCGTGCCCGCGACCGTCGGCGTTCCGCCCTCGGGGGCCTGAGGGGTGTCCGCATTGTTGGAGCGCGTGTAGGGGTCCAGCCCCACAAGGACAATCCTGCCGGCAAACGTCGCGTTGGGGGTCGTGCTGGCCGCGCCCAGGACCTTGGCAAGGTCCAGGCGGCCGTTGGTCTGGGCCTTGCCGGAAAGCGCCGGGTTCGTGTCCACGCCATTCAGCACCCGGTTGATCGTCTGCCGGTAGGTATCGCTCGGATGCAGCTGCTTCAGGAGGGCCACGGCCCCCGTCACAAAGGGCGTCGCGAGCGAGGTTCCGCTAGCATAAGCGTAGGAGGACGTGTTCAAAAAGGCCGTCGAGATGATGCTGTCGCCCGGCGCGAAGATCTCGACCGATCCGGAGCCGTAGTTGGAGAAGTACACCGGGAGATCCCGGTTGTCCGTCGCACCGACACAGATGATGTTGTCGAGCGGGTAGTCGGCCGGGAAGGCGGGCGAGATGTCGATGTTCTCCCCGCTGTTGCCCGATGCACAGACGAACACGATGCCGGCCTTGCCCGCCTGCTGGATTGCGTCCATCTCGGCCTGCGATCCCGAGGAACTTCCAAAGCTTGCGTTGATCACCTGCACACCGTGCGCGATCGCGTAATCAATGCACGGGAGCTCATCCGAGATGGTTCCCGACCCCGTGCTGTCGAGGAACTTGAGCTCCATCAGCTGCACCTGCCACGCGACGCCGCTGACCCCGAGGCCGTTGTTTCCCACGGCACCCACGACCCCCGAGGTAAGTGTCCCGTGACCTTCGTCATCGGTCGGAAGACCGGTCTTGGCCACTCCGTTCAGGCCGTTCAGGCTGTCGGTCTCAGAGACCGTCTCCGCCCGGCCAGTGGTGTCGCTCACCGAGGCATAGGACGTGGTCGTGCCCGGGCTCGGGTTCACCCAGAGGTTGCCTGCCAGGTCCTGGTGCGTCGTGAGGGCGCCCGAGTCGAGCATGCCGACGACGACGCCCTTGGCCGAGGTCTCTATGGCCCAGCCGGCCTCCGCATTGATGTCCGCCCCTGCGAGCCCGCCGTTTGCGCCGGTGTTGCTGAGCCCCCACTGGCTGCTGAAGTAGGGATCGCTCGGGACCGTGGCCATGGTTCGCCTTACGTAGTCCGGTTCGACGTACTCATACCGGCCCGTCGCCATGAGGCGGGTCACCGCAGCCTCCACGGTGTCGCCCGGCTGGAGTTTGATCACCCTCACGTTTCCCAGCCGCTGGAACTGCGCGCGCAGCGATAGCCCCTCGTCACGCTCGGCGCGGTCCACGGTCGGGAGAGCAAGGAGCTTCGGCTTGGCGAGTACGATTCCCTCCCGGTAGCTCTGGGACTGCTCTCGCGTGCTAAGGAATCCCCCCGAGGAGAAGGGTGACGCGGCAGCGGCGCACGCGAACACAATGGCGAGGGCAACCGGCATCATGCGATGCATGACGCTCACGATAAATGCTTTGGACATCGAGTCGACGTGTTTTGACGGGCGGGGTGTACCCCCGATTAGACCTAAGACGCAAAGCGGGGTGCCATTGTTTCGATGTTTGTACGCAGGGCGTTGCCGACGGGATGCAGCGCCGCCTAGGTTTCCTGCCTAAGGACCTCAAGGGGAGGATGGTCCACCACTCCTCTTCCCGCCACCCATCCGGTGGCGACCGAGAGCGCCGACACCACCACCACCGCAGCCGCGACCTGGCCCACCGGGGCCGTGGCGCTCACATGGAAGACAAAGCGCGCCAGGAGCGCGTTGCCCGCTACGGCAAAAATCGCCCCCACCACGGCCGCCTGAACCCCCAGCACCGCGTACTCGACCAACTGGATCAGGGCAAGCTGCCGCCGCGTGGCACCCAGGGTCCTCAGGAGCACGGTCTCACGTATCCGCTGGTGGCGTCCCATGAGAATCGCACCCGCCAAAACGATGAGACCCGTCGCCACGGTAAACAGAGCCATGAACTGGATTGCAAAGGCCACCTTCGAGAAGATTCCGTCGAGCGTCTCCACGACCAGGGCAAGGTCTATGGCGGTCACGTTCGGGTATTTGTCCACCACGGCCCTCTGCACCCTCCCTGATTGCTCGGCGGAATCGGCATGGAGCGCAGCTAGGAACGTCTTCGGGGCCCCCTCCAGGACACCCTCTGGGAAGACCACGAAGAAATTGGGCTCCAGACGGCGCCACTCCACTGTGCGGATGCTCCCCACCCGCGTGCGAATCGGCAGGCCCTGGACATCCCAGTCCACCTCGTCCCCCAGGTGAAGGCGCATGTCGCGGGCTAGCCCCTCCTCGACGGAGATCGGCACGGGGCCACCGCCGGGCTCGGCGCTGCCCTGGAACGTGCCTTCCTCAACCTTCTCGGTCGCGGACAAGGTCCCGCGGTAGGTCGAGCGGTACTCGCGACGGAGCGCCCACCCCGCGATCCTTGCGTCCTTTTCGTGAAGCAGCTTCTCCACGGCCACTCCCCGGACCGATGTGATCTTCATCGTGACGATCGGGGCGCTCTCCACGACGGGGGTGCCGGCCGCCGACGCCGTCTCCCTTAGGGGCCCGATCTGGTCATCCTGTATGTCGAAGAATATCAGGTTCGGTCGGCCCAGGTTGTCCGCGCCGCGTATTTCGTGGAGGAGCGTCGTCCTGACGAGGAACAGCGTCAGGACAAGAAAAGTCCCGAGCCCGAGCGAGACGAGGAGCAGCACCGTGCGGTTGTTCGGCCGGTGCAGGTTCTCAAAGCCCTGGCGGACGACGTAGGGGAGCCGCTTGGGCACAAAGCGCCGGGCAGCCCACGAGACGGCAAAACCGAGTCCTGCCAGGACGAGGAAGCCGAGCCCCAGCATACCGGCAAACCCAAGACCGACCGCCACCTCGCCCGTCTGCCAAACGGCAAATCCCGCGACCGACGCCGCGATCAAGGCGGCGATCGCGGCCCTCCAGGGGTCCGGCGCCACGGCCGCGCGGTCCGCGACCGCCGAGCGGAGCGCGGCAAGAGGAGGGATCCTGCGGACCGCAAGCAGGGGGAGCAGGGAGAATAGCAGGCAGATCAAGACTCCGGCGCCCATCCCGCGCAGCAGGGCAGGCCACGACAGGAAAAAATCCACGTCTATCGGAAGCACCCCCTTGAACACAGCTGGGAGCGCCATTTGGACCGCCACGCCCAGCACCCCGCCGGCGACTGCCCCGGAAACCCCGAGGGCAAGGCCCTGGACCAGGTACACGGCAAAGCTCTGCCTAGCGCTGGCGCCCAGGCAACGCAGGACGGCCACCGTTGCGATCTTCTCTCTTATATAGGCGTGCAGGGAGCTCGCGACGCCAATGCCACCCAGGATCAGCGCGACAAAGCCAACAAGGCTAAGGAACCCGTCGAGGTGGGAGACGGCCGTGCCGAGGCTCCGTTTGCGCTCCCCGACGGTCTCAAACGAGAGGCGAAGCTGAGGGAAGCGGTCCTTCATCTCGCGAACCACCCCATCCGCGTCACGGGCCGCGGGCAGCCGCACCATGGCGCGGTACCGCGCCAGCGCCCCGGGGCCCGAAAGCCCCGTTCCTGGAAGTGTCCCCAGGGGAATGTAGGCGCGCGGCGCCATCATCGCAACGCCCGGCGACTCGCCCGGGACCTTCCTAAGGGAGCCCACGATCTTGAACACGGTCTTCCCGAGCTTCACGGTGTCGCCCATCCGAAGGCCGTACTGGGCGAGGAGCGTCGGCTCTAGGACCACCACAGGTGCTCCCGAGCGAAGCGAGGCGGCGGCGATCGCCGGATCCGTCTGGAAGGTCCCGTAGTAGGGGAACGCGCCCTCGACGGCATGGACCTGAACAAGGCGAACGCGGGCCAAGGCCGGGATGGCCAGCATGGACGAGAAGGTCTCCTCGCGCGAGAGGTCGCCCCCGAGGCCCCCGAGATAGTCCAGCACGGGACCGGTGAGCGGCGCCGGCGCCGTCACGAAAAGGTCCGCGCCGAGCAGACCCTTGGCCTCCAGGTCGATCGCCTGCCGCACGTTGGCGCTAAAGGAGCCGATTGAGACAAGGGCCGCGATGCCCAACACCACCGAGAGCGAGTAGAGGAAAAGCCGGCGGCGGGAGGCGCGGGAGTCGCGCCAAGCCATGTGGAGGATGAAGCGCATTTGCGGGTTCAGGCCGGAGACGCGGTGCGCTCGTCAGAGATAACCGTGCCGCTCCGAAGCCTCAGGATGCGCTGGCAGCGGCCGGCAAGCTCGAAGTTGTGTGTCACAAGGACCAGCGTCGTGGCCCGCTCCCGGTTCAGCCCAAATATGAGATCGACCATCGAGTCCGAGGTGTCGCCATCCAGGTTGCCCGTGGGCTCGTCGCAGAAGAGTATCTTGGGGGTGTTAATGAACGCCCGGGCAAGCGCCACGCGCTGCTGCTCGCCGCCGGAGAGCTGCACCGGGTAGTGGTCGAACCGCGCAGCGAGCCCCACCCTCTCAAGGAGCGCCCGGCCCTGTGGCTCGCACCCGCGCTCGCCGCGGAGCTCGAGCGGCACGAGCACATTCTCGAGCGCCGTAAGGGTCGGGATCAGCTGGAAGTTCTGGAAGACGAATCCCACGCTCGCGTTGCGCACCCGCGCCCTTGCGTCCTCATCGAGCGCGTCCAGGCGCTCGCCGGCCAGGTCGATCGAGCCCGCCGTGGCGCGGTCGAGCCCGGCGCATAGGCCCAGGAGCGTCGTCTTCCCGCTCCCGCTCGGCCCTACGATCGCCATGCTGGCGCCCGCCCCAAGCTCGAAGCTCGCCTCGTGGAGGACGGTCAGCGGGCCGGCCGCCGTCGGGTAGGTCTTGGTAAGCCGGGTGACCCGGAGCATCGCTTGAGCAGGCATGTCGCCAACAAACACGCACGCCGCGGCCAGCGCAAACGGGATCATAAGATCCCCGGGGCGCATCCCGCGCTCAAAGCGAATACGCTGGAACGACTCCCCCCTATCATCCATGTCGACAGGAGCGCACATGGACACACGTTTGAAACTTCGGGATGGGGCTCACCGCCTGGGCCGGGCGGCACTCATGCTCGCTCTCCTGCTCGGCGGCGCAGTCGCCTCAACCGCGCAGGATCTGGCCGCACGCCGCATTGTGTTCTTCGGCGACAGCCTGACCGCGGGATACGGCCTTCCCGACCCCGACACCCAGTCCTACCCGGCACGGATCCAGGGCAAGATCGACGCAGGGCACCTTCCCTGGCTCGTGGTGAACGCGGGCCTGAGCGGCGAGACGAGCGCGGGCGGCCTCAGGCGCATTGACTGGGTCCTGAACCAGAGGCCGGATGTCTTTTTCCTGGAACTGGGGGCGAACGACGGGCTCAGGGGAACCTCCCCCGAGGTGACCAAGAAGAACCTCCAGGCCATCATTGACCATGTGCGAGCGAAGTATCCCGGGACCGAGATCGTGCTGGCGGGAATGAGGATGCCCTCCAACATGGGCGCGGATTACGCGGACTCGTTCCGGGCTATTTTTCAGGATTTGGCCAAGGAGAACAAAGCGCTGCTTGTCCCCTTCCTCCTGGACGGCGTCGCCAAGAACCCGGAGTTGAACCAGGCGGACGGGATCCATCCCAATCCCGCGGGAGCCGCGATTGTGGCGGACGGAGTCTGGAAGGTGGTGGGGCCCCTTTTGGCAGAGGCCCATTAACCCGATTGGGCAGCGGCAATTCCCGGCCCCCTAGATGCGTAATACCCGACGGGAATTCGCCCTTGCCGGGGCAATCCCTTCCCATGAGCCTTGCGCCATGCTGCGGCACATCAGATCTCTGGCAGGCTCGGGCGGGCCGAAGGCCGCTACATGATCCTGAGGCCGGCGATCCACCAGTCGGCCCTAGTCGCGGCCCTTTGCATCGTCGCCACCTTCGGATGCGCCCGCCACGAGACGGCCTCAGCCTCGGCAGTCAAGTCGCAGACGCTCCTCCTCGGCAACGGCGCGGAACCCGAGGACCTCGACCCCCAGGTGGTGACGGCCTACTCGGACCAGAACATCCTGCTCGCGCTTTTCGAGGGCCTGACGGCCATCGATGAGAAGACCTCCAAGCCCGTGGCCGCGGCTGCCCAGTCCTGGGAATCGTCGGCCGACGGCCTCGTCTGGACGTTCCACCTGAGGGAAGGCCTGCGCTGGTCAAACGGCGAACCCCTGACCGCGGACGACTTCGTCCAGTCCTGGCAGAGAATCCTGACCCCGGCGTTTTCTGCCGAGTACGCGAACCTCCTCTACCCGATCAAGGGCGCGGAGGCATTCAACCAAGGGACACTCTCCGACTACGGGGCGCTCGGGATCTCGGCGCCGAATCCACGCACGGTGCGGATCGTGCTTGAGAGGCCGACGCCCTATCTGCCGGTCTTGGTCGCCCTTCCGCCATGGTTTCCAGTGAACCCGCGCGTCCTCAATCAGTTCGGGGCGACGGCCAAGCGCGGCACGGCCTGGACACGACCGGGCAACCTGGTTGGAAACGGCCCTTTCATCCTCGACGAGTGGACGCCCAACTCGAGGATCGTGGTCGCGAAGAACCCGAACTACTGGAAGGCAGACCAGGTCACGCTTCAGCAGATCGTCTTCTTCCCGAACGAGAGCCCCGACACCGAGGAGAAGGACTTCCGCGCCGGACAGCTGCACGTGACCTATTCGCTCCCCCTGGCAAAGATCGCGGCCTACAGGCAGGAGTCGCCCGGCCTGCTCAGGGTCGATCCATTCCTCCAGACGTTCTTCCTGCGCTTCAACACGAAGAGGCCGCCTTTTGACGATCCGCGCGTGCGAAGGGCCCTTTCGCTCGCAATCAACAGGGACCTGATATCGCTGCGCGTGCTTGCGGGAGGCTACCCGCCGGCTCATTCGTTCACTCCCCCGGAATGCGGGGGATACACGGCTGCGGCCCGGGTCGGCCTGGACCTTCAGTCCGCCCGGGCGCTTCTTGCCGACGCGGGGTATCCCGCGGGCAAGGGAATCAAGCCCTTTGAGGTTCAGGTGCGCAATGACGAGGTCCAGCCCGCCGTGATGGAGGCGATCCAGGCCATGTGGTCAAAGGGCCTCGGCGTCCACATGACGCTGGCGACCCTGGAGCAGAAGACATGGATCCAGAACCAGCAGACGCTCAATTACGACGTATCGACCGCGGGCTGGGCAGGTGACTTCCTTGACCCGGTCACCTTCCTGGACCTCTTCGTGACTGGCGGGGGCAACAACTGGACAGGATGGAGCGACAAGGACTACGACCGGATGATCCGGGACGCCGCCATGGCTGGGACGCCGGCCCTGCGTTTCGAGATGTTTCAAAGGGCGGAGGCCTACCTCCTTGAGCGAGGACCCGTGGCCCCCCTCTACTACGGCGCCCATGCGTACCTGATCCAGCCCTCCGTCAAGGGATGGGAATCCGCGCTCCTGGGATACCACCGCTATGCCTATGTTAGGCTCGAGGAGTAAGGTATCGGATTGTCCCGCGAGGGGCTCCCGGTTAGCCTGTCTCCTGATGCGATTCCCAACAGCCGCGCTTGTCCTTCTTTCGTTCACCGCGATGGCCCACGCCGCGGACGTGAGTTTCAAGCGGGTGTGGCCGCAGTGGTACGACGCTGACTCCTTCCAGAGTTTCTATGAGGACCACACCGGCCGCGAGCTCACCGGGAAATGGATCGTCCTGCGCAGCCAGCCGGAGGACAGGGGCGGCCTGTACTTCCTTACCCGTGTCGAGAATCTGGGGGTGGCGCTTTCGAACGCCACGTTCGTCTTGCGGGTGATCGCCCCGGATTCGACCGACACGCGGACTTACAGCTTTCCCGCGGACGTGCCCGCGGGTAGCCGGCTCTTCGAGATCGGGCTCACGGGAAAAGACTGGGCGAAGGCCCGGGTCCAGCCGGTGGCCTGGGACCTCGAGCTCCGCGCCGCGGACGGTCGCGTGCTCGCCTCGGCCAAGAGTTTCCTCTGGGAAAAGCCCGTCCGCTGATCGGGCCCGTCCGCCCGATGATTGATCCGAACAACGTAACGAACTCCTCCCGCACCCGAGCCGAGCTCGAGGAGTTCCTTCTCTTCTGCGTGGTGGTTGCCGGCAAGAACGCGGACCAGCAGTCCAGGAAGCTCGAGCAGTTTCTCGGGGGCCGAAGGCCTTTCCACCACGTCAAGGAGAGCGACCAGCTGGGGCTCCTCGAGGACCGGCTCAGGGAGGTCCGCCTTGGAAAGTACACGCTTCTCGGGAAGAGCTTCCGTGCACTCTCCCTTTCAGGCGTGGACCTCGGCGCGTGCGCGTGGGAGGACCTCACTCGCTTCCCTGGGATCGGTATAAAGACGGCGAAATTCTTTATCCTGCACTCCCGCGCGAACCAGATGCACGGTGTCCTGGACACCCACGTGCTCGCCTGGATGCGCGAGCACTGGGAGCCCTCCGCCGTGCGGCAGCTCTCCGTCCCGCGCCACTCGCCGCAGGACCCCAGGAGCTACCGCTTCTGGGAAACCGTGTACTTTGGCATGGTCTCGGCGCGCCTCCATGGTGCCTCCGCTGCCCGCATCGACTGGGCAAAGTTCGACCTCGACTTGTGGAAGGAGCGCCGGGGGAGCCCTGCCGCCTAGCCGCGCTGGATCAGCTCCACCTCATAGCCCTCGGGGGCGTCAATGAACGCGATCACGGAGCCCGATCCCGTGCGGGTCGGTCCGTCGCTCAGCTTAAGGCCCTTTTTAGCGATGTCGGTTGCGAATGCGGCGATGTCGTCCACCTCGAACGCTAGGTGCATAAGGTCGGGCTGCACGACCACGGGCGGGCTGTCCGGCAGCTGGCATAGCTCGATCTCCTCGTCGCTGTTCGGCGTGCGGATGAAGGCAAGCAGGGCGCCCCTAGGCGACGTGTGCCTGCGCCCGACCTTGAGCCCAAGGATCTCTTCGTAGAACCTGACGCTGCGTTCCAAATCGTTCACGCGCATCCGGGTGTGGAGGAGTTTTTTGACCATGACCGGAGGCTAGACAGGGACCAAGGCGACAGCAAGCGCGGCCCGGTGGCCCGGCCCTCCCCAAGCCGCGCCAAGTAATCCCGTTGGACATTGCGCGAAAACCGACCCAAGTTTCTGGCTTTAATCCCCATGAAATCCCCCGCAATAGCGATTCTGGCCCTAGCCCTATCGTCAACCGCCGGCCTCCGCGCGGCGCCCGACCCCAACTGGCTCGGACACGACCGGGACCGGCCCCAGCCCACGGTCGTCGACCCCGGCACGGCCAGCACCGAGCAGCAGCCGGGCCGCCCGCCCTCCGACGCCATCGTGCTCTTTGACGGCAAGGACAATTCGCAGTGGGTGGCCATGGACGGCAGCCCCACGAAATGGGTTGTCCACGACGGGGCGTTCGAATGCGTCCCCGGAAGCGGCTACGCGCGCACGCTGGAGTCCTTCGGCGACTGCCAGCTCCACGTCGAGTGGGCCGCTCCCACTCCCCCGCACGGGAGGAGCCAGGGCCGCGGCAACAGCGGCGTGTTTTTCGGCTTCGACCGCTATGAATGCCAGGTCCTCGATTCCTACGACAACAAGACCTATGCGGACGGTTCCGCAGCGGCCATCTACGGCCAGTATCCTCCGCTGGTAAACGTGACCCGCCCCCCCGGCGTCTGGCAGACCTACGACATCATCTGGACCGCCCCGCGTTTTGACGCCGAGGGAAAATTGATCTCAAAGGCCCGTGAAACCGTCTTCCACAACGGCGTGCTCGTGCAGAACAACGTCGAGCTGACGGGACCGACCGGTTGGATCGGCCGGGTACCCTACGCGGCCCATCCTGAGCGCACTCCCATCGCCCTCCAGGACCACGGCAATCCCGTGCGCTACCGCAACCTCTGGGTGCGTGAACTCGGCAACCCGCGCCACAAGGAATTCCGACTGGCCGACAGCGTGCTCGACTCCTACGTGGGCGATTACCCGCGGGGCAAGGAGGAGGTCATGCATGTCCGTCGGCTGCCCGACGGGCTGCTCTCGATCAACATCGCAAACCAGGTGCTCGTGCTGCATGCGATGTCGCAGACCAAGTTCTTCGCGCTCACAACCGACGTCCAGGTCGAGTTCAAGATCGACGGGGACAAGAAGGACGTCGCCTACAGCGTCGGCGAGGACTGACGGTTCCCCCGCGGGATTCTGGCCGGAAGGCGCCCCCCTTTTTTCGGGGAGGGCGCCTTGGAGGTCAGAACATGTAGCTCGTGCTCAGACGGAACAGAACCTTCGCAGCCAGCTGGTCGCCCGTGAAGCGGTAGTAGAGCGGCAGCTCAACGTCCGCGTAGACCTTGAAGGGGTGCAGGTCGAGCTCGAGCCCTGGGGCGGCGAGGATGCGCGTGAATCCCGAGGCCACCGGATCGGCTGAGTTTGCGCCGGCGTCTCGGCCGCGGACCGACAGCTTGAGCTGCCCGACAGGCGAAAGGCTCAGGCGCCCGATCCTCAGCCCCGTGTAATAGGCGCCGACGGCCACATCGAATTCCGCGCCGGGCCTGTACTGGAGCTGGGTCAACACCGGCACTTCCAAGAGCGCCTGGGTGAAGCCGCTCCAGCCGTGGTCGGTGTCGATATTGAAGCGCTCGAACCCACCGAGGAGGATGTCGGTGCTTCCGCTCCCGATTTCGGAGTCGCGGTCGATATCATCGTAGGGGTCCTCCTTGGTGTAGCTGCCCGTGGGAAGCTTCAAGCCAAAGGTGAGGCCGCACGACATGTCCGGAGAGAAGCCCGTGAAGATCCCCTCCACACGGAGGTCGCCCGGGCCGCTGAAGTTCACATCAACGATGTCACTGCCGGTCGCCCCGCCCGTGGTCTCGAAATGGCGCGTCTCGTAGGGCAATTCCAGGCGGATGCCCCAGGAGCGGTTGAACATCTGCTGGTACCCAAACGTGTACCAGCTGGTCCGGATGTCCTTGTCCGCGTTGTCGGCCGCCGGCGCCTCCGAGCTACCGCTCCAGTTATGATCCTGGTCCTGGTAGTCGTAGTCGAAAAACGTCTCGATGCCCGACCCGGTCGGGATCATCGAGCTTGTGCCCACCTCGTAGATGCCGCAGCCGCAGGCGCAGGCGCGGCCGCTACGTGGCGCCAGCAGCAGCAGGAGAGCCAGCACCCAAGGTCGGGCAAGGCGCTGCTTGGGTCGGCCGAGGCCGAGGAATGAAGGAGTCGAGGCCGGGAGTTCCCGGCCAGAGGATGAAAAAGTCATGACGAAAAAAATTAGAAATTTTAGAACGCGTTCAGGAACCAGCGGGACGATTCCGAGACTGAGCGGCGCCGCGGCCGCAAGGCCGCCAAGCTCGCGCAGCAGGCATGGCACAACCAACCCTTGCCCGCCGGGAGAGGCTGGATTCCCCTGGCCGCCTAGGCCGGGAGTGGCCTCGGTGGAGGCACGGGAACGTCGCCGCCCTGGACAAGGACGCGGGCGCCGGGGGCCGTTGGCCAGGAGCGCTCAATAGGCGGCATCAGGGTTGGCGCCATGCGCTCAAAAATCATCACCATCTTCTCCGTCCCTGCGGAGGGCACCGCAGGGGCATGCTTTCCGGAGGCTTCGCGTGCCTTGCTCACCGCGCGGCAGATCTCGCAGGGTTTTCCCGGGTCGAAGGTCTCCCGTGCCGCGGCGATCAGGGACTCGCTCCTCGCATAGCCTGTGAACATGCGTCCCCATGCGAACACCTGCGCCACGTCCAGCATCGCCCCGCTGGCGCAGAGCCATGCGCAGAGGAGCGAGAAGGATGCCAGGCGGCGGGACATTGGGCGAGGAGGCTTCCGTCCGCACCATCGCATGGCAAGCCTTTCGGGAAACGAGGCCTTTCTTTCCCAAATGGCCCAGGAGAAGTGGGCCCCGAACTGGACAATGCCCCTGGAAGGCTTCAGGTTGGGCTCTCCCCAACACCCCGGGTCGCCCCCACGCCACCGGAAATCCTCCGCGCAGGGCACGTCCCAGTCCCCTCCCCTGCCATGGAAGAAAGCTTTGTAACACGACGCGAGGCCATCCGAAGGACCGCTATGGCCGGAATGCTGCTGCCTCTCTTGGGAACGCTCCCTGGGCTCGGAGCCGCAGAGACCCCCATTCCGGCCGCGGCCCCGGGAAAGGCCGCTTCCCTGAGGCTGGGCCTCGCAGGGTATTCCCTGAGGAAATACTCCACCGACCAAGCAATTCTTGTCCTAAAGACCCTGCAGATCACCTCCGTCGCCGTTTTCAAGGTCCACGTGCCGATCCAGATTAGCACCCCAGACGTGTGCCGCGACATGGCCAAGAAGTTCAGGGACGCCGGCATTTCGATCGCGAGCACCGGGGTCGTCTACCTTTCAAAGGACGAGGGCCTGATGAGGAGGGCGTTCGACTGCGGGCGGGCCGCCAGCCTCACGACGATGGCCGCGTCCTACGCCAAGCCACCGGACAAGGAAACCCTGCTCCTGACCGAGCGCTTCGTCCGCGAATACGACATCCGCCTCGCGTTCCACAACCATGGCCCCGAGGACGCCATCTTCCCCTCACCCTACGATGTGTGGAAGGCGGTCGAGCCCTACGACGAGCGCCTCGGCCTCTGCATCGACATCGGGCACTCGGCCCGGGCAGGCGTGGACCCCGCCGAGGCAATCCTCAAATGCCGCTCCAGGCTCTACGACGTCCATGTGAAGGACACTATGGCCGCGGTGGGCGCCAAGAAGGACCTGCCCGTGGGGCTCGGTTTCGGAAAGCTGGACCTGCACTCCGTCGTGGCGGCGCTCCTCAGAATCAATTATACGTACCAGGTGGGCCTTGAGGACGAGGTGGATTCCCCCGACCCCCTGCCGGGTATGGCCCAGTCATTCGGCTACCTGCGCGGCATGGTTGCGGCCATGGAGTCGGGTGCCCTGAGAGCATGAGGGCCTTTCTCTGCCCGCTCGTCTTCGCCGCTCTTATGGCGACGCCGCCCGCCTCCCTCCAGGCGGCCGACACAGGCGAGGTTTCCCTCGCGCCTGCGGAGGTGAGCGCCGGATGGGCGCTCCTCTGGGACGGGGTGAGCACGAACGGCTGGCGAAGCGCGAGCCATGCGGAATTTCCCTCAAGCGGATGGCTGATCAAGGACGGCGTTCTCTCCGCCCTCGGCGCCGAGGGGCACGGGGCCGGAGGTGGCGGGGACATCGTGACACTCGGCCAGTATTCCGACTTTGAGCTAAGCGTTGACTTCAAGGTCACACCCGGCGCCAACAGCGGCATAAAGATCTTCGTGGATCCCGAACGCAGGAACGGCCCCAACGCATCGGTCGGCCTGGAATACCAGATCCTCGACGATCAGCTCAACCCAGACGCCAAGATGGGACGGGACGGCAACCGCACCCTGGGGTCCCTCTACGACCTCTATCCCCCCTCGCCTGACAAGCGCCCCAATCCGGTCGGTGAGTGGAACACGGCGGTGATCATTTCACGGGGCGCCCACGTCGAGCATTGGCTCAACGGGGTAAAGATCCTCGAGTACACGCGCTTCACGCCCGAGTTCCGCCAGAGGGTGAAGGAAAGCAAGTTCAAGGTCTTCCCCACCTTCGGCGAGATCCACAAGGGCTACATCCTTCTCCAAGACCACGGCGACCCGGTTTCCTTCCGCAATATCAAGATACGTGTTCTTGCGGGCGAAGCGCCCACCCCCACCCAGCCACCCTCCCAATAATAATCGCATGAATTACCTCACCAACAGACGCGAATTCCTGAAGACAACCACAGCAGCCGGCATCGCCCTGGCCGCAATGCCTGCATGGATCCGGGCGGGCGCCCCGGGCTCCAACGGCCGCGTGCGGGTAGCCGTCATCGGCACGAACAACCGGGGCCTGGACCACATCGAGGCGCTCTCGGGAATCGACAACGCGGAGGTCGCCTATGTGTGCGACGTCTCGGATCCCTCGCTGGCAAAGGGCGTGAAGCAGGCCGCACGCTTCCCCGGGATGCAGCCGAAGGCCGTGAAGGACTTCCGCCGCATCCTGGACGACGCTTCGATCGACGCCATCACGATCGCGGTGCCCGACCACTGGCACACGCCGATGGCGATCATGGCCCTGGCGGCGGGAAAGCACGTCTATGTGGAGAAGCCCTGCAGCCAGAACCCCCACGAGGGGGAGCTTCTCCTGAAGGCGATCGCCCGGTATGGGCGCAAGGTGCAGATGGGCAACCAGAGGCGTTCATTTCCAAACATGCAGGTCGCGGTCAAGGAGATCCGCGAGGGCGTGATCGGCAAGGCCTACTACGCCCGAGCCTGGTATGACAACAATCGGGCCTCGATCGGGCACGGCACAGTGGTCGACGTCCCGCCCACCCTTGACTACGAGCTCTGGCAGGGCCCAGCGCCCCGCGTGGCCTATCGGAGCAACGTGATCCCGTACAACTGGCACTGGTTCTGGCACTGGGGAACGGGCGAGGCGCTCAACAACGGCACCCACGAGGTGGACGTCTGCAGGTGGGCCCTCGGCGTGGATTTTGCCACCCGCGTGACCTCAAACGGGGGCCGCTACCGCTTCAAGGACGACTGGGAGACCCCGGACACCCAGGTGATCACCTGGGACTTCGGCGGTGAGAAATCGATCTCCTGGGAGGGGCGCAGCTGCAACGGGTTCCCGAGCGAGGGTTATTCCCGCGGAGCAGTCATCTACGGGACGGAGGGCTCAGCGCTCCTTGAGGGCAACAACTACACCGTGTTCGACAGCAAGAATCGGAAGGTCAAGGCGACGGCCGAGAAGGCGGAAGGCGATCCCACCAATACTCAGAGCGCAAACGGCATCCGCCTCGACCGGCTGCACGTCCAGAACTTTATCGACGCGATCACCAAAGGGGTCGCGCTCACGTCGCCGATCGAGGAGGGGCACCGAAGCGTCACCATGCTTCACTTGGGCAACATCTCCCAGCGCGTCGGGCGGACACTCGTGTGCAACCCGGCCGATGGCCACGTCGCCAACGATAGCGACGCGATGAAACTCTGGCAGCGCGAGTACGAGCCGGGCTGGGAGCCGGCTGTCTGACGGGCCCTCTGGAGCGCTCAGGATGCCGGGGGCGCCACGACAACCGACGGGGCACCCGCCGCTATCCGAGTCTCCGACCTTTCGCCCGACGGCCAATGGGCGATGATCCGCCTGGGCGGTCGATCCCCACCCCATCCAAAGAAGCACGCCGCCAACGACTGCGAGTAATAGCCCGAGCCGGCATAGATCTCCGCGATCTGGGACGAGCCGTCCGCACATTCCAGCGTGACGCGCGCCCCGACAGCCGAGGGGTTACCCTTGGGGCCGCGCAACTCGACACGCAGCGAATGTCGGCCCACAACGCCCTTGTTCCTGAATGCGAGCGTGGGGGCGTTGTTGCGGGAAACGAGAAAATCGGGCCAACCGTCCTGGTCCAGGTCCGCCACGGCGAGCGCTTTCGCGTCCCCGGGCACCACCAGCCCGCTCTCCCCCGCCGGCACGACGGTGAAGCCTCCGCGCCCATCGCCGCGCAGCAGCTGGCTTAACCCCCCGTCAAAGCGACCGACATACGGGATGGGCGAGTATGAATTCTGGACGGCATAGATGTCGGCGTTGCCATCGCCGTCAAAGTCACCCGCGACCACGCCCTGCAGGGGAGCAATCTGGGCAAGCCTCGGCAGCGGATCGAATCGGTAGGTCCCGTCCGCCTGGCTGAGGAAAACGCCGCTTCGAAACTCCGTGGCCTCGAAACGCTGCGCCGCCGCCAGCCGCTCCTCGCCCAAGATCTCCCCGAGTGTAGCCCGCGCGTAGTAATCATTGCGGGGATACCGTTTCAAGACAGATGGGATCACCGCGCCCAGATCACGTCGGTTGCGCCACGGGTAGACCCGGCCGGCCTCGTAGCAGGCCTCGACCAGCTGGCGGTCGCCGTGCCCCCCGAAGTCCCCATAGTAAAGGAGCGCCGGCTCCGCGGGTGATGCGCGGTAGGGCGTATTGAGCCCCACATTGCCGACCACAAAGTCCATGCGGCCGTCGCCGTTGAAGTCCGCGGCGGCGATCGAGGTCCACCAGCCGCTCCCGGCCGCGGCGAAGCCGGCCCGCGCGCTCCAGTCCTCGAACACCTGGCCGCGGTTGTTGTGAAAATATTTAACCCCACCCCATTCCAGGGTAAGCAGCAGGTCGGGCCATCCATCCCCATCCACATCGCTCCAAAGAGCCCCGGTCACCATGCCTACAGTACGGAGCCCCGGAGCCAGCCGGTCGGTCACGTCCTCAAATCGCCCGCCGCGATTGGCCCACAAGGCGCTCTGAGGGGGGAGCGGGTACTGTCCCGGGACGACGCGGCCTCCCAGAAAGAGCCCAAGGCGCCCGCTCCGGTCGAAGTCGGCCGCCGCGACGGCCCCCACGCTAACGGGAAACGCGGGAAGCGCATCGAAGGAGGCGGGCGAGAGGCCGCCCCGGCCGTTGTTCAGAAAAAGTCTCGGCTGATATTCCTGGGAGCCGGCGTCCAGGCTGCTCCCCCCCTTGGTGACCAGCACGTCGTTCACGCCGTCGCCGTCGGCGTCGAACAGGAGGACGGGACCGTCATTTAGGGCGTCGCCCGAATGCGGCGGCACGGGTGGGGCGGGGCTGAACAACCCCGTGCTATTGCCGAAGAGCACCCGAGCCGTGTCCTGGGTCGTGCCCCCGACGACCACGTCGCACTGGTCCCCACCCCTCAAACCTCCCACGGCGACCGCGGGCCCACGCCTGTTCTGGCGCATGGGCAGGAGCGGCTGCTGAACCTCCTCGTCCAAGACCGCCTCCCGAAAGGACAGCGAAAAGCCGACTGCGGCCCCGACCTCTAAGAACTGCGCGGCCACCTTCGGCGGCGGCGGGGCGGCAGCAACCGAGGCCGAGGGCTCCGTCACAACAAACCTCCGGTCGACCGCGAGGTCCGAGAACACCTGGACATGCCCGCTCGGCCAGGAGACCTCCATGCTCCGAATCCGAGTGTCCTTCCCAAGGCCAAAATGCAGAATGGGCTCGGAGTTTGAGAGCACGCCCCTGGCGAGGACCAACGTGCGCACCTGCGGGCCCGATTCTGAAAATATACGCACGACCGAGCCTACGCCGAAACGGTTGGAGCGTGTCCCGCGAAGGGCGATGACGATGCTGTGGCCCTGGTCGGCTTCGTTTCGAAGGAGCGTGATGCCGCCGTTGTAGTTGACGAAGGCAAGGTCCAGATTCCCATCACCGTCCAGGTCACCGAAAGCGGCGCCGAAGGAAACCCCCTTCATGTTCAGCCCCCAGGCTGCGCTCGCGTCCTCAAATCGGAGATCTCCAAGGTTTCGGAACGCCCGGTGTTGCTCGGCGAGCACCGGGCTTGCCTTCTCAATGAGCGTCTTCTCGGCCACGCTCACGGCAAGCTCCTTTCGGGTCTCCAGATCCCCGTTGTGGAGTTCGCGGCTCATGCCGTTTGTGAGGAAGAGGTCCAGCCTGCCATCATTGTCCAGGTCTTCGAGCCGCACGGACCAGGTCCAGTCCGTTGCGGCAAGACCCGCGAGGCACGCAGCCTCCAGGCAACGCCCCGTGCCCGTGTTGAGGTATAGGGCGTTCCTCATGACCTGCGGGGCCGCACCGGAGCCATCCGGTGGATCCAGAAGGAGGCCTCGGCGCAGGGCCGCGGTGCGCTGATCCTTCTGGTGCGCAGACGGCGCCATCTCGGCGACAAAAAGGTCGATGCGCCCGTCGTTGTCGACGTCGCCCAAATCCGATCCCATCGAGGAATAGGGCATGTGGGGCACGACCTGGTCGATCACATCCGTGAACGTGCCGTCCCGGTTGTTATGGTAGAGCTTGTCCGGCGCTGCGAAGTCATTTGCCACATAGAGGTCCGGCCAGCCGTCCCCGTCGTAGTCCCACCACACGGCCGAGTGGCCCTGCGCCTCCCCGGTGATCCCCGCGCGGTCGGTGACGTCGGTGAACGTGCCATCGCCGTTATTGTGGAAGAGGTAGTCGCGCTGGCCGTTGGGATGGGTGCTATCCAGGAGGTTCGTCTGGATGAACACGTCCAGGTTCCCGTCGCGGTCGAAGTCGCAGAACGCCGCCATGACGCACGCATCGTTGACCGCCAAGCCGCGTGCCGCGGCCTCCTCCCTGAACGTGCCGTCGCCCTGGTTGATGTAGAGCAGGTTTGGGGCACCGTAGCGGCACACGTAGAGGTCGAGGAGCCCCTTGTTGCCGACGTCGACGAAGGTCGCCCCCTGCTTCCATATGGCGGCCGCCTCCCCCTTGTCCTCGACCCCTGCCCTCTCGGTCACGTCCTCGAACTTCCAGTTTCCCAGGTTCCGGAACAACCGGCAGCTCCTTGTCTTGTTCACGACAAAGATGTCCGGCCGGCCGTCCCCGTCATAGTCGCCGATCGCGAGCCCCGAGCCCAACTCTCCGTTCTGGGCCACATGGCTTAGCGCCCCCCACATCTTGGGATCGTCGTAAGGGTTCTCGGTTACGACTCCGGTCTCCTGCGGCGGGAGCTCCCTGAACATCGTTGAGCCGCGGCGCCCCGCTCGCGGAGCGAGCGGATGTTCAACCAACAAACCCCCTGGGCCCGGCGGTCCGGGTTGCACGGTCCCCGCCGTCGCGAGCAACGACCCCGGCCGGCTCAGAAGGACGGCCCCTCCGGTCGCGAGGGTCTGGAGGAACCGTTTGCGATTCACCGGTCTTTAGGGCCCGCCAAACGGCTCGCCGCCACGGGATTGGGGCAACGTGTCGTATCGGGCATCTGCCTAACAGCTACCGACGGCGCCGGGGCGCGCCAAGTCATTTCCTAAACATCGCGGCCCGCTCCATTTTTCGCTCTCATTCGTCGAAAGAACTCCCAATCTGGCCCGAGCAGACGCGGCCCCATGAGCAACCCCACCCAGCGCCCCTCCCGTTTTTGGCTCTTGGTGCCTGCCTGCGCGCTTGGGTTCATTCTGTGGGCGGACGCGGCGCGCGTGGCCCGTGTGGCGTTTGTATCCGATTTCTCCCAGCCGGAGGCCGCAATTGATCCGGCCTCCCCCACCGGCTACGCGGACGCCAAGCGCTGGCTCATTGTCCCGGAGCACGACAACCCGACCTACCAGTGGATCCAGGAGACCCAGCTCATGCTTTCGCGGGGCGATTGGCGAGTGCGCTCGGTGAACTATGAGAATGCCCCATTTGGCAGGCCCGTGCACTCCGCTTCTCCCTATCGCGTGTGGCTCGTCACCGTTGCCTGGGGGGCCCATTGCCTGACCGGGAAGCCGCTTGCGCTCTGCGTGGAACGGGCCGCCCTTTTCGCAGACCCGCTCCTGCACGGGGCAGTCCTCGTGTTGGCGGCGCTCTTCGTGGCGTGGCGTTTCGGCTCGTTCGCCGCGGCCCTGGTTTCCGTGGGCCTCGCTGCGTTCTTTCCGCTCGCCGGGGCTTTCCTGCCCGGCGTTGCCAATGACTTTGGCCTTGAGCTCGCGGTCACGTTGGCGGGCGTCCTTCTGGTCGTTGCCGGCTCAATGGCTTCAAGCCGCGCCCCCCGCTGGTTCTTTGTGGCCGGCGCCGTGGGAGGCTGTGGCCTTTGGATTAGCGCGATGGGACAGGTGCCCATCATTGTCGGCCTAGCCCTCGGAGGCTTCCTTGCCGCAACGCTCAACCGTGCCCGGAGGGGACAGTCTTCGGAGACCGCTCAGGGAGCCCTCCCATGGAGGGCGTGGGCCGTGGGCGGTGCGGCCACGAGCCTGGTCGCGTACCTTATAGAATACTACCCGTGGCACATGGACTTTGAGCCCCGCGTGAATTCCCCACTCTACGGTCTGGCATGGCTCGGCCTGGGAGAACTCCTCACACGCTACGCCACCCGGATGAACGGCGGAGCCCCTCGGCGGTCGGTGCCCGTACTCATCGTGATCGGCCTTTCGGCGGCGGCTCTCGCCCTGGTTCCCCTCGTCCTCTGGAGAACCGGCAACCGAGGGTTCCTTGCGGACGACCTTCTCTCCGCCCGTCTGACCCACCTGCCGGACGGTGTGGTGGCAACCAACCTGTATTCCTGGATTCTGCGGGATGGCCAGGCCGGCGCCTTCGCCGCGGCGTGCCTGCCCCTATCTCTGCTGGTCCCCGCGGCATACCTGCTCCTTCGCGGTTCGACAGGCGCATCCTACCGCTCCGCGATCGCGATTGCCCTGGGGCCTGTCGCCGTATCCCTCGCCTTCGCGGCCGCGAGGATCCGCTGGTGGAACACGCTGGACGCCTCGCTTCTCGCGCTGCTGGCTCCAACGATCGCAGCCCTGGCGGCCGTGTCCCGTCCCCGGATGGGGCGCTGGGTGGCGGCGACCCTCATGGGATTGGTCCTTGTGTTCAGCCTCGCGCACCTGGTTCCGCGGCCCCCCGGAGGCTCCAAGGAGTTCGTGTTCACGCGGGCTGAGGTGGAGGGGCTCTACGAAAGAAAGCTCGCGCACTGGATCTCCGACCACACCGGCGCCGAGGGCGCAACGCTCCTTGCGCCTCCCTACCGGACATCCAGCCTATGCTTCTACGGTGGGCTGCGGGGACTCGGAACCCAGAGCTGGGAGAACAGCGACGGCCTGGCCGCCGCCTTCCACATCGTGACGTCGATGACCCAGGATGAGGCCCGAACGGTCATCACCGAGCGCGAAGTGACCCGCCTGGTCCTTCCCTCATGGGACTCGGACTTGGATGACTTCGCCCGATTGCGCGTCAAGAATCCGGATGACGCATTTGTTTCCGTTCTGCACAAAACCGACGGAGGCATCTTCGGTTGGCTTCGCCCCATCCCCTTTGAGCTTCCGCCCGTGGCGGGTTTTGAGGACCGGTCGGTCCTGGTCCTTGAGGTGACCGATGACACCGACACCGCCACGGTACGCAGCCGGCTCGTCGAGTACCTGCTTGAGATGCATCAGGTGGACCAGGCCGCGTACGCGGCCCAGTCGCTCGTTCGTTATCCTACCGACCTCGGCTCGCAGGTTGCCCTCGCGCAGCTTGCAGCCGCAAGGGGCGACCAAGAGGGATTCAAGAGGGCGCTTAGTTCGGTCGCTTCCGGCCTCTCCAAGGGCTCCGACCGGTCGATGGCGACGGACCGGCGCGCGAGCCTGGCGGTGGTGCTTGCGATCGGCGGCCGCACCGACCTGTCCAGGGCCCAGGTGAAGCGCTGCTACCATGAATTGGACGCTCCCAAGATGCGCTCACTCACCACGGAATCCCTCTACCACCTGCTTGTGCTGGGGCGGCGCTATGGCCTTAGCCTTGAGGATCCGACACTCCACGCACTGTCACTGAAGCTTCTTCCGGAGAAGCTACGCGCCCAATTCTGAGTTCCAATCCGCCTCCGCCTGCTGCCCCAACGCACCGTCTTCAAAAGTTGTCGCCTTGAGGCAATTTGTCGGTTGGCTCTACGGTTTAAGCAAATGGGCCTATAGCTCAACGGTTAGAGCAGAGGACTCATAATCCTTTGGTTCAGGGTTCGAATCCCTGTGGGCCCACCATTCATAGACAATGACTTAGGGTTGGACGACGGCCGGATTCTCGTGCTTGTCCACCTCTTTGCATACGTGGGGCCCCCAACAATCCTGCAAGAGTGGCCCCCACCCAATTTGGGACTCTTACCCTACTGGCAATACGGCCGCTCCTGGGTAGGATGATGCATGGTACCGATCTCGATCCTAGACCTTGCGCCCATCGTGCAAGGTGGCACGGCAGCCGAGGCACTCAACCGGGCGCTTGACCTCGCCCAGCATGCCGAGCGCTGGGGTTACCGCCGCTACTGGCTGGCCGAGCATCACAACATGCCAGGAATCGCCAGTGCCGCGACTGCCGTCGCGATCGCCCATGTCGCGGCCGGCACCTCGACCATCCGTGTGGGATCGGGAGGGGTGATGCTGCCCAACCATGCGCCGCTTGTGATCGCCGAGCAGTTCGGCACCCTTGAGTCGCTATTCCCGGGCCGCATCGACCTCGGCCTTGGACGCGCACCGGGAACCGACCCGCTCACCGCGCGAGCGCTTCGCCGCGGGCATGCCAATTCCGCCGATACGTTCCCGCAGGACGTCATGGAACTGCAGGCCTATTTCCGACCGGCGAAGCCGGGGCAGGGCGTGCAAGCGGTGCCTGGGGCCGGCCTCTCGGTCCCCATCTGGTTGCTCGGCTCAAGCCTGTTCAGTGCGCAGCTGGCCGCCGCGCTCGGGCTGCCCTTCGCCTTTGCGTCCCATTTTGCGCCGGACCTCCTCCACGATGCACTCGAGGTCTACCGAAGCGAGTTTCGCGCGTCGCCGACACTCAAGCGACCATACGCGATAGCGGCGGCCGCCGTATTCGCAGCCCAGACCGATGCTCTGGCCGCCCGCCTTTTCACGTCTCTCCAGCAGAGCTTTGTAAACCTGCGCCGCGGGACGCCAGGGCCGCTGCCTCCGCCAGTAGACAGCATGGAAGGCCTTTGGACACGGACTGAGCGGGAGGGCGTTGACCATGCGTTCAGCGAGGCGATCGTGGGATCGCAATCGACGGTCAAGCGGGGAATCGAGGCCTTTGTCAAACGCACCGGAATCGACGAGATGATGGCGACGGCGGCCATCTTCGACTCCAGCGCCAGGCTCCGGTCGTTTGAACTCGTCGCGGAGGCGGTGATCGGCTCGTCGCAACCCGGCGGGGCACCCCTGGTGGCGCCCGATTATAACAGGGCGGGTGCCCCTTAGTCCCACCTTTAGGACTCAGGTGGGTTGCCCCGGGGCCCCGCGTTTTTGCCCCTTGGATCCAGACTGGCCTGCCACCGTCAAAGCCCGACAAAGGGCGCCTCGGCGTCGGCCCTACAGCCAAGGTGCAACACCTAGGTCTGGGAGCTTCTTTGTCGCAAAGACTTATAGATTTTTACGCTGTTTTGTTTTTCGCCGATGTGCCGATAAATGCAGATCAACCAGACCTTCGATACCTCCCTATCCCCCGCCAGTCCAAGCCCGCTTGGATCCAGGGTTTTCCGCTTCCTTAAGTCGGCCCATTTATGGGCTGCTTTGGGAGTCGTGTTTCTTTTCTGGATATTGACCGGTCCCGACCACACTGAGCGCAACCGACGCATTGGCATTCTCACCTCGGTCCTGTTCTTTTTCGTGGCGGCAACCCTCCTGGGACGCTGCGCGAGGCGGCCGGGTATTTCGAAGGATCTCGCCAGGGGCCTGCGTTGGATTGCGGGCAGCCAGGTCCTCTACGGCCTCGGCACGCTCTACGGTTTTTTCACCGTTCTCTACCTGCCTGGCTACAAGGCGCGCTTCGACGTGTCGGATGTCTTCTACCTTGCGGGGTATCCCACCGTCCTCATGGGCCTCGTTTTCATGCCGCGGGTGGAACAACGCTCCGCAAGCCGGGCCCGCATCCTTATCGACACCGTGGTGTTTCTCGTGGGGGTGGGACTGCCGCTCTGGCTCTTCACGCTCAGTCCGGGGGTCTCGAAGGCATCCCTGTTCGAAGGTTCCATGTTCATAGGCTATCCGCTGGCGAGCTTCACTGGGATCACGATTCTCAATTTCATCCTCCTGACCCGGGCGCCCCAGCCCTCAAGGACGGCGTTCAGCCTCCTCGTGGCTGCAATCTGCGTCGTTTGGCTTTCCGACCTGATCTATCTCCTGGACAGCGTCCACGGACTGGTCGCTACAGGGCCGGTCGACTGGAGCAATGCCTCGAGCGCCCTCTCCACCATTCTCTTCATCCTCGCCGCTGGGCGGATCGAAACCGGGCCGATCTCCGGGCGGCAGGAGGTCCAGGCCGCGGCGACTAGCCCGCTTCCGATCGCTACGATTGTCGCGGTGAGCGGTTGGCTCGTGCTCTTCATGCTTACGGGCCATCCCGACCCCGATACGATGGCGCGCATCCTCATGTGCCTGGTGCTGCTTTTCGTGGTGCTGTCCGTGCGAGAGGCCTTCGTGTTTCGAGACGGAAAGCGATGGCTGGCCGCGGAAATCGACCGCGAGGCCCGGGCCCGCTTCGAGGTCCTCGTGCAGCACACCCTGGACGTCATCATGCTCGTGGACTCCCAGTACACGATCCGCTTCGCTAACCCGGCCGTGGCCGATGCGCTCGGCGTTTCCGCGCACGACATTGTCGGGCAGCCCCTCCTGCGGTTTGCCCACGAGGAGGACATGGAAAAAGGCACCCTGTTTCTGGACATCGTCTCCAAATCCGCCACAAACCGGTCGTCCCTGAGGTGGCGCCTGCGCCACGCAAACAGGACCTATCGCGTCTTCGACACGCTGGGCGCACGCACCGCGATCGGGTCATCGCTTGCCGGGATGGTAATCACTTCCCGGGACATGACGCAGCAGGTCGCGCGGGACGAGACGCTCCGGCAATCCGAGAAAATTGAGGCCCTGGGCCAGCTGGTGGGAGGCATTGCGCATAATTTCAACAATATCCTGACCGCGACGATGATGCGGCTTGGCCTACTTAAGGGGCACAAGCAGCTTCCCCAGGACGCCCTCGAGGAAGTGATCGCACTCGACCGTGAGGCGAAGCGGTCGGCCGAGCTCACACGCAAACTCGTCCTGTTTGGAACCCGGCAGAACGTTCAGAGGAAGACCGTGAACATCGGGGATTCGCTCAACAGGCTCCTTCCCGAAATCCACCAACTTCTGGGTGACGCCATCCAGCTCCATCTTGCCGGGGGCTCATCGCCCAAGGTCGTCCTGGCCGACGGCGACCTCCTCGATTACATGGTCATGAGCCTCTGCGCGAATGCGCGCGACGCTATGCCTGACGGCGGCTGCCTGATAATCGAGATCGCCGAAATGACTGCCGAAGAGCTGGCACCTGACCCCAAGGGGGCGCCGAGGCCCGCCTCCGTCATCAGGCTAAGCTTCCAGGACAATGGCTGCGGAATGGACCATTCGACCCAGCAACGTCTCTTTGAGCCATTCTTCACGACCAAGGCACCCAATGGAGGGCACGGGCTTGGCCTGGCCTCGGTGCATGGCGCCGTAAAGATGCACCAGGGTTGGATGCAGGTGGAGAGCTCGCCTGGAAAGGGAAGCACGTTCCGGATCTTCCTGCCATGCGAGTCCCGCTCGCCCGCCGCCTCCCTCGCCTGACCGATCAATTCCCGCGGTAAAGGCTGCAGGTTTCGATCCCAGGCTCCCAGGACGAGAAGCGCCATGCCCTCCCTTGGTCGTCCTCGTCTCCGTTGAGGCGGCGACCCTGCACCCAGAGGCCCTCCTTGAAGGAGCCCTCGTCGACCGCGGCTATCCCCACCCGACCGGGAATCCCCGCCGGGTTGTGAAAGATCACGCGGAATCCGCCCCCCACTCCCAGAAACTCGCCTGGGCCGGTCGCAATGAGCAGTCCCGCACCCTTCTCGGAGCGCCGGCCGAAGATTTCGTCCAGGCTGATATCAAGGACCACACCTCCCAGGGTCTCCACAATCGACGGATGCTCCTTATCCAGGGAAAAGCCCACCATGTCATCCTTGCCTTGGTGCTCAAGCACGAGGGGAGCGACCTGGCGGAGGAGTCCGTAGGCGTTGCCTAAAGCGACCCGGTCGGCTTCCGGCACGGGAACCGATCCCGGGAAATTGGCCTCGATTGCAAAGGGGGAGAACCCGATCGCCCGGTAGCGGCCCACTGCGACGAACAGGTTGCGCGCCGATTCCGCGTTCCTGTTCGTCTCAGGAATAAAAAGCGGATTGGCGCACCGCGTGAACAGTCGGCAGCGCTCGTCGAAGTTGGACGCATAGAGGTCGGGGGCAAGGAGCGAGAGATGGGGTGCCGCCGCCTTCCAGAAGTTGAGCACCTGAGCCAGGGGACCCCCGCTGGGATAGTCGCCCGGATTCGCGTTGGGCTCATTTAGCCAGGCATTCGCGTACAGCGGGATCGGATAGGCCGCCGCACCGGCTGCCGCTACCCGGTCCACGTAACGGGCGTAGTTCCAGGCCATGAACATCTCGTCGGTAGCGGCCCCGGGGCCAAAGACCTCCGTCCACGTGCCGGACGTCCTCGCACCTGCGGCCTCCCAGCGCGCCCGCAGTTCCGGCACCAGGTCGGACGGATTTGCCGCAGCGTACCGGAACCACTCCTCGGGCACCGGCGCGTTGAACGCAGCCTCGGCAGCCGGAGACCTGTCGCGGGAGTCGCCCAGTACGCCCACCTCGTTCTCAACCTGCACGATCAGGACCGTATGGTCGCGTGCATCAACCTTGGCGAGGTGCCCCATGAGCGTGCCAAACGCGCGCGCGTCCGCCGCCGCACTCTCCTCGCCGAGGGGCGAGAGGACCTCCGGCTCATCCCCGTTGCGCAGCCTGACCCTTGGAAACCGGTGCGAGTCCCACTTCACCCAGGCCGGGGCGTAGCTCGACATGCCGTTCTTCCAGCTCGCAAACCAAAGAAGGCCCAGCCGCATCCGATGCGCCCTCGCCTGGGTGATGAGCCCATCGAGGACGTGAAAGTCAAAACGGCCCTCCTCCGGCTCGATCATTTCCCACGACACCCCGGCAAGCACCGTGTTGAGGTTCTGCGCCTCCAGGCGCTCCCATATGGGATTCATGTACTCCAGACTTGAGGAGCTGGAATTGCGCAGCTCTCCACCAAGAATCAGGTAGGGCTTGCCGTCCACGAACAACTGGGTCGCCAGGCCGCTGCGCCTGAGCTGTGGGATTCCATCGGCCGATGCGTGGGACGAGGCCGGGGAGAGCACCGCCAGGCCGAAGGCGCACAGGGCGCCAACCACGGTTCTCGGAGCAGGGAGATTTTTCATGGGGTTCGGATCCATGGCAATGCATACCCCAGGAGAAAGCCAATCCGATTCGGTGGGTGCAGGAACCCACCCCAATCACGTCAAACCGCGCAAGGGGAGGCTTCCAGCTTATTGAGGCGCTGCGCGAGAAGGCCCTTATGCACGGCCGTCCCCAAGGTATGAATGCTGCTCGGCTTCAGGAGAAGTTGCCCGACACCGGCAGCCTCAAGCCGCTCGGCCGTCAAGGAAGCCGTGTAGCCGGACATGAGGATAATTGGGATCTCGCATCCGGCATGCCGGAGCTGGCTTGCAAGGAAGAGGCCGCTCATCCCGGGCATAGTCTGGTCCGTGAGGAGAAGTTGGAACCATTCCGGTTCGGAAATGACTCGGGCGAGAGCTGTCGCAGGCCGTGAGGTGATTTCGACCTCGTAGCCAAGCGTGGTTAGCGCCTCCTCGCATAAGCGTGCCAGCAGGTCCTCGTCATCGACTACGAGGATCCGCTCACCGCTTCCTCGCGGTGTCGGCCCGTTTTCGGCTGCGGCGGGCGTTATTGAACCTGCATGCTCTGGAAAATAGAGACGGAACGTCGTACCCTTGCCCGGTTGGCTGTCCACCAGAATCACACCGTCGTGGCTCTCCATGATGCCTCGGACTACCGACAAACCTAGGCCCGTACCCTCCCCAAGCGGCTTCGTCGTGAAGAAAGGATCAAAAATCTTCTGCATCATCGCGGGCTCCATCCCGCACCCGGTGTCGCTCACGGTCAAAAGCGAGTATATGCCCGGCCGGAGGCGTGGATGCTCCGCCGACTGCACTTCGACCACGCTCCGGTTAAGCGACACGTGGAGCTCGCCAGGGAGGTCCTTCATGGCGTACCTCGCGTTGGTCCCCAGGTTCATGAGGATCTGATGGATCTGGTTGGCATCGGCGAACACGGTGGGAGTATCCGCCGATATCGAGCTCTTGAGCTCGATCGTCGACGGAATGGTGACCCTCAGCAACTTGAGGCTCTCCTCTATGATAGGATTGAGCCTGATCGCTCCGCGCTCCTGCGACTGCTGGCGGCTAAACGTCAGGATCTGCCGCACTAGGTCGCTGGCTCGGTGGGTCGCCTTCAGCACCGCCCCAAGGTGCTCCCGTACCGTTGGGTTCTCCACCAGCTTCATCGTCGCCAGCTCCGTATAGCCGCTGATGGCCATAAGGATGTTGTTGAAGTCGTGCGCCACCCCTCCAGAGAACTGGCCCAAGGCCTCCATTTTCTGGGCCTGGAGGAAATGCTCCTCCAGCCGTTTGCGCTCGGTGATGTCACCCGCTGAGCAATGAACAACCTGATTTGACGCTACCGGGAAGAACAGCCACGAGATGGTTCGCCCGAAGGACTGAGTCTCAAGGCGCATGGTCTGCAGCGTGGATAGGCATTCCCGCGTGATGCCCGCGATATTTTCCGGGAGAATCTGCTCAGGGGTGTTTGCGCCCATCGAGCGCGCCATCGCTCCCGCGGCGTCATTGAAATAGGTGATTTCTCCCGTAGCGGACAATTCCATCACCGGATTGGGATTGAAATGCGCAAAGGCCGCCTGCCTCTGGATCTCGCGCTCCGCCTGCTTGCGCTCCGTTATGTCCTGCGCAACCACGATGAACGACGCGGGGGCCATGCCAGGAGGGCCCATCGAGGACATCGCGACGCTGACCCAAACAATCGAACCGTCCTTGCGGACGTACCGTTTTTCCAGCGTGAACTCGCGCACCGATCCATTACCCATCAGGGCCATTTCAGCCGAGCTTCGTCCGATGTCCTGTTCATGTGTGATCTCGGGGCAAGTGCGCCGGGTCATTTCCTCCTGATTAAAACCCACAATCTCACAGAACCGCTGGTTCACCCGGACGAAGCGCCCGGAGGCCATCTCGCATTGCGCGACACCCACCGCGGCTTGATCGAAAATGGCCTTTAGCCACTGCTCGCTCTCGCGAAGCGCCGCCTCGGAAAGCCGCCGATCCGTGATATCCTGGACCGTGCCCGAAAGCCGGGTTGGCTTGCCGCCGTCGTCAAAGCGCATTTCGGAGATCTGGTGAACGTATCTTACCTCCCCGGTGCCTCGGACTATGCGATGCTCAAATTCAACGTGGTGAGGGGGCTCTGTAAGAGACCTTCCCCTGGCCTCTTGGACAGCCGCGAGGTCGCCCGGGTGAATCATTCGATCAAACGTTTCGGCATTGGGCGGGTACTCCTCCCGCGAGATCCCAAGTATCCGGTAGATCTCCTCCGACCAAACAAGCCGTTTGCTCGTGAGATTGAATTCCCAATCCCCCAGGCTGGCGATGCGCTGCGAGTTTTCGATCCGCGCCAGGTTCAGAATCGTCCCGTTCAGGTGGAGGAGCCGCACCTCCAGCATGTTGTGAACCCGGATCAGGACCTCTGCTAGGTCAAAGGGCTTGCTCACAAAGTCCTTTGCGCCCGCCTTCAGTGCGCGCAGTTTGTGGCTTGGCTGCGCGGTGATCACCAGAACCGGGATGTCGTTGCCCCCTTCGATTTCCTTAAGTCCCTCCAATACCTGGAACCCGTCCATGCCGGGCATCTGGAGGTCGAGAAGGACTAGATGGTAGCGGTTCTTCTTATAGAGCTCACAGACTTGGAAGGGATCCATTGTCGACGAGACCGAGACGTATCCCGAATCCCGCAGCATCTGCTCGAGCAGCTCAACGTTGGCCGCCTGGTCGTCAACGATAAGGATCTTGGCCTTAAGAATGTCTGGGAGGCCGATCATTTAATCGATTCCACCAGATTCGTCAGGTGGGCCCCCTTTTCAGCAAACTTGAGCGCCTCATTGAGCGCCTCCGTAAATTCATTGATCCGGATAGGCTTGGTGATGTAGCGGAAAAATCCAGCCTTCAGGCCCTTCTCGATGTCGCGCTGCATTGCATTCGCACTTAGCGCAACGACGGGGATGTGCGCGGTAACGGGGTCTACGAGCAGCATCTTCATTGCGTCGATCCCGCTTATCCCAGGCAGGTTGATGTCCATCAGGATCACGTCGGGATGAAAGTCGTGTGCTATCGAGATGCCGATGGTCCCGTTGACCGCAGTCAAAAGCCGAACGTTGGGCAGACGTGAGACGATTTCCTCGACGAGGACCATGTTTGCAGGATTGTCCTCGATGTAGAGGAGGGTGCGCTGGCCAATGTCGGTTGGCCCTTGCGACAGGATGGCTACGTCCGGTTCGGCGCGATCCACCGAAAGGTCGGGAGGCTGCGACGCAGGCAAATCGACCCAAAACACGCTTCCTTTCCCGAATGTGCTCTCCACGCCCAGGCTTCCCTCAATGAGCTGTGCCAGCTTCTTGGTCACGACCAAGCCGATTCCTGTGCCCGCGACACTGCCAGCCTCCTGCCCCAGGCGGTTGAAGGGCTGGAAAAGCTGCGCGACCTTCTCGGGCTTCAATCCGGCACCTGTGTCCCTGACGCTGATCCGCACCACGTCCGGAGAGGCCGCAATGCATTCCACGACGACCGAACCGTGCTCCTTGTTGTACTTGATGGCGTTGGACAGGAGGTTGATGACGATCTGCTTAAGACGCGTCCGGTCGGCCCGGACGTAGCTGGCCTCGGTGAAAAGAGGAAACGTCATTACGATGCCCCTTTTCTGCGCCTGCGACTCCATCATTTCATGGCACTCGGACAGGATGTCCGCAAGGGCCACCGGCTCCAGAGATAGCGACACCTTTCCCGATTCGATGACCGCGAGGTCCAGGATCTCGTTGATGAGGTTCAGGAGATGCCATCCCGCTTGGAGGATTTGGCTTATGCGCCCTGCCTGCGAAGGCGTCGGCACCGGGGAGGAAGATTCCATGAGCTGGGCGAAACCCAGTATGGCGTTAAGCGGGCTGCGAAGCTCGTGGCTCATGCTGGACAAGAAGTCCGACTTCGCCAGGTTCGCCTTTTCCGCGGCGCCTTTAGCCCGTTGAAGCTCGGAATTGGATTCCTGAAGAGCCTGCTCAAAATGTTTCCGCTCGGTTACGTCGCGGGCAGCTGCGAACACTCCTTGGAGCCTGCGGTCACGATCATAGAACGTGCTCGCATTGTAGGAGACGACGGTCTCCCGACCATCCCTGGCCCGCACTGTGAGCTCGTAGTTGGATACCCTCTTCTCGCTCAGCACCAGCTTGATGCTCGCCTCGGCGCGCTCCGGGTCCGTGAAGTAGTCCTTGAATGGAGCGCCGACCAGCTCGTCGCGAGTGCATCCCGTGAGCGCCTCAGTTTGTTTGTTGACGTCCGTGATGATTCCCGAGGGATTGGTGGTCATGATCGCGTCGATATTGGACTCGATCAACGAACGCGTGTAAAACTGCTGGTCGCGCAGGCGCTGATCCAGCACCTTCTGTTCCGCTTCGACCTGCTTACGGGCGGTGTTGTCCGTGCCGATCAAAAGGAAACCGATGATGGCGTTTTGCGCGTCCCGAAGGGCCGTGACCGAGACCACCGCCGGGAACCGGCTGCCGTCCTTGCGGATGTAGGTCAGCTCGTAGATGTCCTCAATTCCGCGCGTCGCCTTGAAGACCAACGCCTCGAAGCCCGGCGTGATCGGAGTGGAAAGCTCGGCGCTCAGCGCCTTGGCACGGGCGATCACCTCCTGGGGATCGGAGATGTCCGCAGGGGTGATCTTGTTCATCACCTCGGCGGCCGAGTAGCCCAGCATCCGCTCCGCACCCACGTTGAAGATCTGTATCACCCCGTTCTCGTCCGTCGCTATGCTCGAGAAGTTGGCGCTGTTGAAGATCGCGCTCTGCAGGGCCCCGGCTTTGACCAGCTCCTCCTCGGCCCGCTTGCGTGCGGTATTGTCCGTGCCGATCAGCAGGTAGCCGATGATGGCGTTTTGCGCGTCCCGAAGGGCCGTGACCGAGACCACCGCCGGGAACCGGCTGCCGTCCTTGCGGATGTAGGTCAGCTCGTAGATGTCCTCAATTCCGCGCGTCGCCTTGAAGACCAACGCCTCGAAGCCCGGCGTGATCGGAGTGGAAAGCTCGGCGCTCAGCGCCTTGGCACGGGCGATCACCTCCTGGGGATCGGAGATGTCCGCAGGGGTGATCTTGTTCATCACCTCGGCGGCCGAGTAGCCCAGCATCCGCTCCGCACCCACGTTGAAGATCTGTATCACCCCGTTCTCGTCCGTCGCTATGCTCGAGAAGTTGGCGCTGTTGAAGATCGCGCTCTGCAGGGCCCCGGCCTTGACCAGCTCCTCCTCGGCCCGCTTGCGTCCGGTGATGTCGCGAAGGATGCCGGTGAAGTGTCGCTGGCCGCTGAGCCACATCTCGCTCATGGCGATTTCGACGGGGAATACACTCCCATCCTTTCGGCGCCCAACAACCTCCCGCCCGATTCCGGCAGCGCGCGCCTCGCCACTGACGCTGTAAAACTCGAGGGTGTTGTCGTGCCCCCCTTTGCCAAGCTCGGGGATAATCGTGCTGAAATTTTGACCAATCAGCTCGGCGGAGGAATACCCGAACATCCGCTCCGCGCCTGGGTTCATCGTCTCTATCAAGCCATTGCTCGACTGCAGCGTCATGATCCCGTCCGCCACGGAATTGAGGATGGTCTGGACAAGGGCCACGCTGTCCCTCCCGGTCTGCTGTGCAGCATACTCCGTCGTGACGTCCCGGAACACGAGGACCGCCCCGACGACCCGCTGCTCGCTGTCGTGCATGGGCGCGCAGCTATCCGCGATCGCGCACTCGCGTCCATCCTTCGATATCAAGACGGTATGGTTCGCGAGGCCATGAATTGCTCCCGTGGCCAGGGTCTCCTTCACCGGGACTATGCTGGGCAATCGCGTCTCCTGGTTAACAATGTTGAAGATTTCGTCGACGGGCCGCCTGATGGCGTCTGCCTGGGCCCAACCCGTGAGTCGCTCTGCCACAGGGTTCAGGAAAGTGACGCGGCCCTCGGCGTCCGTGGCAATCAACCCGTCGCCAATGGAATGGACGATCACGGAGAGTTTCTCTTCGCTGGAGTGAAGCTCGTGGTTTGCTCGCGCGAGCTTGCGGCTCGTCTCCTTTTGGTTTTCGAGGAGCATTTGGGTCTCGGCATGGACCAGGCTCTTTAGCCGGTTTTGGGTCTCAAGGTAGACCAGATAGGCAAACAGCAGCGCGAGCAGCAGGAGTAACCCGGTGCAGACCACGACGCTGGTGAAGAGAGAGCGCATTTCCGATTGGAACTGCGATTCCTGGACGCCGAGGGCCGACTCCTCGATCTGGACAAAAGCACGCATCTCATCGCGAATCCGGTCCATTAGGCGTTTGCCGAGACCGCTATCCACAGCTTCTATGGCCGCGGCCGAGCCATGTTTGTCGACCAGCCCGACAACACGCGCCAATTCCGCCATCTTTGCCTCAACCACCGGCGCCATCGCATCGAGATGTGCATTGGCCGGAGCTATCTTGGATAATCGGCGCAACTGCCCCAGGTCGCCGACAATCTTGTCGCGCACCGCGAAATAGGGCTCCAGGAAGACCGAGTCTCCCGTAATGACATACCCGCGCTGGCCGGTCTCGGCGTCCTTCAGTTCCGAAAGCAGATCGTTCGCCTGTTTAATGACGTCGTCCGAATGTTTTCGCGCCTCGGCCGATAGTGCCACCTGCCTGAGGGCCTGAAACGAAGCCGTCGTCGCCAGAACAACCAGCAGCACGATTGCAACGAGCGTGCCCAATATTTTGTAGTTCGATCTCATGGTGCGCGGAGTGTCATCTGGGCGGAGTTGTGGAAGTTCAGGGATGGTGTCCGCCACGTTTCCCAAGGCGCTGCAGGCACCTCGGAATTATCAGTTACAAACGGCCCCGAAGATAGGGGGTGTACACCTACCCGAATCGGGCAACCAACCCACGGTAGCGGAAGCTCATGCGGCAATCCATGCAGGGTGCCGCATGGCTTTCCTGCGCGGCGCAAAAAGACCCCGTTCGCGCCCCATCATTCCCGCCCGAATCTGGCCTCTTTTCTGGCCGCCGACAGAGCCTATGGGCATCCGCATGGGCACCCGGGGCCGCTTGTCCGCGCTTCGGCTTGCTTTATGGCCCATCACGAACTCATTGCCGGCATGATTGCATCCCTTCTTGCCCATGCAGAGCCGGAGACCCCTGACGCGGGCTTGATCGATGCCTATTCGAACGCGGTCGCGGACGCCGTATCTGCGGCCCACCCCGCCGTCGTCCATATTGAGGTCACCGGAAACGGAGCACCCGGGGGGACCGGATCGGGCTTCTTCATCTCCCCGGATGGATACCTGCTGACGAACAGCCACGTAGTGCATGCGGCAACCCGTATCCAGGTCTTCCTATCGGACGGAAGAAAGCTCGCAGCCGACCTGATTGGCGACGACCCGGACTCAGATCTTGCCGTCCTTCGCGTGAGCGCCGACGAGTTCGCCCACCTCAAGCTGGCGGACAGCAACGCGGTCCGACTGGGACAGATCGCGATCGCCATCGGTTCTCCCATGGGCTTCCAGCAGACCGTTACCGCGGGCATCGTGAGCGGGCTCGGGCGGTCCCTGCGGGGAGCATCCGGCAGGCTGATCGACAACGTCATACAGACTGACGCAGCCTTGAACCCCGGAAATTCCGGGGGCCCGCTCATCAACACGCGCTCCGAGGTGATCGGCGTGAACACCGCGATCATTCGCCCGGCGCAGGGGATCTGTTTTGCCATCGCGAGCAACACCGCACGCTGGGTCGCCGCATGGCTCATAAAGGAGGGCCGTATCCGCAGAAGCTACATCGGTGTCGCAGGCCAGAACGTGCCTCTCCTGCGCAAGTTGGTCCATCATCACCGGCTATCGCAGGAATCGGGCGTCCTGATCATGGGAATCGAGTCCGATAGCCCCGCGGCCCGCGCCGGCCTGTTGGTGGGCGATATCCTAGTTGGGCTAGACGGTGCTCCCACCCCGGCAGTCGACATCCTCCACAAGCAGCTCACGGGTGAGCGCATTGGCGAGCGTGCGATCGTGAGCCTGCTGCGCGGCGTCGAGCTTCGCAGACACGCGATCATCCCCCTGGAGATGCCCCCGCGGACCTAGCGATGGCGCATCAAAAGGAAGAAGAGCCCCACCATGGCAAGCAGGGAGCCCACCCCGATGATGATGCCCGAGAGCACGGGAGTCCCCTGTAGGCTCAGGCGCCAACTGGGCGCCCGGAGCCGGTTGCTCAGGCCGGTCACGTGCACATGGGAGGGGTGGTCGAGTTCCGCCTTGAAGGCCGCGGCGCTAGGGTAGCGCTCAGCGGGGTCTCGCCGCATGGCGCGGAGCACGATCTCCTCCGCCTCGAGAGAGATCGCCGGATTCACAAAGCGAGGCGCCACCGGGTCGCCGTTCACCCTGAGCTGGGCCGCGGCCCAGGGGTCCTCGGCCTGGAAGGGCAGCACCCCTGTCAGCATCTGGTAGAGGATGACCCCGAGGCAGTAGATGTCGGTGCGCTCATCGTTAGCCTTGTTGCGGACCTGCTCCGGGGCCATGTATTCCGGCGTGCCGAACAAGGGGGTCAACCCGTCAAACAGGCTGAAACCCGAATCCACCTCGGCGGCGAGGCCAAAATCCATGAGGCAAAGATTCTGGTTTCTGCAGATCATGACGTTGCCCGGCTTCAGGTCCCGGTGGACGAAGCGCCGGGCGTGCATCTGCTCGAGCGCCTCGCAGATCACGCTCGCGATGCGCAGCGCGTCCTTCTCCGGCAGGGGCCGCGTGCGGTGCAGAACGTAAGCGAGCGTGCAGCCATCTAGATACTCCATCACGATGTAGGGTCGGCTCTTCTGCCCTTCTACCGGGATGAATTCCAGCAACCGGGGGTCCTTGAGGGCGAAACCGATCCGCTCCTCTCGCTGGAAGCGCCCATACGTCACCGGGTCGCTCTCGATCCTCATGAGCGGCACCTTGACCGCGACGACCCTCCCCCCCTTTTCTTGGTCCAGGGCCCGATAGATCGTGGCCATGCCGCTCCGTCCCACGACTTCCTGGATCAGGAACCGCCCGTCGAGCAGGTGTCCCTCGGTGAACTCCTGCTCGATCGGCGGGGGGAGTCCCTCGCGTTCCGTGAGGTCCATGCAGCAGCCCACGCCGGCAAGAGGCCGGGGATCGCCCGGTGTCTCCTGAGCTGGCTCTGGTCGGGCCCCTGCCCAGTCGAACGCCGAGACTTCAGTCATGTTGTGATCCATACTAGATCGGACTGCCCACCCAAGGTTAGTTAAAAGAACCCCCTAAGACATTAAGAATGTGTTAAGCAGGGCTCCGGCTTGACGGGCCGGCCCAGAAACTTGTGTTTCCAGGGCCCGGCACAATCTGCTCTCATCGGCGACCACGCATGAGGGAACGCCGCACACACCCCGCCGCCCTTGCCCTGCTCGCGGCGCTCCTTTTCATCGGATGCTCGAGGGCGGTGGCGCCCGCAGGGGCCGCACCCCACCACCATCAGCACCACCCGCCTCACGGCGGCACCGCAATTGAGCTCGGCAACGAGGAGTACCACATCGAACTCGTATTCGACGAAACCTCGGGGACGCTCCAAGCCTACGTACTGGATGCCGAAATGGAAAACTTCGTGAGGTCCCCGGTACCCTCGATCGAGATCAGCGCGACCGTGAAAGGCGTCGGGCGGAGTCTTGTGCTCGCGGCCGTTGCCAATCCGGAAACCGGGGAGACGGTCGGCGACACCTCGCTCTTCGAGGCCCCCGCGGGCTGGGTCAAGTCTTCGGGTCCATTCGACGCGGTCCTTAACAGCATCACGATACGCGGGTCGACGTTCACCCACGTCAGGTTCAATTATCCGAAGGGCAACGACACGGACGGCTGAGCCCTAGGGTAAGGCGAGGGCGCCCACGATGGCGCCCACATTGTGGCGGTACATCTGCTCGTAGGTCTCCGCGCCGCTTCCCGGGGGCCCCAAGCCGTCCGCGTAGAGCGTGCCCCCCAGGCGAACGCCCGTCTCGCGGACCAGGTTCTCCACCAGCCTGGGATCGACGCTGTTCTCAGCGAAGACTGCGCCGATCCTCTCCCGACGGATCAGGTCAATCAGGCCGGCAACGTTTCTCGCGTCCGCCTCGCCCTCGGTCGAGAGCCCGTTGATGGCGTGCACCGTGAAACCGTAGTCCCGGGCGAAATACCCAAATGCATCGTGGGAGGTGACCAGGTGCCGCCTGCCGGGAGGCAGCCTCCCGACCTCGGAGGAGACCCAGGCCTCCAGCTCCCGCAGGCGCGCGCTGTAGCCCTCCGCGTTTGCGGCAAACTCCTCGGCATTCTGGGGCCTGAGGCGGGTGAACTCCCTCCGCACAAGGTCGGCGGATAGGATGACGTTTCCTATGCTGTGCCACCAATGGGGATCCTTTTCGACACGACCCGGCGAGCCCGGCAGGTCCAAGACGATCGGAAGCTCGTTGCCGACGGCAACCACCCTTCCCCGAGGCCCCACGCTCACCACGAGCCGGTCGAGGTAGGCCTCCATGTTGAGGCCCGAGGCCAGGACTATTTCGGCGTCGACCAGCGCTCGGACGTCGGAGGGCGACGGGTTGAAGGAATGCGGGTCGACGCCCGGGGCCACGATCCCCACGACCTCAACCCGGGCTCCCCCCACCTGGCGCGCGACCTCGGTCAGCACGGTGTTCAGTGTCGCGACACGAATGCGCGCACCCGGCTCGCCGCCCCGCGCCGCGGCGAGGCAGCTCGCCAGTCCGAGCGCGAGCCCTCTGAGGATCGTCTTCATGCCGCCGGTCGGCGCTCGGTGCCCAGCTTGAGCGCGCCCAGCGCCCCATGCCGCGGGCTAAAGAGGGCCGAAACGACAAAGACCACCCCGAGGCAGAGCACGATGGCGGCACCGCTTGCAAGGCCGGCGTGGAAGCTCAGGACGATTCCAAGCGCCGAATCCACGACTGCGAACGCCACGGAAAGGAGGAGCATCGTCAGGAACCGGTCGCACCAGAGGTAGGCGCTCACCGCAGGGAGCAGAAAGAGGCCCAGGGCCAGCACGATGCCCATCGTCTGCATGGCCGCCACCAAGTTCAGCACCGTGAGGGTCAGGAAGCCCATGTGGACCAGCCCGCCGCGCCCGCCGGTGGCGCGGTGAAACACCGGGTCGAAGGTCTCAAGGAGCACGCTCCTGTAGAAGAGCACGAACACCAGCACCGTCAGGACACTGACCGCGGTGGCAAGGCGCAGCTCCCCTGCGCTCACCCCCAGCACGTTTCCGAAAAGGAAGTCGGCGAGGTTTATACGGGAGGGCAGCTTGCTGACGAGCGCCACACCGGCCGCAAAGAAAACGATGAAGAGCGAGCCGAAGGCCGCATCCTCCTTTACGCGGGTCATGCGGCTAAGGAGCGCGCTTCCGAGCGCCGTCAGCAGACCGGCCGCCAGGCCCCCGAAGAAGAGCGCCGTGGTGCTGGTCCCAAAGAAGTACCAGGCAGCGGCGACGCCCGGGAGCAGCGAATGGGACAACGCGTCCCCCATGAGCGCGAGGCGCCGGAGCACAAGGACGCACCCAATCAGGCCGCCGCTCACCCCAAGCAGAACCGCCGAGAAGAGCGCCCTACGCATGAACTCGTACGAAAACGGCGAGATCAGGAGCGCGTGCAGGTTCATGGCCGCGCCTCCCCATGGCCCGCCGCATGGGTGTGGCCCTCATGGACGCAGCGTCCGCCACGATAGGCGCTGTCTATGTTAATTGGGGAGAGCACATCGTCGATCAGGCCAACCGCCACCAACCGGGTCTTTAGCAGCACGCCCCGGGTGAAGCAGGACCGGGCAATCCCCAGGTCGTGGACGGCGGCAAGGACGGTGCGTCCCTGGACCGCCCAGCCACGCAGGATGTGGGTGAGTTCCTCGCTCCCGAAGAGGTCCAGACCGGCGAAAGGCTCGTCCAGGAGAAAGATGTCGCCCCCCTGGGCCACGGCCCTCGCAAGAAAAACCCTCTGCTGCTGGCCGCCGGAGAGCATGCGGATCTGCCGGTCCGCAAGGTGGGCGATTCCGAGCTCCTCCATTGCGGCATTAACCTGATCATGGTCAGACTTGGCCAGGCGCCGGAAAAGGCGGAGCGCAGGGTAGCGCCCCTGCTCGACCACGCCGCGCACCGTGATCGGGAAGTCCCAGTCGACCGAGTGCCTCTGCGGCACGTAGGCCAGCCTGGGCCGGGCGTGGTGGGGATGCTCGTCGCCTATCCGGATCTCCCCCGCAGCCAGACGCTGCCACCCCATGACCGCGCGAAGGAGCGTGCTCTTTCCGGCCCCGTTTCCGCCGAGGACAGCCGTGGAGCTGCCGCAGGGTATGTTGAACGTCACGTCCTCGAGGGCCGTCACCCGGCCATAGCGAACGGTGACTCCCTGGAATGAGATGATGTCTTGGTCTTCGGGCACTGTGGGGGAACAGTCTAGCAAATGAGTCAACAGGTCGAAACAAGACCTCTTGGGGGGACCGCCCCCAAAAGGCCCTTATTTGGGGGATATCCGCTCCCGCGGCTCCTTCACGTTGGGGCAGGAGTCAATCCACGTGCCGCGAGGCCTCGCCCACTCGGCGGCGTTGGCGAGCACCCGCCGGACGTTCTCGTCGTAATAGGTGGGGTAGGTCTCATGCCCCGGCCGGAAATAGAAGATGCTCCCGTTGCCTCGATGCCAACAGCACCCGCTCCTGAAGACGTCTCCGCCCTCGAACCATGAGGCAAAGACCTGCTCCTCCGGAGCAGGGATCCCGAACGGCTCGCCGTACATCTCCTCCATCGGGAGCTCAAAAAACCGGTCGATCCCGCGGGCGATCGGGTGCCCCGGATTGCAGACCCAGAGGCGCTCGCGCTCGTCCGCCTCCCTCCATGTGAGCGAGCAGGAGGTCCCCATGAGCAGCCTGAAGATCTTGGAATAATGCCCCGAGTGGAGCACGATAAGCCCCATGCCCTCGAGCACGCGGGCGTGGACCCGCTTCACCACGTCGTCGCTCACCTGGTCGTGGGCCATGTGCCCCCACCAGAAAAGCACGTCGGTCTCCCGGAGCCGCTCCACCGTGAGCCCGTGCTCAGGCTCCTGCAGCGTCGCGGTAATGACTGAGGCATTGGGCAGATGCTGCACAAGGCCCGCCGCGATGGCCGCGTGCATCCCGTTAGGGTACACTTTTTTTACCTTGGCACTCTTGTGCTCGTGGACATTTTCGCCCCAGACCGTTATTCGTAGTGAACTCATGATGGGTTTGCGCCATTCCCGTCTACTCCATACCCCCGATGAGAAGCAACGCTGACAGGAACAATCGCCGCTTTCGCCCGCTAAGGGGCGTCTTGCCGGCACTCGCGCTCTTGGCCTCTCCGCTCCTGGCTGAGCCCGCCGCACTGGGATCGGCCCTGGTCCTCGCCCCGATCTTTGGGGACCACGCCGTCCTGCAGCGCGACAAGGCCGACCCGGTCTGGGGCCGCGCGGGCCCAGGGGACACCATCTCTGTCACGTTCCATGGGACGACCGCGTCCACAAAGTCGGCCTCCGACGGCAAGTGGATGGTCCGGATCGGTCCCTTCAAGGCCGATGCCGAGCCCTCGGACCTGACTGTTTCAGGCAAGGACACGGTCGTCCTGCACGACGTGGTGGTCGGCGAGGTGTGGCTCTGCTCGGGCCAGTCGAACATGGAGTTCACCGTGGACGACGGCGGGGGCACCTACCAGGCGGACCACGCCCAGGCCGAGGTCTCAGCGGCAGCGTTCCCGCTGATCCGGCAGCTCAAGGCCGTGCAGACCGTCTCGCCCACTCCCCTTGAGTCCGTGAAGACGAGCGGATGGGTCGCCGCGTCGCCGGAGACCGTGGGGCATTTCACGGCGGTCGGCTATTTTTTTGCGCGCGACATCTACCACGCTCTCGGAGTCCCGGTCGGGATCATCGACAGCCCCTGGGGAGGGACGCCGATCGAGGCTTGGATGAGCGACGAGGCCCGCGCCTCGACGACGCTCTCCGCCACGCTCGACGCCCGCTGGAAGGCGCTTGTGGCCGAGTGGCCCCCGGAGCGGGTGGCCAGGTACCCGGCGGAGATGCAGGCCTGGCGCAAGGCCGAGGAGCAGTCCAAGGCAAACCACACCAAGAACCCGCTCAACTGGCCCCAATTTCCCGCCACGGACAGCTCGCCCGTCCGTCCGGGAGGCCTTTTCAACGCGATGATCGCGCCCTTCCAGCCCGGCGCCATCCGCGGCATCCTCTGGTACCAGGGCGAGGCGAACGTGGGCCACGCCGATGAATATGCGGAGCTTTTCAAGGCGATGATCACCTCCTGGCGCGCCGGGTTCGGGCAGGGCGACCTTCCCTTCTATTTCGTGCAGCTCGCCAATTTCGGCAACGAGTACGAGGTCAAGGACCGCGGATGGGCGCTTCTGCGCGAGGCGCAGGCGCGCGCGCTTTCGCTGCCCGCCACCGGAATGGCGGTCACGATCGACATCGGCGACGCCCACAACATCCACCCCCGGAACAAACAGGAGGTGGGCAGGCGCCTGGCCCTGGTCGCGAAGGCGAACCTGTACGGTGTCCCGCCCGAATCATCAGCTCCCATGTTCGCTAGCGCCACGCCCGAGGCGAAGGCGCTCAGGGTCCGTTTCACCCATGGCGGCAATGAGCTTGAGTCCCGCAACGGACCCGTGAAGGCGCTCGAGGTGGCCGGATCCGACCGCCAATTCTTCCGCGCAGAGGGCGTGATCGAGGCGGACTCGCTCCTAGTGTCTTCCCCGGACGTCGCGCAGCCTGTCGCCGTTCGCTACGCCTGGACCAACGCTCCCGAGGCCAACCTCTACGCCGACACCGGCCTGCCGGTCGTCCCGTTCAGGTCCGACGCCTGGTAAAAGCCCCAGGGGAAAACGCTCCCCGCACAAGTTTTGGACGGGATCGCTTGAAACCAAACTCGGATTGATCTATTTGATTCGAATGGATCCGTTCATCTGGAGGAGGGGAACTGTCGTCATTTTTGCCGGAGCTTTGGCCTTGGTGGTCACCGCGGGCTGCGAGAAGGCGCAGCCCGCCGCCCCCGCCCCCGCAGACGTTCAGGTGGTGTCGGTCGAGCAGAAGGACGTTCCAATCACGCGCGAATGGGTCGGCTCCCTGGACGGGTTCGTCAATGCCCAGATCCGCGCCCAGGTCACCGGATACCTCGTGAAGCAGGACTATCGCGAGGGCGCCCCGGTCAAGCAGGGGGACGTCCTCTTCGAGATCGACCCGAGGCCCTTTGCGGCGTCGCTTGCGCAGGCCGAGGGCCTGCTCGCCCAGGCAAAGGCCCAGCTCGGCAAAGCCGAGCTTGATGTCGCCCGCTACACTCCCCTCGCCCGGGACAAGGCCGTGAGCCAGGAGGAGCTCGACGACGCGGTCCAGGCCCGGTTGGCGGCCGAGGCACAGGTCGCATCCGCCCAGGCGGGCGTCGACCAGGCAAGGCTGCTCCTCGGGTTCACCCGCGTCACCTCGCCCATCGACGGCATCGCCGGGCTGATCCGGGCCCAGATCGGCGACCTGGTCGGGCCGGCCACCGGAGTCCTAACGACCGTCTCACGAGTGGACCCCATCAAGGCCTATTTCCCCTTGGGTGAGCAGGACTACCTTGAGCTCCGGTCCCACAACGCCGGCTCCGCCAGCATCGCCGAGGGCACCGAGTTTGACCTCATCCTCTCCGACGGATCCACGTACCCCAGGAAGGGCCGGTTCTTCGCGATCGACAGCGAGATCGACGGCAACACGGGCACGCTCCGGGCTGTGGCGGTGTTCCCCAACCCCGCGGGCCTCCTGCGCGCCGGCCAGTATGGGCGGGTGCGCGCGATCCTTCGCATCGAAAAGGGAGCGCTTGTGATACCGCAGCGCGCGCTGACCGAGCTCCAGGGGTCCTACCAGGTCGCGACGGTCGATGCGTCAAACCACGCGCACATTATCACGGTGAAGACCGGCGCCCTAGTGGGCTCCCAGGTGGTGGTCGTGTCCGGGCTGCACCTCGGTGACCGGGTGGTTGCCGACGGTGTGCAGAAGATCAGGACGGATGCCCTGGTGAATCCCATCCCCTTCGCGGCCGACGCGGGAGCCAAGTAACCACGCCGTGTCGAAGTTTTTCATCAATCGCCCCATCGTCGCGATCGTCATCGCGATCATCACCGTGATCGTGGGCGCCGTGGCCCTCGTCTCCCTTCCGATAGCGCAGTTCCCGAAGATCGTGCCCCCCGAGGCGCGCATCACGACCACCTTTGTCGGCGCCGATGCGCAGACCGTCGAGCAGTCCGTTGCCACGCCGATCGAGCAGGTGCTCAGCGGCGTCGACAACATGAACTACATGTACTCGATCAACGGCAGCGACGGCTCGCTGCGGATGACCGCGAACTTCGACGTGGCGACCGATCCCAACACGGACCTGATCCTGACCCAGATGAGGGTCACGCAGGCGGGACCGCAGATCCCTTCCGACGTCGCGAACTTTGGTGTCACGGTGCAGAAACAGCTGACGGCCCCGCTCATGCTCGTGGCGCTCTACTCGCCGACGGACTCCTACGACAGCACTTTCCTGGCGAATTACGCCTATATCAATATCCTGGACCAGCTGACCCGGGTGCCCGGCATCGCGAGCGCCACGGTTTTCGGCGCGGGCCAGTACGCGATGAGGTACTGGGTGAAGCCCGACCAGCTCGCCAAGCTCAACATCACCGTAGGCGACGTCGTCCGTGCGATCCAGGTCCAGAACACGGTGAACCCGGCAGGGACGATCGGCGGGGAGCCCGCGCCCAAGGGGCAGGAATTCACGTACTCGGTGCGGGTCCAGGGGCGCCTCTCGACCCCAGAGGAGTTCGGGGCCATCGTCATCCGCGCGAACCCAGACGGATCGGCGGTGCGCCTCAGGGACGTGGCCCGCGTGGAGCTCGGCGCCCAGGTCTACAACGTGATGGGGCGCTTTGACGGCAAGCCGGCCGCCAACATCGCGATCTACCAGCTGCCGGGCTCGAACGCCCTGGACTGCGCGAACGGGGTCAGGGCGGCGATGGCGAGGATCCGCCAGAGCTTTCCGGACGGCCTCGACTACCAGGTCGGCCTCGACACGACAAAGGCCGTGTCGGAGGGCATGCGCGAGATATCGAACACCCTCTGGCAGGCCCTCCTGCTCGTCATCCTGGTGGTCTTCGTGTTCCTCCAGGGATGGAGACCGACCCTGATACCGCTCCTCGCCGTGCCGGTCTCGCTGATCGGCACGTTCATGCTTTTCCCGTTGTTCGGGTTCTCCGTAAATACCCTCTCACTGTTCGGCCTGGTCCTGGCCATCGGCCTCGTGGTGGACGACGCGATCGTGGTCGTCGAGGCCGTCGAGCACCACATTGAGGAAGGCATGTCGCCGCGCGACGCGACATTCAAGGCGATGGAGGAGGTCTCGGGCCCGGTGGTCGCGATCGCGATCATCCTGGCCGCCGTGTTCATCCCGACTGCGTTCATACCCGGTATCACGGGCCGGCTCTACCAGCAGTTCGCGCTCACGATCGCCATCTCCGTGATCATCTCGGCGTTCAACGCCCTTTCCCTGAGCCCCGCGCTCTGCGCGATGCTGCTTCGTCCAAAGGGCGAGGCGCGGGGGCCCCTCGCCGGTTTCTACAGGAAGTTCAACAGCATCTTCGGACGCGTGCAGGACGGCTACGTGGGCGCCTCGCGCCACCTCATCCAGAAGAGCACCCTGAGCTTCGTTATCCTGGGGTGCTTCGCCCTGGGCGCATTCCTGATCGGCAGGAAGCTTCCCACCTCATTCCTTCCCGACGAGGACCAGGGCTACCTCTACGTGGGCCTGCAGCTTCCCAACGCATCCTCCCTCCAGCGTACGAGCGAGGTCACACGCAAGGTGGAGGACGTCCTGAAGAACACGCCGGGCGTCAGGAACTACACCTCCGTCATCGGTTTCTCCCTTCTCAGCACGGTCTCCAACACCTACAGCGGGTTTGTCTTCGTCAACTTCAAGCCCTGGGACGACCGGACGAAGCCCGAGGAGAGCTACGGCGCGATCAAGGCGCACCTCACGCGCGAGCTCGGCAAGATTCCCGAGGCGAGGGCCTTTGCATTCTCGCCGCCCTCGATCCCGGGCATCGGCACCGCCGGCGGATTCACCGCGGTGCTTGAGGACCGCGCGGGCAAGGACATCTCCTTCCTGTCCGAGAATCTCGACAAATTCATGGCTGCCGCGCGCAGCAGGAAGGAACTCTCGGGGGTCTCCACGACGTTCCTGCCCTCGGTCCCGCAGGTCTACGTGAAGGTGGACAGGGACAAGGTCCTCAAGCAGGGCGTCGAACTGGGCGACGTGTACCGGACGCTCCAGTGCTACATGGGCGGCATCTTCGTCAACTACTTCAACCGCTTCGGCCGGCAGTGGCAGGTCTACGTGGAGGCCGAGGGGGAATACCGCAACAGCACGGACAAGCTCGGGAGCTACTTTGTCAGGAACCACGACGGGGCCATGGTGCCGCTTTCGGCCCTGGTGTCCGTCGAGAGCCGCATGGGCCCCGAATTCACGATGCGCTACAACCTCTACCGGTGCGCGCAGATCAACGGGGCGGCGGCGCCAGGCTACAGCTCGGACCAGGCCCGCGCCGCGCTCGAGGACGTCTTCGCGAAGACCATGCCGCGGGAGATGGGCCTAGACTACATGGGGATGACCTACCAGGAGAAGAAGGCCCAGGAGGGTATCCCCCCGGCCGCGATCTTCGCGCTCTCGCTCCTCTTCGTCTTCCTGATCCTGGCGGCCCTCTATGAGAGCTGGTCCCTGCCCTTCAGCGTGCTCCTCGGGGTTCCCGTCGCGGTGTTCGGCGCCTACCTGACCCTCTTTGCCCGCCAGATGGAGAACAATGTCTTCGCACAGATCGGGCTCATCATGCTGATCGGCCTCTCCGCCAAGAATGCGATCCTGATCGTCGAGTTCGCAAGGACCCGCTACGAGCACGGCGTGCCGCTCCTCGAGGCGGCCATCCAGGGCGCCAAGGTGAGGCTAAGGCCGATCCTGATGACGTCGCTGGCCTTCATCTTCGGCTGCGTGCCGCTGTGGCTTGCCAGCGGGTCGGGCGCCGTCGCGCGAAAGGTGATGGGCACCGCCGTCATCGGGGGAATGCTCGCCGCGAGCGCCCTGGCGATCTTCCTGATCCCGGTGACCTTCTATGTGATCGAGATGTGGGCCACCAAGGGGCTTCCCCACAGCGCCCATGCGTCACCCCTCCACCCCACGCCGTCGATTTTTCCCACGGCCGGCGGGGAGAAGAAACCGGGGGAACATTGAAGATGGCCCATCCAAGCCTGAGACACACCGGGCCCCTCCTCGCCGCAGCCCTTCTAGCCGGCTGCGCCGTCGGTCCCAACTACCGTCGCCCCGAGACGGCGACCCCCGAAGCGTTCCGCGGCGCCGCCCCCGAGGGCGACCGTTCCCTGGCCGACGTGGCCTGGTGGGACCTCTACCGGGACGAGCGCCTCACGGGCCTGATCCACACGTGCCTGGCCAACGGCTTTGACGCCCGGATCGCCGTGGCCCGGGTCGGTCAGTCCCGCGCGATCGCGGCCCAGGTCCACGGCCAGCTCTTCCCCGGTCTCGGCTACTCTGCGAATGCCGACCGGGGCCGCAATGCCCTGCTGGGAAATCCCAATCCCTCGGGAAATGGGGCCATCTCGGACGGCTTTGACGGGTACCTTGGAGCCACCTGGGAGCTCGACCTTTGGGGCCGGGTCCGCCGGCTCGATGAGGCGGCCCGCGCACAGTACCTCTCCTCGGAGGAAGGACGCAGGGCCGTGTTCCTGAGCCTGGTAAGCGAGGTCGCCACGTCCTACTACGGCCTGCTTGAGCTGGACGAGGAACTGGCCATCGCGCACCAGGCCACCGATTCGTTCGGCCGCAGCCTGGAGCTTTTCAACCGGCAGCTGGAGGGCGGGACCGCCTCGCGGCTCGACTCGGCGACGGCCGAGGCGGCCATGGCGACAAGTGCGGCGCGGATCCCGGACCTAGAAAGGCAGATCGCGATCACGGAGAACCAGATCAGCGTCCTGGTCGGTTCAAGCCCCGGGCCCATTGTCCGGGGTGCTCGCCTTTCCGAGCAGAGTGTGCCCCCGGAGGTGCCGGCGGGCCTCCCGTCCGCCCTCCTGGAGAGGCGTCCGGACGTCCGGGAAGCAGAGTTTGCAGCGGTTGCGGCCAACGCGGGGATCGGGGTCACCGTAGGGGGCTTCCTGCCGCGGATCGGCCTGAGTGCGATCCTCGGGGGCGTTAGCCCGGAATTAAACAGCGTCACCTCGCGCCAGGCCCGGCTTTGGTCCGTCGGTGCCGGTGCCACCGGGCCCCTCTTCCAGGGAGGCGGCCTCCACGGGCAGTATGAGCAGGCCAAGGAGACCTGGGAGATTGCCAAGCTCCAGTACCAGCAGGCAGCCCTCAACGCTTTCGGCGATGTGGCCAACGCACTCGTGACCCGCCAGAAGCTGGCCCAGGTCCGCGAAGAGCAGGAGCGCGCCGTGAAGGCTTACGAGGAGGCCGTGAAGCTTTCGAGCGAGCGCTATTCCGCCGGGAAAGCCAGCTACTACGAGGTGATCGAGGCCCAGCTGCGGCTCTTCCCTTCGCAGGTGGCCCTCGCCCAGACCAAGCGGAGCCAGTTCACGGCGGTCGTCGACCTGTACAAGGCCCTGGGCGGCGGTTGGAACCTGAAGGATCCCGAGTGGTCCGGATCCCCATCCCGGTGACCGGTGGCGCGGTCGGTGCCTGACAGGCATAACCTTGCATTCGGAGCGCCCCAAAGTTACTTGAAGCGGGGGCCCGGCGTCCGTGCCCTGCATGTCCTATATGTCCCGAAGCGCATCCCTATTCGGCCCCTGGAAGAAGGCCTGCCGGTTCAATAGGAGCGTCGCGCGCGCGCGATCGGCAGGCCGGTTCCTCCCCTAGCCCCATGGGATCGAAGGCACCCGCAAATGAGGCCGCCCTGAGGGCCAAGGTCGCAGACCTGTCCCAGCGGCTTGCCAAGGCCGAAGCGGCCCTGGCCGCCGCGGTCTCGGGGACGGGGGCTCCCGGAGCGCCCTCCCGGCAGAGGGACCTCCTGGCCGAGGTCCTCAGAACAGGAGCCCTGGGGCACGACCTCCTGAGGGCCGTGATCGATATCATCCCGGACCATGTCTTTGTGCGCGACCGGGCCTACCGGCACATCCTCAACAACCGGACCCAGCTGGACCAGCTGAAGGCCGCAACGCTTGAGGAGACCCTCGGCAAGACGGACCTCGATTTCTACCCTGCCGAGACGGCGCAGCGATTCCACGACACCAATGAGGCGGTCATGTCCAGCGGCCACGCCACCTATGACGCCGAGGAGATGGGGCCGGGGCCGTCCGGCGAGCCCCGATGGTGGTCAACCACAAAGGTGCCGATCCGGGACACCGACGGCACCGTGATCGGGCTCGTGGGCATTAGCCGGGACATCACCCAACAGCGCAACGTGATGCAGAAGGTGATCGAGCAGACGGCGATGCTCGACCAGGCCCACGACTCCATCCTCCTTCTCACCCTGGACGGCCGAATCGCCTACATGAATGCCGCGGCCGAGGAGCTCACCGGCTGGACCGCCAAGCAGGCCATCGGGAAACTGGGCACCGACACCGTGCCCGCCGAGGATCAGGCGCAGATGGCCCTGGCGAATCGGGAGACGATCGAAAAGGGGTCGTGGCACGGAGAGCTGAGGATCCATCGTCCCGATGGGAAGGAGCTGTTCCTGGACACCCGCCGGTCCCTCATTCGCGACGAAAGCGGGACGCCGAAGGCGCAGCTGAGCATCAGCGCGGACGTCACTGAAAAGAGGAGGGCCGAGTCCATGGCTCTTCGCAACCAGCGGCTTGAGAGCCTGGGCACGCTCGCCGGCGGGATCGCGCATGACCTCAACAATGTCCTGGCCCCGATCCTGATGGCCATAACGCTCCTCAAGATGAAGGTGAATGACGAGGGGGGGATGCGGCTCCTGACGCTCCTTGAACAGAATGCCGAGCGCGGCGCCCAACTCGTCCGGCATGTGCTGGCCTTCGGCCGCGGCGCGGAAGGCAGCCGCGTGGTCCTTCAGCCCCTACTGGTCGCTCGCGGGATCGAGCAGATCGTGAAGGACACCTTCCCGAAAAACGTGAGGCTCGAATTGCGCTGCGACTCGCAGCCGTGGACCTTCCTGGGTGACCCCAACCAGGTCCACCAGGTGCTCCTTAACCTCTGCGTGAACGCCCGCGACGCGATGCCGAGCGGGGGCAAGATCACGCTCCGCATCAAGAACGAGATGATCGACCAGACGTTCGCGAGCATGAACCGCGGGGCGATGCCAGGACCCTACGTGGAGATCTCGATTGCCGACACCGGCGTGGGGATGGCGCCGGAAGTCCGCGACCGGATCTTCGAGCCGTTCTTCACGACGAAGGATGTCGGAAAGGGAACGGGCCTCGGGCTCTCCACCTCCCTCGGCATCATCCAGGGCCACGGAGGCTTCATCGGCGTTTCGAGCAGCTCCGGCAACGGCAGCACGTTCCGGGTGTACCTGCCCGCCCAGGCCTCGGATGCGGCTCCGGGCGACAGCAAACCCCTGGGGCTGCCCTGCGGGCACAACGAGCTCGTCCTGGTCGTGGACGATGAGGAGCCGATCCTCGAGGTGGCGAAGTCCACGCTTGAGAAGTTCGGGTACCGGGTCGTAGTCGCTACGAACGGGGCCGCGGCCGTCTCGATCTACGCCCTGCAGAGGGAGCAGATCGCGGTCGTGCTCACCGACATGGCGATGCCCATCATGGACGGGCCCGCCATGGTGGTCGCGCTGAAGGCCATCAACCCCGACATAAAGATCGTCGGCTCGAGCGGGCTGACCGGGCAGAGTGTGCTCACGGCGTCGCGCGTCTCCGGCGTCTGCGAATTCGTCCCCAAGCCCTACTCCGCGGAAACGCTCCTGAATGCAATCGCGCGCGCCCTTGTCGGCAAGGGCAATTCCCAGGCCGTGCCGCCGCTGGCCTGACGCGCCCTTTGGGGGCCCAAGCTGACCAAAGACGACCCCTCCCCCGTGCGCTCCTCATACGACCCAATAGCCGGCCAGAACGTGGACCGCCTCGCCGCGCTCAGCGACGGGATCTTCGGGGTCGCAATGACGCTCCTGGTCCTCGACCTGAGGACCCCGGCCATGGAGGTCGTGCATAGCGAGCGCGGCCTGTGGTCAGCGCTCGCCGCCATCCTGCCCCAACTGGTGATGTACATGATGAGCTTCATCACGCTCGGCATTTTCTGGGTCGGGCAGCAGACCCAGCTCAACCACCTGGAGCGCTCGGACCGCCACCTTACCTGGATAAACCTCGGATTCCTCTTCGCTGTCACGCTCCTGCCCTTCTCGACGAAGCTTCTGGCCGAGTACACCCTGTTCCGGGCGGCGCTGATCGAGTACTGGTTCAACATCCTCCTGCTGGGGGGCGGGCTCTATTGCACCTGGGGGTACGCCTACCGCAACAAGCTCCTGAAGCCCGACACGCCCCCCGGAGTCCCGGCGGCCGTGTGCCGGCGAATCGTGATCGCACAGTCCCTCTATGCCGCGGGCGCGCTCCTGTGCCTGGTGGACACTCGGCTCAGCATCGCCTCGATCGTCCTCGTCCAGCTCTACTACGCCCTGGCCCCCAGCTTCCGGCCGCGCCCGTGAGCAAGGGAAAGGGCTGCTCCGCCATTGTATGGGGACCTGCCATGCAGGTGTTGCGAAGCCTGGGAAAACGGCCGAAAGTGCCGCCGACGCAACCGAGAGCCCTCCCCTCACCCATCAGAGCCGGCACCCCGTGAACCCAGCCACCGGATGCTCAACCCGCCCCTCCAACAGCACCCTCAACTCCCCGCCCACCCCCTGCCCATCGTAAGCATCGGCGCCGGGGGAATCGCCAGGGACGCACATCTGCCCGCCTACCGGAAGGCGGGATGGCAGGTTGTGTCGATCCACGACAAGGACCGATCCCGGGCGGAGGCGGTTGCCCGGGACTTCGGCATACCCAGGGTGTGCGACTCGCTCGAAGCCGCCGTGGGAACGGCGCCGAAGGGAGCCATCTTCGACGTCGCCGTGCCCGGCTCCGCGGTCATGGAGGTCCTGCCCGCCCTTCCCGATGGGGCCCATGTTCTCATGCAGAAGCCGCTCGGGGTGAACCTCGAGGAGGCCACCGCAATCCGAGCGCTGTGCCGAAAGAAGGGCCTAAATGCCGCCGTTAACCTCCAGCTTCGCCATGCGCCCAACATGATCGCCGCCCGAGACATCGTGGCCCGCGGTCTGATCGGCCAAGTCCACGATGTCGAGGTGAGGGTCACCTGCTCGATGCCTTGGCACCTCTGGAAGTTCCTCTACGGCATCCCGCGAATGGAGATCGTCTTCCACAGCATCCACTATGTGGACCTCCTTCGCTCGCTCCTCGGCGACCCAAAGGGCGTATGGTGCAAGACGCTCCGGCACCCGCAGATGATGGAGCTGGCCTCGACCCGGACCTCGATCGCCCTGGACTACGGGGACGTCCTCCGGGCCAATATTTCGACAAACCACGGGCACTGCTTTGGAACCCGCCACCAGGAGAGCAGCCTGAAGATCGAGGGAACCCGGGGCGCCGTCTATGTGCGGATGGGGGTCAACCTTGACTACCCGCGCGGCATGCCCGACGAGCTCGAGTACTGCCTCCTCGAGGAGGGATCCACGCCGGCGTGGACCACCGTCCGGCTCGAGGGATCCTGGTTTCCCGACGCCTTCGTGGGCCCCATGGCGGGCCTCATGCGCCATGCCCGGGGCGAGTCGGATGACTTCCCGGCCTCGGTGGAGGATGCCTGGAAAACCATGGCCCTGATCGAGGCCTGCTATGAATCGAGCGAACACGGCTCAACAAAAATTAGCCCATGAAGACCCACAACCCTCCCCGCCGATTTGGAATGGTCCTGCGCGTCAGGCCGGAGAAATTCGAGGAGTACAAGCGTCTCCACGCCGCCGTCTGGCCCGAGGTTCTGGAGCGCATCACCGCCTCCAAGATAAAGAACTACTCTATCTACCACAAGGAAGGCTGGCTCTTCTCGTATTTCGAGTACTGGGGGGACGACTTCGAGGCCGACATGAAGCTCGTGGCTGCAGACGTGGCGACGCGACGCTGGTGGTCGATCATGGAGCCGATGCAGATCCCGCTGCCCTCACGCGAGCCCCAGGAATGGTGGGCGCGCATGGAGGAAGTGTTCCACCTCGACTAGCCGATGGGCCCGGCGTTCACCGACTCCCACGTGCATTTCTGGGACAGGTCCCTGCGCGGGTACCCGTGGCTGTCCGGATTCCCCCAGATCGCCGGGCCGCACCTCCCGTCCGACCTGGCAAACGAGGCGGCTCCCGAGGCTCCAGGCAGGATTGTCTTCGTCCAGGCGGACTGCACGCGCGACTGCGCGCAGCAGGAGGTGTCCTGGGTGGAGTCGATATCCCTGCAGGGCCCCCGGGTGGCCGGCATCGTCGCCTTTGCGCCCATGGACAGGGGCCCCGGAACGCGGGAAGCCCTGGTTGCGCTGGCAGCCCACCCGCTCGTGAAGGGCGTCCGCCACCTGATCCAGGGCGAGGAGGACCCCCGCTTCTGCCTTTCGCCGGCATTTGTGTCCGGCGTTCGCGAGTGCGGAAACCTGGGGTTCACCTTCGACCTGTGCGTGCGCTCCTTCCAGCTCGGCCCCGTCGCCGAGCTCGTGCGGCAATGCCCGGGGACGACCTTCATCCTGGACCACGCCGGCAAGCCGGACCTTTCAGCGGGCCGCCTGGACCCGTGGCGGGCGCACATCCGCGACCTGGCGGAGTGCCCCAACGCCGTGTGCAAGGTGTCCGGTCTGGTGACCGAGGCCGGCACGGCGGCGCTTGATCTGGAGCGTTTCATCCCCACGATCGGACACCTGCTCGGAACCTTCGGCCCGAAGCGCCTGCTCTTCGGGAGCGACTGGCCGGTCATGAAACTCGCATCGCCCTACCCCGCCTGGCTCTCCTTGGCCCGGCAGCTCCTATCGCACCTTCCCGCCTCCGACCAGGCGGCCATCTTCAACGACAACGCCGGGCGCATCTACCGCCTGGAATAGCACACCCCATAAACCCAGGCCCAAAAGCCATGTTCAGACTCGACGCAAAGATCGCACTCGTGACGGGGGCCGGCTCCGGCATCGGGGAGGCCATCGCCCTCTGCTTCGCCGCGCAGGGCGCGACGATCTGGGTTGTGGACCGCGACAAGCCCAAGGCCGCGGCGACCGTCGACGCCATCCGCGCCAAAGGGGGGAAGGCGGACCTTGCCTGTGTCGACGTGAGCGACCCCGAGGCGGTGCTCTCGCTCGCCGGGCGCATCGGCGCCCTGGACATCCTGGTCAACAACGCGGGCATTGGGCACGTTGGCAACCTGGTTGGAACGGCCGCCGCGGACTTGGACCGAATGTACGCGGTCAACGTCCGGGGCCCCTTCAACTGCTGCAAGGCCTTCGTTCCCGCGATGCTCGCCCGGCGCAAGGGAAGCGTCATCAACATGGCCTCGATCGGCGGCATCGTCGCCGTGAGGGACCGCCTCGCCTACACGGTCAGCAAGTTTGCCGTCGTGGGGCTCACGAAGTCCCTGGCGCTCGACCACTCCCACGAGGGTGTCCGCTTCAACTGCATCTGTCCCGGGCGCGTAGAGACCCCCTTTGTGAAGACGCGCCTGGCCGAGTACCCCGACCCGGAGAAGGCTTACCGGGAGATGGCCTCGACGCAGCTGAACGGCAGGATGGCGCGTCCCGCCGAGATCGCATCGGCGGCCCTCTACCTTGCGGCGGACGAGTCGGAGATGGTCACCGGCAGTTCGCTCATGATCGACGGCGGGTGGAGCGCGGGCAAATAGCCCATGGCAAGGATCATCCAGCTCGAGGTGCGGGACATCCGGTTCCCCACCTCGCTCGACAAGGACGGCTCGGACGCGATGAATCCCGACCCGGACTACTCCGCGGCCTACGTGATCTTGAGGACCGACCGCGGCGACGGGATCGAGGGGCACGGCCTGACCTTCACGATCGGGCGCGGGACGGAGGTCGTGGTCGCCGCCGTGGACGCTCTCCGGCCACTGGTCGTGGGCCAGCAGGTCGAAGCCTTCACGGAGTCGCCGGGGGCGTTCTGGAGGCACCTGACCGGCGACAGCCAGCTCCGCTGGATTGGGCCCGAAAAGGGGGCGATCCACCTTGCGACGGCGGCCGTCGTGAACGCCCTCTGGGACCTTTGGGCGAAGATCGAGGGAAAGCCGCTCTGGAAGCTGCTCTCCGAACTTTCTCCAGCGCAGATTGTCGAGCTGGTCGACTGGCGCTACCTGACCGACGCGCTCACCCCGGGCGACGCGCTCACGATGCTCGAGAGGCTCGCGCCCACCCGCGCGACGCGCGAAGCCGAGATCCGGGCGAGCGGCTATCCCGCCTACACGACATCGGCCGGGTGGCTCGGCTATTCCGACCAGAAGATCCGGGACCTCTGCCGGGCGGCCCTCGCCGAGGGCTGGACCAGCTTCAAGGTGAAGGTCGGCGCCGACCTTGAGGACGACCGAAGGCGCTGCTCGATCGTGCGCGCCGAGATCGGGGAGCACCGGCCCATGATGATCGACGCGAACCAGCGGTGGGATGTCCCGCAGGCCATCGCGTGGGTGAAGGCCCTGAGCCCCCTGCACCCCCTCTGGATCGAGGAGCCGACGAGCCCCGATGACGTGCTCGGGCACGCGGCCATCGCGAGGGCCCTCTCGCCGCTCGGCATCGGCGTCGCGACCGGGGAGCACTGCCAGAACCGCGTCATGTTCAAGCAGCTGCTCCAGGCTCGTGCCATTTCATTCTGCCAGATCGACTCCTGCCGCCTGGGAGGCGTGAACGAGGTGGTCGCCGTCCTCCTCCTTGCGGCGAAGTTCGGCATCCCGGTCTGCCCGCACGCCGGCGGCGTGGGCCTCTGCGAGTACGTCCAGCATGAGTCGATCTTCGACTTCATTTGCGTCTCGGGCTCGCTCGAGGGCCGGAGGGTGGAGTACGTGGACCATCTCCACGAGCACTTCAAAGACCCCTGCGTGATCCGCGGCGGCCACTACATGGTCCCCACAGCACCCGGGACCAGCATCACGATGAAGCCGGGGTCCATCGAGGACTTCACCTACCCCACGGGAAAAGTCTGGAAAAAACACTAGCACCCCACCCCAATCCGACCCCATGCGCATACCCCTCGCACTTGCCCTCACCCTCGCCGTGCTCCCCGCGGCCGTTCGCTCGGCGGACTTTCAGATTGCGGTGATTCCCAAGGGGACGACGCACGAGTACTGGCGGTCGATCAACGCAGGCGCTGTCAAGGCCCAGCGCGACCTGAAGACCGCTGGCACGGACATCCAGATCATCTGGAAGGGTCCCCTGCTCGAGGACGACCGGGAACAGCAGATTCAGGTCGTCGAGAACTTCGTCTCCAGGAATGTGTCCGCGATCGTCCTGGCGCCCCTCGACAGCCGGGCGCTCGTGGCACCCGTTGAGGATGCCGTCAGGGCGGGCATACCCGTGGTCGTGATCGACTCCGCGCTCAGGTCCAACCTGACCTCGAGCACCGTGGCCACCGACAACCGCAAGGGCGGGCAGATCGGCGGCCGCCGCCTGGGCGCCCTCCTGGGCGGCAAGGGCCGGGTCGTGATGCTGCGCTACCAGGTCGGCTCCGCGAGCACCGAGGAGCGGGAGGCCGGATTCATGGAGGTGATGAAGGGCGAGTTCCCGGCCATTGAGCTCCTCTCCACGGACCAGTACGGAGGCGCCACACGCGAGACCGCCTACAAGGCGGCCCAGAACCTCCTGAATCGCTACGGCTCCCAGCTGGATGGCATCTTCGCCCCGAACGAATCCACGGCGAGCGGCACCCTCCTGGCCCTCAGGGAACAGGGCCTCTCCGGCAAGGTACGCTTCGTCGGCTTCGACGCGAACGAACAGCTCCTTGCAGCCATGAAGCAGGGGGACATCCAGGGCCTGGTGGTCCAGGATCCGTTCAAGATGGGCTACCAGGGAGTCATGACCGCCGTCGCCGTGCTCCGCCACGAGAAGGTGGCCCCGTCGGTCGACACCGGCGTGGGGCTCGTGACCGTGGAGAACATGGACGATCCGGCGATGGCATCGATCATCCACCCGCCGATCTCCGAATACCTGAAGTGATGCCCGCTTCCCGGCTCAGACTCGCGGGAATAAGCAAGGCCTTCGGAGCCACCCGGGCCCTTTCGTCGGTCTCGCTCGAGGTGGCCGCGGGCGAGGTCCATGCCCTGGTCGGCGAGAACGGCGCGGGAAAGAGCACGCTCCTTAAGATCCTGAGCGGCGCCCACGCGCCGGATGCGGGAGCAATGGAGCTTGAGGGGGAGCCTTACAGTCCGAGCGGTCCCTCGGACGCAAGGGAGCGGGGAGTCGCCATGATCTACCAGGAGGTCACCCTCGCCCCACACCTCTCGGTTAGGGAGAACATACTCCTGGGATCCGAGTCATCGCGCCTGGGCTGGATCAACACCCGGCGCTCGCGCCAGCGCGCCGAGGGGGCGCTTGCCGTGCTTGGATACGACCACTTCCCCCTGGAGAGGGCGACGGGCGCATTCACGATCGCCGAACAGCAGGTGATCGAGATCGCGCGAGCGCTGCTCCTGAAGCCGCGCGTCCTGATCATGGACGAACCCACGAGCAGCCTCACTCAGGCGGACACGGAGAAGCTCTTCCAGGTGATCGGGCGCCTCCGCGCGCAGGGCGTGAGCATCATCTACGTGAGCCATTTCCTTGAGGAGTTCCTCAGGATCTGCGACCGCTACACGGTACTGAAGGATGGCCTGACGGCGGGCACCGGCATCATGAAGGAGGCCAGCGTGGACCATCTGGTTTCGCTCATGACCGGGCGCCACGTCGCCGACCTTTACCCGAGGGTCGCGCGCAAGCTCGGCGCCCCGGTCCTTGAGGCGTCTCGCCTCGCGAGGTCCCCCCGCCTTAAGCCCACCACCTTCACCCTGCGAAACGGGGAGATCTTCGGGCTGGCGGGGCTTATCGGTGCCGGGCGCACCGACCTGGTGCGTGCGGTGTTTGGGCTCGACCA
>Ga0302267_10000114_pt1 | contig 97502 bp, 66 predicted proteins | sample III_Bog_E1_3_FD_194555 | JGI IMG/M metagenome (GOLD analysis project Ga0302267, IMG submission 194555) | Peat permafrost microbial communities from Stordalen Mire near Abisko, Sweden - III_Bog_E1_3 | ecosystem: Environmental > Terrestrial > Soil > Wetlands > Peat | place: Sweden: Abisko... | reverse complement strand
CCTGGAAGGATGGGGCGCTGGACCAGGGTGACTTCTATGCGCTGGTGGCGTTTGCTGTTTCGGCCGCGGTGATGACGGCGATCCTGAGCGAGTTTCTGCGCGGGGCGAACGTTATTTCAAAACAGACGGGGCGGAACATCTTCACGGCGACATGGCTGCTGACGCGACGTAACACTCGCCGCTATGGCGGATACATCATCCACATTGGCGTGGTGATCGTGGTGATCGGGCTGGCGGGGTCGGCGTTCAACCGCAATGTCGAAAGCGAACTGGCGCTGCACGACAAGATGAACATCGGGCCATACACGCTGGAGTGTGTTGGTTTCTCGCAGGATTCAAATTTGAATTACAACTCGGAGTTTGCGCTGCTGGATGTTTCGAGCGGCGGCAAGAAGGCGTTCCAGATGAGCCCGGAGAAGCGGGTTTACCTGATTACCGGGCAGCCGCAGACGATGGTGGCGATTCACTCGGTGCCGAGCTGGGACCTGTACGTGGTGTATGAGGGGACCAATCCGGACTCGGGGCAGCCGATTATCAAGGCTTACCTGAATCCGCTGGTGGGCTGGATCTGGGCGGGGCTGGTGGTGTTGGTGATTGGCACGCTGATCGCGCTGGTTCCGAGCCTCAGTCCTTCCACGGCTTCATTGCGAGTGCCAGTGAGAACGGGGCCTGGAACGACACCGGGTGAGCCGGCGCTGAAAGGGGGCCGACTGTGATTGCTCCCAAGCGTGGCGATATCTGGATGAAGGCATTGCAGGCAGGGATTCTGGCGGTGGCAGTTTGCTTCTCGCTGGGGGCCACGGATGCGAGTTCGCGCTATAACAGCTTGAACCACCGGCTGATGTGCACGTGCGGATGCTCAGAGATTTTGGGCGAATGCAACCATGTGGGCTGCCCCAACTCGACGGGCGAACTGAAAGAGCTGAGCGCAGGAATTGAGAGCGGCAAGACCGACCAGGAGATTCTGGACGGGTTTGTTGTGAAGTACGGAGCGGTGGTGCTGGCTGCGCCGACAGCACATGGGTTCGACCTGGTGGCCTGGATTGCGCCGTTTGCGGTGTTTGGTGCGGCGCTGCTGGGAACGATTCTGCTGGTTCGGCGCTGGTCCGTGGGAAGAACGGCACCGATTGCGGTGGATATCGCTACGTTGGATCCGGCAGAGCGGGAGCGCCGGGAGCGAATTCGCCGGGATACGGGCGAATAAGGCAGGGACCAGGGACTAAGGGACCAGGGACTAAGGGACTGGACGACGGGGGGGTATTGAGCTATGAGTAGCTTGCAGGGTGAATTGGCTGGAGTGTTTTTGACGCTGGCGCTTTTGGTGTACACCTTTTGGCCGGAGAACATTTTTGCGAGCCAGAAGGAAAAGACGCGGCTGGATTTTCTGTTGGAACGCAAGGAACAGCTTTATGAGAACCTGCGCGACTTGAACTTCGAGTACAAGGCGGGCAAGTATCCCGACGAGGACTTCGATGCGCAGCGGACGCAGCTTGAGAATGAAGCGGCGGTGCTGCTGGCGGAGATTGACCATTTGCAGGAAGCGTGAGAAAAGCTAGGGACTGGGGACCAAGGGACCTAGAGACCCAGGGACCAAGGGACCAAGGGACCTAGGGACCTAGGGACCAAGGGACTGGGGACCAAGGGACTGGGGACCAAGGGACTAGGGAATTTGGGACTTGCAAACAGAATTGGCAGGAAATGAAGGGTTACCAGAGACGATGAGATCAGTACAGTTCTACTTTCGTATATTTGCTTTGAGCCTTTTGTTTATGGGCGGTTTGGCGCAGGCTTCTACAGTTACCGGAACGGTGACCAACAAGACGACTGGCAAGCCGGCGGCGGGCGACCCGGTGGTGCTGGTGGACGTGCAGGCGGGTATGGGCGAAGTGGCCAAGGCTACGACCGACTCCAAGGGCCACTACTCGCTGGTTGAGCCGGGCAGCAACCCCTACCTTGTGCGCGTGACACACCAGGGCGCGGGGTATTTTGTTGCGGCCCCACAGGGCGCGACACCGGCGGACATCACGGTTTACGACGTTGCTCCCAAGGTGCAGGGGGTTTCAATTGAGGCCGATGTGCTGGAGCTGGAGACGGAGAACGACCAGCTCAAGGTTACTGAGCGGTTTTTTGTGCACAACACCAGTTCGCCGCCGACGACGCAGTGGAGCGCGAAGTCGTTTCAGGTGGTGCTTCCCGCCGAGGCGCAGATTGACGGCGTGGGCGGGCAGCGGCCCAATGGGCTGCCGACCACGATCAAGATGGATCCGGATGGGCCGAAGGGGCACTACGCGTTCAATTTCCCCATCCAGCCCGACGACGGGGACAAGGATACGCTGTTCCAGCTTTCGTACCATATCGCGTACAGCGGAAAGTTCACGTTTCATTCACAGGAGTTGCTGCCAGCCGATAACCTGGCCGTGCTGCTGCCGAAGAGTATGACGTTTACACCGGCTTCGGGATTGGCATTCAAGAATGTGCCGGAAGACCCGAATGTGCAGACGTTTGTGCTGAAGAACGCGGTTCCGGGCAAGGTGGTTGATTTCACAATTTCCGGGACGGGATCGATTCCGAGGGACCAGCAGGGTACTCCCGGTGCGCAACAGCCTGCGGGGATGGGCGGACAGGCGGCAGGCGGAGCGGATGGCAGCGCCAGCGGTGGGACGGGCGGACCGGGGGGTGGACTTGGACCGCCGGTGAAGAACTCGAAGAGCGCGTTGCCTGATGGGGCTATTTGGTGGATTCTGGGCGCCGTTGCTCTGATTCTGGTGGCTGGGGCGGCTTTCATGCTGCGCAAGCCGGCGGGAGTTCCGGGAGTGGTGAGCGTGCCTGAGGGTGGAACAGTTCCCTACCCCAACTACACTTCGCCGGCATCCAAGCAGAACCAGTTGCTGACGGTGCTGAAGGAAGAGATGTTCACGGTTGAGAGCGAGAAGATCAACGGGACGATCAGTGCCGAAGAGTATGCCAAGGTGAAGGACGCACTGGAGACTGTGTTGAAACGCGCGTTGAACAAGAAGTAGAAGAACAGTGGTTGGTGGTGAGTGGATAGTGAAATAGGGAGCAGTGGTCACGAGCCGCTGCTCCCTTTTTTGCATGTTCCCTGGCCGCTGATAGTATTCTTTCCGCATGAAGACATTGCTTCGCACATTGCTTTACCTGGCGCTGATTGTGTGGCTGGGCGCTGAGATCTTTTTCCCGATTGTGGCGGCGATTACATTCACGACATTGCAGCCGAACACGCACATGGCCGGCTCGATTGTGGGTGAGTTGCTGCGCATATTGCACGGGATGGGGCTGGTGTCTGGCATGGTGGCCCTGGCGCTGATGGCGTTGGCGCCGGCGTGGGGGATCTATAAGCCGCGCCATGTGCTGGTGCCGATGGGACTGCTGATCCTGATGATTGGCGCGACGATCTATTCGCAGTTCGGGATCATTCCGGCGATGGAGCGGGACCGCATGGCAGCCGGCGGCGCGATCGATACAATGGCTGCGACCAATCCGAATACCATCGACTTCAACAAGCTGCATAAGCGCAGCGAAGATGTGGAGATGGGGATTGCGCTGATGGGTTTGTTCACCGTGGTGCTGGTGGCACGGGCGGAGAGTGTGAAGAGCTAGTGAGTAGTGAAGAGTGGTCAGTGTCCGCCGGGACTAACGCGGATGAAGGCTGGAAGTGTCTTCTTTGATAAATGGCAGCTTACGTAGCCGATTCCAGCCCCGTTTAGCACTCACTACTGACCACAGTCACATGAAGAAATTCTTGACGACAATCTGGCCCTTCGCACCGCCCCTACGGGGCTGACTCTCTATTGCTGGCCCCTTTCCCCACGCTGAAGCGCGGGGCTAACAAACTTTGCGCCTACGGCGCGTTCGAAACCCGAACCGGCCTGATCATCAAAATGCATTCATGCGATTGCCCTGCTACTGACAACTGATCACTGCCCACTGTTCCCTTCTCTTGTATCATCGGAGTGGCTCGGAAGCGCGCGATTGACCGTGCAGGGGCCTGAAGCAGGACACCCATGAAGACTGGAATTATCGGGTTGCCGCAAGTAGGCAAGACATCGTTATTCAAAATTCTGACCAAGGCGAAGCTCGAAGAGAAGGGCTACTCGAACCCGCGCGAGGAGCACATTGGCGTGGCGCGCGTGCCGGATGAGCGGCTGGACAAGCTGAGTGAGCTTTACTCTCCGAAGAAGACTACCTACGCGACGGTGGAGTATGTGGATGTGGCGGCGATTGGACAGGAGGCTCTGAAGGAGACGGCGTTCCTGACCAGCCTGCGCAATGTGGACGCTCTGATCCATGTGCTGCGGGCGTTTGAGAACGATGCGATTCCTCATGTGGGGCCGATTGATCCGCTGCGCGATATCAAGAGTGTGGAATTCGACCTGATGATCAGCGACTTGACGCAGATTGAAAAGCGGCTGGAGCGGCTGGAGAAGGACCTGAAGAAGGGCCGGACGAGCGAACTGGAGCGGGAACAGGCGCTGCTTTTGCGGTCAAAGGAAGCGCTGGAGAAGGAACAGCCGCTGCGTGAGCTGGAGATGACTCCGGATGAGAAGAAGCAGATCAAGGGCTTCATGTTCCTGTCGCAAAAGCCAATTTTGTACGCGGTGAATATTGGCGAGAGCACCACTCTTGGGGACGACCTGGAGGGCGCCGTGGGCGCTTTTAAACTGGATGAGGTGGCGGGACGGTTGAATGCCGGTGCGACGGCGATCTGCGGCAAGGTGGAGGCCGAGCTGGCGGAGATGGATGACGACGAGGCGGCTGAGTTTCTGGGCAGCTATGGGCTTCGGGAGAGCGGACTGGTAAGGCTGATCCGCAAGAGCTATGAGCTGCTGGGGCTGATCAGCTTTTTTACGGCGGGCGAGGATGAGTGCCGTGCGTGGACGATTCCGCTGGGGTCGAAGGCGCCGCAGGGAGCGGGGGCGATTCACTCGGATTTGGAACACCATTTCATTCGCGCGGAGACGATTCGGTGGGATGCGCTGCTGGCGGCGGGCTCGGAGGCGGCGGCGCGGAGCCGGGGAACGTTGCGGCTGGAAGGCAAGGAATATGTGGTGCAGGATGGGGATGTGATGCATATACGGCATAGCGGGTAAAAGGCAGAACTAAGCTACAACGGGTTAGGCAATGGTGATTCGGACGACAACCCGAGTTTCATATTTGCTATTCGTTCTGCTGCTTCAAGGTTGCGGCCCGGCTAGACCCAATGCGAAGGTTGTTGAGCGAGACTTGGCGAAGGCCGTTGAGTTGCAATCGAATCCCACTCAAGTCTTGAATTATTTGAGTGGCCAGAACATTGAACACTCCGCATACATTCGCGATCACGAAAAGGGCAGTTCGATCACTGCCATCGTTCGTGATCACAGCAAATGGAATATTGTGAAGGTCAATTGCGGCATTGTGTTCAACTTCGATAATAACGATCGCCTAACGTCGTATGAAGTTCGGGAGCATTTCACAGGCCCATAAGAGTGCGTCCCTCTGGGGCTAAAGCCCGTACCATTCAATCGAAGTTTTTTCGGCACGGCTGAAGCCGTGCCCTTTCAAAGCAAAGCAGACCTCACGCGAAGGAATTAATCATTGCTGAAGCTATCTATCATTCTGGGAACGATTGCGGCGCTGGCCGATGTGGCTGGGGGGCTGGTGCTGGTGCGGGCGCGCGGGGTGGAAAAGTACCTGCGCTATTTTGTGGCGCTGGGTGCGGGGTTCCTGGTGGCGACGGCGGTGCTGGAGATGATGCCGGAGGGGCTCAAGCAGAATCCGCACATGGGGCCGGTGCTGATCATGGCGGGCTATTGCATGATGCACCTGCTGGAACACACCATCAATGCCCATTTTCATTTTGGCGAAGAGACGCATCATGGGGAGTTCATTTCGCGGCATACGAGCAACTCGGTGCTGGCGGGGCTGAGCGTGCATGCGCTGTTTGACGGGGTGGCGATCGGGTCGGGTTTTGTGGTGTCGAACTGGCTGGGAGTGCTGATTTTTCTGGCGATTTTGCTGCACAAGGCGCCGGAGGGGTTCACGATGGCTTCGGTGATGCTGGCCAGCGGACGAAGCCGGAGGATGGCTTTCTACTCAGCCGTGGCGCTGGCGGCGGCTACGCTGGCGGGGCTTCTGGTGATCGAGCTGGTGCCGAGTTGGCTACCGTATGGGTTGCCTGTTTCCGCGGGAGTGGCGCTGTATGTGGGCGCGAGCGACCTGGTGCCGGAGGTGAATCGCGAGCCTGGGATACGGATGGCGCTGGTGTTTTTTGCGGGAGTGAGTGGTTTCTTGCTGCTGCGAATGCTGTTGCCGGCGCTGTAGGGGGTCGCTGAAGCGGCCTTGTTGTAAGGGATTTCGCTGCTCCCCTACGGGGCGCGAGGGGTTGGCCGGACACGCCTTCCCCGGATTTCATCCGGGGCTATTTTCGTGCCGTCCCTCCGGGACGGGCAGGGTTTTTGGCTGGGAAGGTCGCGGTGAGGAGTGTTTTGCTCTCCCAGGTCTCAGGCGCGCGGGCCGAAGGCGATTTTTCCGGCGTAGAGGCGGAGCAGCAGCATTGCGTAATCCCAGGCGACCTTGAAGTTGGCTTTGCTGGCACCACGGTAGCGAAGGCCGAAGGCGAACGGGACTTCTTTGACCGACTGGATTTTGCCGCGAACCAGGATTTCCAGCAGGAGCTTGAAGCCGGATTTTTGGAAGTCGCCCTGCGGCAGGCAACGGCGGCGCACAAAGAAAAAGCCGGACATGGGGTCTTTGGCGCGGAGGTTGGACTTTTGCAATGGCCAGGTGACCCAGACTGCTGCGGTCGAGAGGAATTTTCTGACTGGGTTCCATTGGCCGAGATCGCCGCCTGGGGTGTAGCGGCTGCCGATGACGAGGTCGTTGCCGCACTGAACAGCGGAGATCAACTGAGGAAGGAGCTCGGGGGGATGCTGCAGGTCGGCGTCCATTACGCCGAGAACCGTGGCGTCCGTATGCTGCCATCCGTAGAGTATTGCGCCGGACAGGCCGCGCTCGCCTTTGCGGATGAGGAGGCGGACGTGGGGGTCAAGAAGGGCGATGGCTGAGACTATATCTTCGGTGGCGTCGGGGCTGTCGTCATCGACGACCAGGATTTCGTAGGGGATTTTGAGCGGGTCGAGGACGGATCGGACATGCGTTAACAGGCCGGCGATGTTTTCCGCTTCACAGAGCGTAGGGATGACAAGCGCAAACTTCTCAAGCGCGTTGCCGTGTTGGCCGACAGCAGGCAGCTCAGTTTCCGCTGCGACGCCGATCGGCATGGTTGAGGAACCTACGACTGTTGAAGACATGCAATACAAGTGTAAATGGAGGAAATAGCTTTCTGATCTCTAAACGTTGGGGGAATTATTTGCCAGCTGCGTTGGGGCATTGGAATCAGGGGCATGGGGGGGCAACCGCGGAACGTATGATGGAGCAGAGTTGCCGCGAAGAGATGCGCAACGGGATCTGCGAGGAATTGCTTTTTGCGGCTTAAGCGGCTATTGATTGAGACTTTGTTTCTGCTTCTATTCACGGTTGCCGGCTTTTTGGTGATGGGTTATCACCCTGGGTTTGAGGACGACGGCGTCTACCTTGCGGCCGTGAAGGCGGACCTGAATTCCTCGCTCTATCCGCATGATTCGGCGTTTTTCAGGCTGCAGATGCAGGCTACTGTCTTTGACGGGGCGATGGCTCGGTTTGTGCGCTGGACAGGCGTTCCACTGGCGTGGGCGGAGTTGCTTTGGCAGTTTGTGGCGATTTTCTTCACGCTGTGGGCGTGTCGGCGGATAGCAGTGCTGCTGTTTGAGCAGGAGCGCGCGCGCTGGGCCGGGGTGGCGATGGTGGCGGCAATGTTTACCCTGCCGGTGGCGGGGACGGCGTTGAACATTGCGGACCAGCATCTGCATCCCAGGAACCTGGCTACAGCGTTGATTCTGATGGCTGTTGCGGCGGTGTTGGGCGGCAGGGGCAGGCGCTGGATGGCAGTGCCGCTGCTGGGGGTGGCGTTTCTGTTGCATCCGATTATGGCGGCGTTGGGGGTATCGTTTTGCTTGTTTCTGGTGGTGGCGCTGCGGGAGGGGGCCCCGTTTCGTTGGAGCGGGATGCAGGGGGTGCTGGGCGCGGCTGTTCCGCTGGGATGGGTGTTTGCGCCGGCGAGCGAGAGTTGGCGGGTGGCGGCGGCTTCGCGGAGCTACTTCTCAGTGTATCGGTGGGAATGGTACGAGTGGCTGGGGGCGCTGGCGCCGCTGGCGCTGTTCTGGACGCTGAGGTGGGCGGCGCGGCGATGGGGGCGGGCGAGTGACGATCTTCTTTCGAGATTTGCGCTGGCGGTATTTGCGTTTGGGGTTTTCCAGCTGCTGGTGGCACTGGTGCTGCTGGCTCCGGATGCCCTGGAGAGGATCAGGCCGCTGCAGCCGATGCGGTTCTTGCACCTGGTTTATGTTTTTATGGCCATGGTTGGGGGTGGGCTGCTGGGGCGGTTTGTGCTGGGAGTGAGGGCATTGCGGTGGGGCGTTTATCTGCTGCTGATCAATGGCGGGATGTTTGTGGCGGTTTGGGAGACGGTGGACGACGGGACACATTTGGAGATGCCGTGGAAGGAGACGGCGAATCCGTGGCTACAGGCGTTTGAGTGGGTGCGGGGAAATACTCCGGTGGATGCATATTTTGCTCTTGACCCGCGGTACCTGGCGGCTCCGGGTGAGGGGTTTCACGGATTCCGGGCTCTCGCGGAACGGAGCATGCTGGCGGACGGGATCAAGGATACGGCGGTGGTGACGGAGGTGCCTAGCCTTGCACCGGTTTGGCGGGAGCAGGAGTTGGCGCTGGTGGGGTGGCAGGACTTCAAGCTGGCGGATTTTGAGCGGTTGAAGGGGCAGTTTGGGGTGGATTGGGTGGTGGTTGGCTATCCGGGGGCGGTGGGGCTGGATTGCCGGTGGCATAAGGGGACGGTGGCGGTTTGCCGGATACCGTGAAGTGAGGTGCGACAGAGCCCGGTGTGGAAGTCCTTTGTTTCGACAGGTCGAATTGGGTTCTTTCGTCGTAATTCTTTTGGTTTGATGAGTTTGCGGCCTGTTGTGGGGGATGGGAATAAGCAGCCTTTCCCGATTTTCCCCTTCTGATTGATTGGATGGCTAAAAGCGCGTGGTGAAAGTCGAAGTGACCGAAAACTGTCCCTCAGTGGCTCAAGAGGCTGCGGGAAAACTCTTGATCTGTGCGGATATGAAAGTCAAAAACCCGCGGGGGCTCAAGAGGCTGCGGGAAAGTCGGGTTTTGAGTCAAGATTCACAAAGGACATCCCTCGGGGGCTAAACAGCGCAACGATTAACGGATCATCTCACAATCCGTCCGCGAATTGCTGAAAGCCAGGGCCTCGAAACAGCGAAGTCCGTTACCAACTCTTTCCGGTGTTGCGGCGGAGTTCATCGAGGGAGTAGAGGGTTCCGCGCCAGACGACTCCGTTGCGGCGGAGTGCGAGGAATGTAGACCGCGCCAAAGCAAATAGAAACAGGCTGGTTGCCGGGGCGAAGAGCAGGGCGACCCAGGGCGAGACCTGTGTGACGGGTCGATTGGCGGCGTAAGTGAGAGCGATCCCAGCGTAGACTGCGAGGCCTGCGATTGCGGGCCAGCCGCCGAGAGATATGGCTGCCAGCGGAATTGCGATCTGCATGGCAATGCACAGGAAGGCGAACAAGGCAACTCCGACCCGGTAGCGAAAACCGGCAAAGGCGTTCTTTTCCATCAGGTTGACGATGCCGAGGGCGCCCTGGATCCAATGAATGCAGACCAGGCCTGGACCGAGGACGACGTGCTGGGAGAAGCCGGCGCGTTTGATCTTCCAGCCGAGGCGAAGGTCTTCGACGATCTCCAGGCGCAGGTCAGAGAAGCCGCCCAGTTGCTCGAAGATGCTGCGGCGGACGAAGTTGAAGCCGCCGGTGCCGAAGAAGTCGCGGGCCTCGGGGTCGGAGACTTTCCAGAGGCGGATGTTCCAACCAGCGAGGGCCTGAAAGGAAGCGAAGACGGCGGCTTCCATGATGCGCTTGATTTCGAGGGTAAGGGTGATGACGACATGGTCGGCCCGGTTGGCCTGGGCATATCCGAGGCTGAGGGCGATGGCGCGCGGGTGGAATTTGACGTCTCCATCAGTGAAGAGGAGCCATGGGGTGGTGGCGCGGGCGGCGGCGAGGGAAAGGGCGTGGGTCTTTCCGAGCCAGCCTTCGGGGAGTTCCCGATTGTGGATGATTTCGAGTTGGTGTGGGGTGGTGTGGGCTTCGGCGGCGACGGCGTCCATGAGCGGGCCGGTGCGGTCAGTGGAGCGGTCGTTGACGGCGATGATCTGGAGGCGGACTCCGGTAGAGGCGAGGAGGGAGCGAAGGGTGGCCTGGATGGAGGCTTCTTCGTTGCAGGCGGGGACGATTACGGCTACGTCTGGGCCGGGGCCGGTGGGGGTGGGGCGCGGGGAGTTGGGGTTGGTGAGGTTGGGGAGGGTGGGGATGCCGCGAAAGGCCATGGCGGCTTGGCGGAACCAGCCGAGGGCGAGCAGCGAGGTGAGGATGGTTTCCGCTAAATGCGAGGCGGGCATGAAGACAGTATAGGGACTGAGGGACGTAGGGACTTAGGGACCAGGGACCGAGGGACCAAGGGACTGAGGGACGTAGGGACTTAGGGACCAGGGGACCAAGGGACGTAGGGACTTAGGGACCAGGGACCGAGGGACTTAAGGACTCGGACGCTCCGAGGTTTCGGTGAGGGGTGGGGCGAAGCGGGAGCCGAAGAGGAGGATTGCGGCGGAGATTACGAGGAAGATGAGGGTGACGCCGAGGCCGAGGCGGAGGTTGGTGCGGTCGGAGATGGCTCCGATGATGGTGGGGGAGAAGGTGTCTCCGAAGGCGTGGATGCAGAAGAGGTTGAAGGAGATGGCGGTGGCGCGGACGGGGGCGGAGACGGAGTTGACGATGGCGGCGTTGAGCGGGCCGGTGTTGAGGAAGAGGAAGAATTCGGTGACGAAGAGGGCGGGGATGGCCCAGGTTTTTGGCCCGAAGAAGACCATGATTCCGCAAGGGAGGGTGAGGGCGACGGACCAGAAGGAGAGCAGGTAGAGGGCGCGGTCGTTGGTACGGAGCCAGCGCTGGGCGATCCAGCCGCCGATGAGGGTTCCGGCAATGCCGTCGATGACGGTGATGGCGCCGACGGCGAGGCTGGCGTTGCCTACCGATAAACCCGCAGCCCGGTTGAGGAAGGTAGGCATCCAGGCGGAGATTCCGCCCATGGCGAAGGTGAGGGTTGCGAGTCCGAAGGTGGCGGTGAGGAAGGCCGGATTTAGGAACAAGCCGAGGACGGTTGAGCGGGTTGGAGAGGCTTTGACGTGGTCGCTGGCGCCGCGGACGGGTTCGCGGCCCAGGCCCATGTAGAGGGCGGCGACGACCAGGCCGGGAATGGCGCAGACGAAGAATGGGGCGCGCCAGCCGTAGGCGGTGCCGAGCTTGCCTCCCGCGACATAGCCGAGGGCCGCGCCGACGGGGATGGCGAGGTAGAAGATGGACAGAATGCGGTTTCGCTCGCGCTCCGGGTAGAAGTCGGCGAGGACGGCGGGGGCGAAGATGCCGAAGGTGGCCTCGCCGATGCCGACGATGGCGTGGCGGATGAAGAGGGTGCGGTAGTCGTGGACCCAGGCGGTGGTGAGGGTGGCGATGCTCCAGAGGAGTGCGCCGGCGATGATGAGGGGCTTGCGGCGGAAGTGGTCGCCGAGCCAGCCGGTGAGGGGGGCGGCGATCATGTAAACGAGGAAGAGGGCGGTGGTGAGCAGGCCCATCTGCTGGTCAGTGGAGTGGAAGTCGGCCTTGATGAGAGAGACTTCGCCGGGGAGGATGTAGCGGTCAATGTAATTGAGCAGGTTGAGGGCGATGAGCAGGGCGAGGGTGGCCGCGGCGGGGGAGATACGGGGGCGGGATTGCGCGTTGGATTGGGGCAAGCGGGCTCGGCCTCTGGAAGTCTGCTGGACCGAGTTTACACGGGCGTCTTGTGAGGCGTGGAGCGGCTGTTTGCTTTTTCTTAAAAGCGACCGCAGATCCCTCGGCTTCGGTCGGGATGACAGTGCCTTCGAGCAATGCCGAGCAATGCGCTAGTCGATGAAGTAGCCGATGTCGGTCAGGACGCGCTCGCTGAGTTCGACACCAAGAAGGCGTGCGTTGACCCTGGATTGCAGGGTGATTTCAAAGCGCTGCAGGACAGTGGAAGGCAGATCTGTCTGCTGGCGGAGGAACTGGAGCAGAGCCTTGCTGTCGGTGGGCAGTTCGTAGTCGCCGGGCAGACCGCATGCGGGGCGAATGGTCAGGGAGAGCGGAATGGTTCCAGCGCTCGACTGGTAGCCGTTGGCGGGTTGGGTGATCAGGTTGACTCTCATAGGCGAAATAGTGACAGGTGGGGGCGCGACCCTCAATGGCACAGAGGGGGGATGGAGGAACCGAATGGGGTGGTGGGTGCGGACTGTGGGGTGTTACCGGGGGAGAACGCGTAGAGGCAGGTTTCTTCGACTCCCGCTCCCCGGTCCGCAAAAGCGAGGGACCGTGGGCAGTCGGCTGGGGATGAGAGTTGTGATTGTGAGTTACTTGGTGGGGCGGGGGTAGCGGGCCACAACGGTGGTGCCGATGCCGCCGCGGGGGCGGAAGACGCCTTTGATTTCGGCCCAGACGGGGTCGGCGGCTTTGACGACGTCTTCGAGGACCTGGTTGACGATGTTTTCCTGAAAGATGCCGAGGTTGCGGTAACTGAAGAGGTACTCCTTGAGCGACTTGAGTTCGAGGCATTTTTCGCGAGGCATGTAGCGGATGGTGAGGACGCCGAAGTCGGGCAGGCCGGTTTTGGGGCAGACGGAGGTGAGTTCCGGGTCGTCGATGAGGATTTCATAGCCGGGAAACTGGTTTTGCCAGGTTTCGATGGCGGGGAAGGCAAAGTCGAGGCCGGCTTTGGCGTGTTCGTCGGTGTAGCGGGGTTCGAGAGCCATGGAGATATTGTACCCAGCTTCTGCAGGGGTGTGGGGTATGGGGTTGCCGGCTCATTATTTCTGCTCCCTTGGGCAGTTCCGGGAGTCCTATATACTGACTCTGGTTAACCGAATGGAAGAGAGAAAGCAAAAGAGCCGTGTCTGGCTATGGCTTGGTGCGGCGGTGGTTGTAGTACTCGTGTTTTTTGGGACACGGGCGCTGACGCGGGACCACCTGACGATTCGCGAGGTGAAGGTGACGCACCAGCAGTTGGTGAACACCATCAGCACCAACGGTCGAGTTGAGCCGGTGGTGAATTACCAGGTTTCGAGCCCGGCATCCGCGCTGGTGAAGGCGGTTTATGTGCAGCAGGGCGACGTGGTTCCGGCGGGCAAGGTGCTGCTGGAACTGGACGACGTGGCGGCACGGGCGCGGGTGGCGACGGCAGAGAGCGGCGTGAAGGCGGCGCAGGCTGGGCTGGATGCAGCCAAAAACAATGGGACATTGGCGGAGCGGGAGTCGGCGACCGCGGATATCCGGAGAGCGCGGATTGACCGCGATCAGGCGAAGCACGATCTGGATGCTCTGACGAAGCTGAAGGCTACGGGTGCGGCGTCGGGGAGTGAAGTGGCGTCGGCGCAGGGGCGGTTGGATACGACAGAGGCCGCGCTGCATGCGGCGGAGCAGGGCGCTCACAATCGATATGCCCCGGCGGATGTTGCGAGGGCAGAGGCGGCGCTGGCGGAGGCAGAGGCTAATCTGGCGGCTGCCGAGGAGGTGCTTGGGCAGACGACTCCGAGGGCTCCGGTAGCGGGAACGGTTTATAGCCTGGATGTAGCGCGGTCAGAATTTGCCGAAGAGGGCAAGATTTTGCTGCAGATGGCCGATCTCCACAACATGCGGGTGCGGGCCTATTTTGACGAGCCGGAGATTGGGCAACTGTCTGTGGGCGAGAGCGTACAGATTACGTGGGAAGCGAAGCCGGGACACATCTGGATGGGACATGTGGTGCGTACGCCGTCCACAGTAGTCATGTACACGACGCGGACGGTTGGGGAGACGCTGATTTCGATTGATGGCGGCGACGGCGAGTTGCTGCCGGATACCACCGTAATTGTGAAGGTGACCACATCGAGCGAGCCGAACGCGCTGACGGTGCCGCGCGAGGCGATTCACTTTGAGAACGGGAAGCCGTATGTGTTCAAGGTTGTGAACGACATGCTGGTGAGGACGCCTGTGGCTACGGGGGTGTCAAACCTGACGCTTACGCCGATTCTTTCCGGGCTGCAGGACGGGGATGTGGTGGCGACCGGAACCAATAGCGGACTGCCGTTGCAGGAAGGCATTCCGATCAGGGTTGTGCAGTGAGGGGTTGTGCGGTGAGGGTGTCTGGGCTGGTTGCGAAGGGCCTGTGCGCGGCCTTGCTGACGGGTGCTGTGGGTTGGGCGGCGACTGGGGACACGCTTGGGCAGGCCAGGGCGGCGTTGCAGGCTGGAGAAGCGGACAAGGCGCTGGGATTGCTGAGTTCCCTTCCCTCTTCAGGGCCGGGGGCTGCGGAGGGGCAGAATCTGCTTTGCCGGGTGCGGCTGACGCTGGAAGAGTGGGATATGGCGGCCGGCGAATGTGAGCAGGCGGTGAAGTTGGAGGACCAGAACTCCGATTACCACTTGTGGCTGGGACGGGCGCTGGGGCAGAGGGCAAGCCGGGCGAGCTTTTTGAACGCATTCTCTCTGGCCAAGCGGACGCGGGCCGAGTTTGAAGAGGCTGTGCGGCTGAATCCGCGAAATGCGGAGGCGTTGAGCGACGTTGGGGATTTTTATCGACAGGCTCCCGGAGTTGTTGGGGGTGGAATCGACAAGGCGCAGCAGGTGGCGGCGCAATTGGACAAGCTGAGCGTGGCGCGAGCGGCGGTGTTGCGAGGGCAGATTGCAGAGCAGCAGAAGGATTATGCGGGCGCCGAGGAGCAGTTGAAGAAGGCAATTGCGGCTGATCCGCATCCGGGGGAGGCGTGGGCAAGCCTGGCATCGTTTTATGCGCGGCGGAAGCAGTTTCCGGAGATGGACGCGGCGATCAAGAGCGCGGTGAGCGCGGCGCAGCGGGACAAGCATGCGAGTGTGGCGCTGTATGACTGCGCGGGGCTGCTGGTGGAGAACAAGCGGAATCCGGAATTGGCGGCTACGCTGCTGGAGCAGTACCTGACTGCGCCGGAAAAGAGTGAGGAGGGACCGGCGTTTGTGGCGCATCTGAGGATGGCGCGGTTGAAGCTGGAACAGGGCGACAAGGCGGCGGCGGCGCAGGAGCGGGCGGCGGCGCTGGGGCTGGCACATGAATATAGGGCGGCGGCGGAGTTCAAGGTTGAGTAGTGGGGCGCGGGTGTTGTGTTCGAGAGGCGAAAAACGCTTCGCTCCTCATGAACAAAGGATGTGAGGCGCGGGTCTGGAGACCCGCACGACAGCCGGTCTGGAGACCGGCGCTACTCTCTGAGGTGTTGTTCAGTCTAGATGTAACTCGACGAGGCGAGTCAGGCTGCTCCTCATGAACACGGTGGCAGAGATTCAATGTTTCCCACCCATTCGCGATGAAACTACGAATGGATGGGGCACGGAGCATCTTTGGCGGGTCAGAAGCGGCGGTCAGAGTTCACGCGCAAGGAAAAATGGGCATTCGATTGATTGGCAATTCGTGCAGGACCTGGAGGCTTTGGCTGGCGGGGATGGCTTTGCTTGGCTGCGGGATGGCGTCGGCGTGGGGACAGGTTTCGCTGTCTACGGTAGTGGATCTGGCGCAGAAGAACTCGAGCGCGGTGAAGCTGGCGGATGCGGATTTGCAGAAGGCGGAAGCGGCGCTGGCGGCAACGCATGATGCGTATATTCCCAACTTTGTGATCGGGTCGAATGTTGGTTATTCGCATGGGTTTCCGACCGGGCAGCCATCGGTGGGCAGCGCGACGATGCAGTCCCTGGTGCTGAGCTACTCGCAGCGACAGTACACCAAGGCGGCGCAAGCCGGCGTTGACGCGGCGAACCTGAGCTTGAAAGAAGCAAAAGAACAAGTTTCGTTGGACACGTCGACGACGTATATCGAGCTCGATACGGTGAACCAGGAGCTTGCTGCAGCACGGCAGCAAGACACTTACACGACGGCTCTGGTGAGTATCGAACAGCAAAGGACTGAAGCAGGGGTCGACTCGGACCTCGACCTGCTGCAGGCGAGGCTGAAGGCAGCGCAATTGAAACTGCAGCGTCTCCACTTGGAGACCCGGGCAGGGACGCTTGCAAAACAGATAGCGGTCGAAACTGGGATGCCTGAAGGGTCAATTCTTCCAGATCATGGGAGCATTCCCGAGATCCCGGCATTGACAGCAGCAGATGGACGTCACACTTTGGCGGGGATCGATGCGGCAGAAGACCTGGCGCGTTCAAAGCGTTTTCAAGCGCGAGGCGACGACCTGATGTGGAAGCGGCCACAGATTGGCTTTGGCGCGGTCTACAACTACGACTCGAACGAACTGAACAGCTATAGCACGTACTACAAGAACTTCACGCCAAATAACGTGAGCTTTGGGTTGCAGATCAACATTCCTTTCTTCGATTTTGCGCTACGGGCGAAGGCCAAGGAGACGGCGGCTGAGGCGTTGCGGGCGACGGTGGAGGCCGAGCAAGCGCGGCGGCAGAACGATGTGCAGATTGTGACGCTCAACGGGACGCTGCGGGAACTAGATGCGCAGGCAGAGGTGGCCAGCCTGCAACAGCAGATTGCCGCGGCGCAATTGAAGGCCGTGATGGCGCAGATGGAGACGGGGAACGGGGCTGGAGCGGGGCCGAATGCAACGCCGCAGGTAACTCCCAAGGCCGAACAACTGGCGCGGATTGACGAGCGGCAGAAGTACCAGGATGCGCTTGACGCCGGTTTGGCTCTGGCCAAAGCCCGCCTCGGCCTCCTCCGCGCCCTCGGCCACATGGAAGACTGGCTGAACGAATTGCACGGAAAGTAGACCAAATTGGTCTTATATTGTGCGTAGAAACACCGGGAATGTTAGAATTGAAGGGATGCCTATGCCCCTGAAGACGCTGTTTCTGAATCCGCCCTCGTTTGAGAACTTTGACGGTGGCGCGAGTTCTCGCTGGCCTGCAACGCGCGAGATTGAGTCGTACTGGTACCCGGTCTGGCTGACCTACCCGGCCGGCCTGCTGGAAGGTTCGCGGGTGCTGGACGCGTCGCCGCACCATGTGTCGGCCGACGAAACCATCAAGATCTGCAAGGACTACGAGTTCCTGGTGCTGTTTACCTCGACCATGGGATGGGAAGGCGACCAGCGGCTGGCCGAGACGATCAAGACCAAATATCCATCGATCAAGATCGCCTTTGTGGGCCCGCCGGTTACCACGGACCCGGACCGCGCGCTGAACGAGTGCTGGGCGCTGGACTTTATCTGCCGCCGCGAGTTTGACTACTCGGTTGTGGAGTATGCGCAGGGCAAGCCGCTGAGCGAGATTCTGGGGATCAGCTACAAGGTGGACGGCAAGGTGATCCACAACGCGGATCGCCAGCAGATTGAAGACCTGGACGCGATGCCGTGGGCTACGAAGATTTACAAGCGCGACATGGACGTGACGCGGTACAACGTGCCGTTCCTGCTGCACCCGTATATTGCGCTCTACTCGACGCGTGGATGCCCGGCGCAGTGCACATTCTGCCTGTGGCCGCAGACTTTGAGCGGGCATGCATGGCGCAAGCGGTCTACGGATGACGTGGCCGCGGAGCTTAAGTGGGCGAAGGAGAACTTCCCGGAAGTGAAGGAGTTCTTCTTCGACGACGATACGTTCAACATCCAGAAGGCGCGGACGGTTGAGCTGTGCTCGAAGCTGAAGCCGCTGGGGCTGACGTGGAGCTGCACTTCGCGCGTGACGACGGAGTACGAGACGCTGAAGGCGATGAAGGAATCGGGCTGCCGGCTGCTGATTGTGGGGTTTGAGTCGGGCGATCCGCAGATTCTGAAGAACGTGAAGAAGGGCGCAACGGTGGAGCGGGCGCGCCAGTTTGCCAAGGACTGCCACGACCTGGGGCTGGTGATCCATGCGGACTTCATTCTGGGTCTGCCGGGCGAGACCAAGGAGTCGATCCGCAACACGATCAATTTTGCGAAGACGCTGGACTGCGAGACGATCCAGGTGTCGATTGCACATGCGTATCCGGGTACGGAGTTCTACGAATTTGCCAAGGTCAACGGGTTCATTACCAACGAAAAGATGGAAGATGGCGGCGGGCACCAGATGGCGCACATCGAATATCCAGGGTTGCCGGTGGACTATGTGATGGAAATGGTGCATCGGTTCTACGACGAGTACTATTTCCGGCCAAAGGCGGCATTCCGCGTGGTTTGGAAGGCGATTGTGAACCGCGACGTGCCGAGGCTCTACGTGGAGGCCAAGGCGTTTATGAAGCTGCGCTCGCAACGAAACAAGGCGGTGAAGGCTTCGCGTGCACAACATGCGGACCCGACGACTCCGGCGAAGGCCGGCGCGTAGTTTAGCTGGATGATATGGGGAGGGCGGCGCGGAAGCGACCGCCCTCTTTTCATTGGGCAGGTATGCGCCACGCTCTTTTCAGGACCGGGCTTTGACCACGGACATTTATGACGCACCGACTTACATTTTCGCAATTTACGATTCTGGCCTTCGTCTCGGTGAGCGTGCCGCTGGGTGATGGCTGCCTTTCGCGCGGCATGACCAGCCTGCCCGTCATTTCGCTTGCGCATCCGGCAACGCTCATTACCGCCGTGTTCACCCCGTGGATCGGGCTGGGCATTGCGCTGCTGATTGGCTACTTTGCCAGCTATCTGACGGCGCTTTCATGGGCTGATCTGACTTATGTGATGCCGGCAACCGCGATGGGCAACGTGTTTGTGGCGCTGATTGCGCACTTCTGGCTGCATGAAAGCATCAGTTGGCAGCGCTGGCTGGGGGTGGCGCTGATTACGGTTGGTGTGGCCTTTGTGGCGCATGGGCCGGTGAATACCACGCCGACTATCGAAGCGCAAAAGCAAATTGGACAGGAGGTTGTGCGATGATCCTCAACTCGAGCTTCTGGGCCTCGGCTGGCATAATCGCTACCATCGTTGTCACCTCTTCCACCGGCGAAGTTCTGACCGCCGCGGCCATGAAATCGATGGGCGACCTGGATGAGATTCGCGCACAAAGCGGCATGAAGGGCGCGATTGGCGCGGTTGTGACCTGCCCATTGTTCTTTACGGGGATTTTCTTTATGGCGGCGGCTTTCTTCTCGCTGCTCTTCGCGCTGAACCGCATGAACCTGAGCCTGGTGGGGCCCGCCGCCGCCTCGCTGACGCTGGTCACCAATACCATGGCCGCCAAGTTTTTTCTGAAGGAAAATGTGGACCGGCGGCGGTGGACGGCGGCAGTGCTGGTTTGTGTTGGGGTTTATTTTCTGGCGCACTGATGGGAACTGTTCAGCGAGTCAGCATCCGCTGCGCGGGCCAGCAGGTCAGCAAGTCAGCGGCGGCATGGGTGGTGCAGGCCACATTGCTTAACCCATTCTTCCGGTAAGTATCCAAAGTTCGGGGGCTGCTGACCCAAACCGGGAATGGACCGGATAGCACGAAAGGGTTATTGTTTCGGCATATGCAATTGGAGCGACCGAGCGAACTCTTCGTGATTCTGGTGGCGCCGAATGTCTCAGAGCACATGGGTGGCGAGGCGATCAAGGCGCTGCAGATTTATCTGGAGTTGGAGCGGGCGGGGGTGCGCGTCCACCAAATTACGCACGACCGGGTGAAGGGTGAGTTGAGCAGGAACTTTCCCGGCATGGATGTTTCGTTTGTGAAGGACTCGTTGATTCAGGTGATGCTGGATCGCGTCAAACCCCTGTCACCGCTGCTGGGAATTGTGTTTTTGTGGCGTGCTACGCGGATGGCTCGGCGGATGGCGGAAGGTGAGCCGGGAGCAGTGGTCCACTTTACTGCGCCGGTGTCGCCGATACTTCCCTACTTTCGCCTGAAGGGCAAGCGGGTAGTGATTGGGCCGCTGAATGGGAATATTCATTATCCGAAGGCGTTTCGCGGGGTTGAGCCGCTGGGGTACAAGATTCGCCGCTGGGCGCATCCGGTTTTGCAGGTGCTGCTGCGGGTTGGGCCGCAGGGCAAGCAACATGCCGATGCGCTGCTGAATTCAGGGGGCGCGCGCACCTATAAATCGCTGCGCCTGTGCGGGTGCGGGGACAACCAGATCGTGGATTCGATTGACAGCGGCGTGTTGGACAGGCTGTACAAGAGCCCGCGGATTTCGCATAGCGGAGTGAACCTGAAGTTCTTTCAGAACGGGCGGCTGGTGTGCCACAAGGGCACCGACCTGGTGATCAGGGCGCTGAAGCAGACGGCGAATCCGGTGGAGTTCGAGGTGATTGGGCGCGGGGATCAGCTGGATCGGCTGAAGGCTTTGACGGCTGAACTGGGGTTGCAGGAGCGAGTGCATTTTATCGAATGGGTTCCGGATCACAGCAAGCTTTCAGACAAGCTGCGGAGCTATCGGGCGCTGGTGTTTCCGAGCCTTGCGGAGGCCAACGGGATTGTGGTGCAGGAGGCGATGGTGCTGGGGTTGCCAGTGATTGCGCTGGACTGGGGTGGGCCGGCGGCACTGGTGACGCCGGAGACGGGCGTGCTGATTGAGCCGCTGGGCGAAGAGCATGTGGTGCGCGAGTTGGCGCGGGCGATGGACCGGCTGAGCCAGGATGGGGAGTTGGCGGAGCGGATGGCGATTGCGGCGCGGGAACGGGCATTGCGGGATGGGTATCTGTGGTCGGGGATTGCGGCGGACTTTATCCGGCTTTATCGGCGGCTGGTTGGTGGGGGCGAAGTGGTTGCCGAGGAGGCGAAGGAGCGGGTTGAGGTTTGAGGGGTAGTTTTCACTGCAAGAGTTCAGAGAAGCAGGTCCTTCGCCTCCCCTCGCTATGCTCCATCCGCTCATGAAAAGAACCCGAAAAGCAACCGCAGATCCTTCGACTCACCACCCCCAAACTGAGGTACGTTTGGGGCCCCTTTCGCTCAGGATGACAAGTTTTTTAGATATAGATGTTACAGAAATCGCATCAGGCCGGTGGGTTTCAGGTCGGGGTCGAGGATCGGGCGAGGGTTGCCGGCGGCAGCGCAGACGGCTTCCGCAGCCAAGTGACCGCTGCGGGCGGCGCTTTCCATGGTGGAGGGCCAGCCGGTCTGGACCCAGTCTCCAGCGAGAAACAGGTTCGGCCAGGGTGAGAGTGCACCGGGGCGAAAGGCGTCGATGCCGGGGGGGACTCCGAAGGTGGCGCGGACTTCCTTGATGAGGGCGACTTTCTCAAGCTTGGCCTGCTTGACGAGGGGGAAGAACTCGGCGAGTTCGCTGAGGGCCTGGGCGATGGCGGCTTCGCGGGGTAGCGCGGCGAAGGCTCGGGTGGCTGAGACGACGAGTTCAATGTAGTTGCCGGGGCGGTTCTGGAGCAGCGACTGGTTGTACATCCAGTGGATCTCGCGGTCGAGCAGGACGGCGTGTTCGAGATTGGTGATGGGGCGGTCGAACCAGAGGTGAACGCTGCAAATGGGCCAGTGCTCATGGCGCTCGATCTGGGCGGCAAGGGCCGGGACGCCTTCGGCGGGCGGCAAGGCGGGGAGCAGTTTTGCGGTGGCTTCGAAGGGCAGGGCTACGATCACAAAGTCGGAGAGAACCGGGCCGGTGCGGGTGTCGATGGTCCATTGGGCGGTGTTGCCGTCCCAGGTTGCGGCTTCGACGCTGGTGTTGAGCAGGACACGGCCGCTGCGGGCTTCGAGATAGGGCGCGACGGGTGCGTAAAGGTCGCTTAGGGGCACCTTGCTCATTCCCATGCTGCCGGCGCGGGGCGAATTCATGAACAGGCCGCGAATGACCATGGCGGCGTAGTTGACGCTGATCTGGTCGAGTTCGGAGTTGAGGGCGCTGGCGAGGACGAGTCGCCAGAAGCGATCGATGGCACCGCGCGTCTGGCCATGGCGGGCGAGCCAATCAGCCAAATTCTCGGTGGAGTCTCGTGGGATGGGGCGCATCATGGCGGCGAAGGCGCGGCTGAGGGCGAACTTGTCAGCAAGTGAGAAAGCGTGAGCGGACAGCAGCCTGGGCAGGCCATGGAGCGGAGCGGGAAGGAAGGAGGGTCCGAGCTGGGAGCGGTGGCCGCCGGGCTCGATCATGGTCATGTCGGTGGTCCAGTGGATTTTGTCGGCGACGCCGATGCGGCGATAGAAGCCGATGAGGTTGGTGTAGGCGCCGATCAGCGCGTGCTGGCAGTTGTCGATGATTTCGTTGACGCCGGGGTGGAGATAGGAGCTGGCGCGGCCGCCGAGGTAGCCGCGGCGTTCTACAAGCTGGACGCGAAAGCCGGCTTCGGCGAGGGCGCAGGCGGCTGACATACCGGCCACTCCGGCGCCGATGATCGTGACTTTCTTGCCGGATTGGGTCGGAGTCAACAGATGGCCTCTTGCGTCGAGCGAAGGTGATTTCTCGGAAAGCAGAAGTTCACATAGATTCAGCCTGGGAAAGCGTGGCGCAGGGGCCCAGTCCCCTCCCTTTGCTCTTTCGGCACGACTGAAGTCGTGCCCTGACACGTCTTGCCGCTTCCGTTGAGTTTTGCAGGGGCTAAAGCCCACCTTCATTTTGGCAGCTTTCGGCACGACTGAAGTCGTGCCCTGATACAAAACATCCTGGAATTGGCGCTCGGTTCACTGGGTTATTTTAGCCGGTCAGTGTGCGAGTCGGACCCAGGCCATTTTTGCCATACCGAGGGCCAGGATGCTGAGCTTTTCGGCGGTGGGCACGCTGGCACGGGTGGTGAAGACGTCGTAGTCGGCGGATTCGATTCGCTTGAGGAGGCCTTGATAGATGCTGACGAGAACCTGGAGGGCGGGGCGGCTTTCCTTGTCTATCAGCGGCATGAGAAGCTGGGCCGACGCGTAGTATTGCTCGGCGCGCGAAGCGATTTCTTTGAGCAGGGCTCGCTCATCGGCAGTGGGTGCGGCGTTAGCGGGGCGGTGGAGCAGGTCGTCGAGAGCAATTTTGTGGGCGGCGAGGTCGGCTAGTGGGAGATAGACGCGGTTGCGGGCGGCGTCTTCTGCTACGTCGCGAAGGATGTTGGTGAGCTGGAAGGCGATGCCGGTTTCTTCTGCAAGCTTCTCGGCGCGGGGGTCGGTGTAGCCGAAGATGCGGATGCAGACGAGGCCTACGACAGAGGCGACGAGATAGCAATAGCGGTAGAGGTCGTCGAATGTGGCGTAGGTATCGGGAGCGTCGGTTTGCGTGGCGTCGAGATCCATGGTGACGCCGGCTACTAGTTCGTCGAGCAGGGAGAGAGGGATGTTGAAGCGCTGGGTGGCGTCGCGGACGGCGAGGAAGACGGGGTCGGCGGTTTCGGAGCCAGTGGAGGCAGCGCGCCAGGCGGAGGTCCAGGCGTCCAGTGAGCGGCGGCGTTCGGAGATGGAGAGGGTCTCGTCGTCGGCGAGGTCGTCGGCCTTGCGCATGAAGGCGTAGATGGCGCAAATGGCGTTTCGGCGGGGCTCGGGCAGGGCGACAAAGGCGTAGTAGAAGTTTTTGGCTTCGCGGCGGGAGATGGCGCGGCATTCAGCGTAGGCGGCATCGAGTTGGGCGGCCTGAATGGGGAGTGCTGGCGCTGTTGGATTCACTTTGCGTTCCTGAGTCAATCTGCCGGCTCTTGGCGGCGCCCGTGTTTGGCGAGATTGAGGAATGGGAGCAGTTTGGCGGCGAGGGCTCGCAGGGCGAGGGTCGCCTTGGTGGCTTTGGAGATTGCGGGGCGTGCAGTGAGTACATCGAAATCGTGCTTTTCGATGGCGTTGAGAATTTCAAGGCCGCCACGGCTGAAGAGGTCTAGATCGAGGGCGAGGTCTCGGTTGACCATGCCGATGAGGGGGAGGCCCTGGTCCATGAGGTCGCGGGCGTAGGCGACCTCAGTACGCAGGAGTCCGCGAAACTGGTCAGTGGCGATGCCTTCGGCAATGGTGGTGTCAGAGACGTGAAAGACTTCCATATCGCGCTGGGGAATGTATACGCGGCCGCGGGCCCAGTCTTCGCGAACATCCTGCCAGAAGTTGGCGAGTTGGAGGGCGGAACAGGTTGCGTCAGAGAGGCGGAACTTTTCTTCCTGATCGATTTCTGCTTCGCCGCAGGCGTAGAGGACGAGGCGGCCGACGGGGTTGGCCGAGAAGCGGCAGTACTGGAGAACGTCTTCCATGGTGGCGTAGCGGGTGACGGTCTGGTCCTGGCGAAAGGCAACGAGCAGATCTGCGAAGGGGTCTTTGGGAATGCGGCAGGCGCGGATGGTTTCAGCCAAGGCTACAAAGACGGGATGGCGGGTTTGGCCGGCATAGCAGGCGTCGAGTTCCTGGCCCCATTGATCGAGAAGGGCCAGCGCTGCGGCGGCGGAGCCGACTTCGTCGCCAAGATCGTCAGAAACGCGGCAGTAGGCGTAGATGGCGTGGAAGTGAGGGCGCAGGGGCTTGGGGAGAAACCAGGTGGCGACGTGGAAGTTTTCGTAGTGGGTTTCGGCGAGGTTCCGACACCAGGCCTGGGCTTCTTCGAGCGTCGGTGGGGCGGCAGGGATGCGATAGGTTTCGGGGAGCGCAGCCCAGCCCTGGGCGAGGAGTTCGTCGTGGGTCAGAAGGGGGGGCGCAGTGGTGTGCAGCGCCTCAGTTCCCTTGCCCGACTGTTCGAGTGCCACATTCATGGATTAGAGCCTATGCAATGTTCAAGGGATATGCAGCAATCAGATTCGGAGATTCGAATCCTGGAAAGCAGGTCCTTCGACTTTCTTCGCTACTCTTCGGTCGCTCGTGATGGACAAAACCCGAAAAGCAACCGCAGATCCTTCGACTCACCACCCCCAAACTGAACAACATTTGGGGCCCCTTTCGCTCAGGATGACAGTTCATTTATTTTGTAACTCGACGCGGCGAGTTGGGCTGCTCCAAATGATTGAGTTAGTTTCAGGGAACGATGGCGGTTTTGATTTCGCTGCTTCGGTTCATCAGCTTTTCAAAGACGCGGTTGAGTTCGTAAAGGTGTGCGTGGCCGGTGATGAAGGCCTCGCACTGAAAACGGCCGCTGGCGATGAGGTCGAGGGCCTTGCGGCAGATGGCCGGGGTGTGGTGGAAGGTGGCGCGGAGGGTGATGTCGCTGTAGTGGATGCGGTTGGTGTCGAGGGTGACGTGGGTGCCGACGGCGCAACCGCCGAAGAAGTTGACGCAGCCGCCTTTGCGCACGAGTTCGACGGCTTCCTGCCAGGCATCCGGGACTCCGACAGCCTCGATGGCGATGTCGACGCCGCGATTTTTTGGGGTGAGGGCGCGGGTCTCCTTGATGGCCTTGCGGATGCTGGTGGTTTGGACGACGTGGGCCGCGCCGAGTTGGCGGGCGGCTTCGACCTGGCCGTCGTGCTTGACGATGGCGATGGTTTCGCAGCCGGCGAGGGCGGCGACGTGGAGGATCATGAGGCCGAGCGGGCCGCCGCCGATGACGGCAACAGTGTCTCCGGCGCGGGGACGGGAATCTTCGAAACCGTGAACGGCGCAGGCGAGAGGCTCAGTGAGGGCGGCGTGCTCCAGCTTGACATGGTCGGGGATGCGCAGGGTATTTTTGGCGACGATGCGGGCGGGGATTCGGATGAACTCGGCATAGGCGCCGTTGTTGAAGAGGAGATCGTCGCAGAGGTTTTCCTGGCCGCGATCGCAGAAGTAGCAGTGGCCGCAGGGGGCGGAGTTGAGTGCCACTACGCGGTCACCGGGGGCGAACTCGGTGACGCCTTCCCCGGCCTGTACGACGGTGCCGGCAAGCTCGTGTCCGAAGAGCGCTGGGGGCACGATCATGCGGGCATGGTAGCCGCGGCGGAAGACTTTAAGGTCAGTACCGCAGGTAAGGGCCGCGCCAACGCTGACGATCAATTCCCCGGGCAATGCCTCAGGCACCGGGACTCGCTCAATGCGAATGTCTTCGCGACCGTGGAGGACGGCGGCCCGCATGGTTCCGTTACCGAGCGAACGGGCGGACTCGAACGTATTACGACCGACCTGAATGACCTCTTCGACAGTGTTTCGGCCGACGACAAGGACTTCACCGACGGTGTTCTTGCCCACCTGGATGACGTCTCCAACGGTATTGCGGCCAACTTCGATTACATCTTCGACCGTTGCGCGACCGCGTCCGAGTGCGCCCTTTACCGGGTTTGGCATCGATTCCTCCTAGCGGCTACGGTCTGGTCTCGGCTACGGTTTTGTTACGGCTGCGGTTGAAAGGCCCAATTCGCAAGAAAGGGCCTGCGGCAGGGGCACAAATGTGCGCCTGGTAGGAGGAACGGTCAGTCTGCTCCGGCTCCAAGTACAGGCTCCAGCATAATCTTCATGGAGTCCGCCTTGGGGTGGGAGGCGATTTCGATTGCTTCCACGGCTTGCTCGAGTGGGAAACGATGCGAGATCAGTTGTGTCAAATCAAAACCGTTACGATAGCCGTTGAACGCGAGGTCGGTTACCTCATCGAGAATCTCGAACGAGGATGAGTATGAGCCCATGAGGGTCTTCTCGTCCATGCAGACTGCGCCGGGGTCGATTGTGGCCTCGCCGTGCTGGGTTTGGGCAAAGAGCATGACACGGCCGCCGGGACGGACGGCGTCCATTGCAGTTTTGATGAGAGCGTTGCCACCGACGGCGAGAACTACGGCATCGGCGCCGCGACCGTCTGTTGCCTCAAAGACGCGCTGGACGACATTTTCGTTTCCGGCGTTGATGGGGTCTTTGAGGCCGAAGCGGGAGGCGATGGCGTGGCGTTCGGCGTAGAGGTCGGAGGTGAGGACGCGGGCTCCGGTGCGGGCGGCGAGGGCGGCGTGCATCAGGCCAATGGGGCCCTGGCCGATGACGAGGACGGTATCGTCAGGGGCGAGATTGAGGAGCTTTACGCCTTTGAGGACGGTGTTGAGGGGCTCGACGAAGGCGGCTTGCTCGAAGGGGACGCCATCGGGGATCTTGACAACTCCGCGGCCGTTGACGATCCAATCCATGACGCGGATGTACTCGGCAAAGCCGCCACCTGAGGGCTCAAAACCGGCGGTGACGCCGACCTTCTTGTAAAGCTCGCACTGGGTGGGCGTCTGCTTGCGGCAGTAGTAGCAGTTGCCACAGGGCACGTGGTGGTGGACGACAACGCGTTCGCCGACCTGGTAACGGGTGACGCCTGCGCCGGTTTCGACGATTGTGCCGGACATTTCATGGCCGAAGATGCGCGGGGCGGAGTGGGAGCCGGTGTGGATCTTCTTCAGATCTGTGCCGCAGATTCCGCATGTGGCAACCTTGACCAGGAGTTCGCCGGGGCCAATTTTGGGCACGGGCACGGTTTCAACGCGCATGTCGTTGACGCCGCGGTAGACAACGGCGCGCATGGTGGTGGGAATCCGGGTGCCGATCTGGGTTTCAAGGTTTGAGATTTGGGTGGCCATCGCTCTGTGTGGTGTCTGCCCTTTCGTCGAGAAAATCAAGCATGGCCTGCCGCATGCTTTGGGAAGCCTTGTTGCTATTTTCGCCCATTCGGATGAGGGAGGGCCAGTGCCAGGGGCGGAGAATCGAAAAAAGAATCAGGCGGGTCATGTTCAACTGGCCGTCGGGGCCGATAAAGCGGTTGAAATCCGGGAGTTTGTCGTGGAGGCTGTCGCTGACGCCCTTGATGGCGTAGAAGGGGATGCCGCGCATGAGGGCGAGGCGGGCGATGGCGGCGGCCTCCATATCGACCAGGTCGGCGCGGTAGTTGGCGGCGAGGCGCAGTTTTTCGGCTTCGTTGGCGACGATGGGACTGGTGACGAGCCAGCGGTTGCCTGCGCCGGCATCGCAGTTGAAGCGCTCGCCGGTGCGGCTGTCGTAGACTCCGGCTACGTTGTGGGCGGAGCCTGCGGGAATGTCGGGACGGAGAGCGCCGACCCAGCCGAGGGAGAAGACGAGGTCGATGGGGCCGCCGTCTTCAATGGCGGCGAAGGCGCGGGTGGCGGCGGCCTGACCGGCTCCGGCGCAGGCGGCGATCCACTCTTCTTGCTCGTTGCGCTGGGCCCAGAAGCGGATGCCGTTGCGGGTGCTGGTGGGCCAACCGCGGACGAGGGGTTTGAGCTCGCCGGGGAGGGCGGCGATTATGGCTAGGCGGGTCATGGCTGCGCTTTACCGACCTCAGCCAGTTGTTCCCTGTTTCCGGCTCGGTGTTTCAAGTAGTTATCTAAGGCAATGAGGACCAAAAAGCAACCTACCAGGCTAATCCAGTAGAAAACCCACGACTCGTACCACCCGGCGATAGCGACAAGAATCGGCGGAACAATTCGAATTAGAACCCAAAGGCGATTGGGGGAATATCGATTTATACGCTTCCAATAGTCTCCAATCCCAACCAAAAGAAAAACCGGGAACAGGACCACCCTAAACACATCGCGATGAATATATTCAAGTGACCATCCCACCAAGAAAAACAAGCTAATACCGCCCCAAATACATACATTCCGCCAAGTTCGATTCCTGTCAAAATCATCGATCAATTCGAACATGAACTCTCCTTTCGCTCGATGTTTCATAGCTCTGAGGTGCGTCACGGTTAGAACGGAACCATTCAATGGCGGGCGGGCAAAATAGGGAAATACGATAGCTTCAAAGAATCGCCTCAATGCCCTTGTAGCGCACAATGTTGAGCAAGGTCAGCGACGGCCCTTTGGGCTGCTTAACGCCTCGTTCGAGTTGAGAAAGATAGCCGACGGTCAGATTAAGTACGCTGGCAAGGGCCGCCTGGCTAAGGTTGGCTCGTTCGCGAAGGGCGCGAATCTCGTCGGGGGTGATGGGTGCGGCCAGATGATTCGCTTTTTCACCCAGATGGCGGATGGTGATTTTGCGATAGGTGGCGTCATCCATCACGCCGATGCGGTGCATTCCTTCTGCGGTCTCAAGAAGCGCTTCGGTCAGGCTACTCATCTTCTTCGCTGTCATAGGGAACCTCCTCCAGTTCGCCATTCTGCAGTCCGTTGGCAATCTTCCGTTCGTCGGCAGGAAGCCAAATCGCGGCGATGTCTTGCAACGTCTCCAAATTCTCTCGCTCGATGTTCTCAAGGGCACTCTTGGCGAATCCGAAGACAAAGATCGCACGACCCAATCTCCGGTAGGCCAGAATCGTCCGGTAGCCGCCGGACCTTCCCTTCCCGGCTCTCGCAACGCGTTGCTTGATAAGCCCGCCGCCAAGATCGGCATCGATCAGACCTCGTTCAGCGCGGGCGACAGCTTCGCATAGGCTGGCATGGGAAATCTTCTCGCGTCGAGCGTACCTCGCCATCCACTTCGTCAGGAACACTTGCATTCGGGCTTACTAACACTCAGAACTATAGCACTGAAATTTACAATACGCAATCACGGTCGCCTACCGTCCGGTTGGGAGGGTTCAGTTCGCTGAAGAACTTCCCTCAGGGGCTAAAGCCCAGCGTTCATTTTCCCGCTTGCGGCACGACTAAAGTCGTGCCCTTTCAAATCGCAACCCTTACTTCGGGCTGCTATGGCGCGTAGCCATTCGCCCGGAACCAATCTATGGCGGCGCGCATTGCGGGGTAGACGGGGACTATGCGAAAGTCCAACTCCTGCTGGGCGTGGGCGCTGCTGGCGAACATCTTTTTGCGGCCCATGCGGACTTCTTCCAGCGTGGCGCGCGGTTCCCTGCCTCGGATGCGGCCGGTGATCCACTCTTCGAAGAAGGCGTAGGTGGCGGCTACGGCGAAGGGGATTTTGGTTGTAGGCGAGGGCAGGCCGGTGATGGCTGCCATCTTGTCGAGGATTTGCTTGAGAGTCAGGTTTTCTCCGCCGAGGATGTAGCGCTTGCCGGGCTTGCCGACGGTGAGCGCAGCGACGTGGGTGCGGGCGACCTCGGTGACATCGACGAGGTTGAGGCCGGTGTCGACATAGGCGGGGAATTTGCGGTTGAGGAAGTCGACGAAGATGCGGCCGGTGGGGGTGGGCTTCCAGTCGTACGGGCCGATGGGGGTGGTGGGGTTGAGGATGATGACCTGCTGGCCTGACTTGGCTGCCTGGATAGCTTCAAGCTCGGCGAGAAATTTGGAACGCTTGTAATGGCCGACCATGTCTTTGAGGGAGACCGGGGTGTCTTCGTTGATGACCAGGCCGTCGGTGCGGAAGTGCATGGTGGCAACGGACGACGTGTAGACGACGCGCTTGACGCCGGTCTCGCGCGCCATGCGGAGCAGTTCGCGGGTGCCGTCAACGTTGGCTCGGTACATGGATTTGGGGTCGCGAATCCAGAGGCGGTAGTCGGCGGCGACATGCATAAGGGCGTCGCACCCTTCGAGGCCGGAGCGGAGGGATTCGGGATCGAGAAGGTCGCCGAGAACGGTTTCGCCGCGAATGCCTTCGAGGTTCTGAAGGTTGCTGGACTTGCGGACGAGGAGACGGAGGTCTGCCCCTTGTGCTGCGAGGGCATGGGCTACGTGGTGGCCTACGAATCCGGTGGCGCCTGTAAGGAAGACTTTCATTGCGAACCCTCTTGGCAAAGACCATCCTAAACGTTCTGGAGGGGGCACCCGTTTAACCCACTGAAGACCGCAGGTTCGACGATAATGCACGATTGCATTACAATCATAACAGGAGGGTGCAATGGCAACCGTCACAGTAACGTCGCGGGGACAGTTAACTCTTCGCAAAGAGTATTTGCAGCATCTTGGCGTCAAGCCGGGCGACAAAATCGAACTCGGAAAAACGCCCAACGGTAAGTTGACATTGGAACGCGCCCGTCCCAAGGGAAGCTGGGACGACTTCATTGGTTGCTTAGCGGGCACGACTAGTGTTCGATTGACGATCGAAGAAATCAACGAAGGCATCGGCGCGGGCATCGTCGAAGAGTATGAAGCTGGGTTGAGGCGGTGATAATCATCGCGGACACCAATCTGCTGGTGCGTCTGGCGGTCGATGATGATCCAGTTCAGAGGCGAGTTGCGGCCAGAATAGTGATGGAGGCCGAAGCTGTGATCGTTGGGCTCCACGCCCTGTGTGAAATGGTATGGGTGCTCAGAACCAGTTATCGTTTTTCAAAAGCACAGATCGTTCTGGCGATTGAAAAACTGTGCGGAGTTGAGAACGTAATCGTTGACAAGGCGGCTTTGGAAGCAGGACTGGAGGCAATGCGGTTGGGAGCGGACTTCGCTGACGCGGCGATTGCTTATGAGGGACGAATGGCGGGCGGGGATGTGTTTGTCTCGTTCGACAGGAAGGCCGTCGAGGTACTGGCAAAGCTGGGGCAGAAATCCAGGCTTCTAAAATCGCTTGGAACGGAACGCGGAAAATGATGCTAGAGGCAGTCGAGGAACTTACTGAGACTTGGATTCGGTATTGGAACGCCCCAGAAAACTCGCTTGAACGCGAGAATTTCGACCTTGCAATGAAGTTCCATGACATCGAGTACCATCAGCCCGAAATCCTCTGGGCAATGATCCTTACAATCCACAAACGAGACCAATCCGTCCACATTGATCAGGTACTATCTGCCGGACCGCTTGAGAACCTGCTCGCGCTTCACGGAGAGAACTTCATTGACCGCGTAGAGTCTGAAGCGAGAACAGACCCATCCTTTGCGCGGCTCCTCGGTGGAGTCTGGAAGAACCGAATGACGGAGACTGTCTGGCAGCGGGTTCAGGCCGTTTACGACAGGCGCGGGTGGGACGGCATTTCAGCGTAAGCCGTTTCCAGTTCCCTACTACCAAATGCTTAGTCCAGTGCTTCCGGGACGATCTGGATGTTCTTTTCGCCGGCGGCTTTCTTGGCGTTGTACTTTTCTACCCAGGCTTCCCAGTGCTTGCCGGCGGCGCGGTCTTTGCCACTGAACTCGAGGCGCGCAATGTCGGCGTAGCTCGCTTTTCGCTTGTCGTTGGCGGTGGGGGTGAAGTAGGTGACGAAGGACTCGGCCAGCGTGGGGCCGGTTTGGCGGTTGAAGATGTAGGCCTCAATTTTCTCGCCGGATTTCAGCGTCAGTGTCACGTCGCCGCGGTAGTCGAAGGCTTTTTCGAGGGCCTGGCGGATTTCTTCGTCACTTGCGAGTGAGGGGATGGAGCCTTCGAGATTTTCATGCTCGAAGCCGGGGGCGACTTCAAGTTCTTCGATTTGCTCACGGGTGTATTTCAGGACTTCGGCGCTCATGCGAATCTTCCCTCAGGGGCTAAAGCCCAGGCATTTTTGCTGGTTATCGCGGCACGGCTGAAGCCGTGCCCTTTCAAAGCGGTGCTCATGCTGCTCTCAACGGAACCGCTAAAGCCGTGCCCTTTCAAAGCTGCCGCCTATGCGTTGATTTCTTCAGTTGCGCGGGCGGGCTCGGCGATCTGGACGAGGGTTGCGGGGCCGTGCGGAGCAGGCTCATTGAGAAGGTCGAGAGCGTGCTTGTTCTTGTACAGGCTGAAGGTGCCCTTGACCATGGCCCAGAAGCCGGACATGCTTCCGAAACCGTCAATGACGGCCGTCGGCTCATAGCCGCAACTGACCATGCAGTTGGCGCACTTGGGATTGCCGCTGGCGACGCCGTACTCCTCAAACTTAGTGGTCTCCATCATTTCCTTGAAGGTGTCCGCGTAGCCATCCTGAAGCAGATAGCAGGGCTTCTGCCAGCCGAAGATGCTGTAAGCGGGCGATCCCCAGGGGGTGCAGTCGTAGTTTCTGTCGCCCATCAGGAATTCAAGGAACAGGGGGGACATGTTGAACTTCCACGACTTTTTGCGGTTGGAGAGGATGGCACGGAAGAGCTTGCGAACGCGAGCGCGGCCCATGAAGTGGGTCTGGTCTGGCGCCTTGTCATAGCTGTAGCCGGGCGAAAGGACGATGCCTTCCACGCCGATGGCCATCATCTCATCGAAGTGGGCACGGACGCTGTTGGGGTCGGTTCCGTCAAAGAAGGTGGAGTTGGGAGTGACCCGGAAACCCGCCTTGACTGCTGCCTTGATGCCTTCGACAGCGATGTCGTAGCCGCCTTCGCGGCAGACAGAGAAGTCATGATGGTCGCGCTGGCCGTCAAGGTGTACGGAGAACGTGAGGTACTTGGAGGGCGTGAATTCATGCAGGCGCTTCTTGAGTTCAAGCGCGTTGGTGCACATGTAGACGTATTTCTTGCGCGCGACGAGGCCATCGACAATCTCGACGATCTGGGGATGCAAGAGGGGTTCTCCACCAGGAATAGCCACCATGGGCGCGCCACATTCTTCAGCGGCGGCGAAACATTCCTCGGGGGTTAGCTGCTTTTTCAGGATATGGGGCGGGTACTGCACTTTACCGCACCCGGCGCAAGCCAGATTGCAGCGAAAGAGGGGCTCAAGCATCAGCACCAGCGGATAGCGCTTTTCGCGGGCCAACCTCTTTTTGAGCACATAGGTTGCAACCGTCCACATCTGAGAAATAGGAACTGCCATCTTTGAGAAATCCTCCGTAAAGCACTTTTGGCCGCTGGCTCTTGGGGAAGCTCTGAAAATGTCTTCAGCAATCCCTCAGGGGCTAAAGCCTGCGTTCATTTTGTGCTACTTGCGGCACGGCTAAAGCCGTACCCTTTCAAAACATCGACCCGATCAGAAATCCCCTAAAAGCCTTCAGATAGGAGCTGAAAGCTCTCAGCTGTTGCTGCGTTCCATGGCCCGCTTATAGCTGGTAAGAGCCATGAGCGGGAAGTATTGCCTGTACATCACGTAGGCGAGATAGAAAACTCTGGGGAAGCCTGTACCTGTAATGATACTCTGCTTCGATTTTCCCTCGCCCATGGATTCGTCCCAACTGCCGTCGGGACGCTGACGGGTTAACAGCCAGCGCACGCCTTTGGCGACAGAGTCGGACCGGTCATCGCCGGCAGAGAGCAGGCCGAGAAGCGCCCAGGCGGTCTGCGATGGAGTGCTGGTGCCGACGCCGCGGGTGTTGGGATCGTCGTAGCTGCCGCAGGTTTCTCCCCAGCCGCCGTCGGCGTTCTGGACCATACGAATCCACTCGGCGGCCTGCTGAACCTGGGGTTCGAGGTTGTCGAAGCCAATAGCCTCAAGTCCGCGCAGTACGAGAAACGTTCCGTAGATGTAGTTGACGCCCCAACGGCCGAACCAGCTTCCATCCGGCTCCTGCTCGCTGAGGATGAACTTGATGGCTCTCTGGATGCGCTTGTCGTCGCGGGTGTAGCCGTAGGTAGCGAGCATCTCCAGAATGCGCCCGGTGATATCGACCGTAGGCGGATCAAGCATCGCGTTGTGGTCGGCAAAGGGGATGTACTGGAAGATCATCTTGGTGTTGTCTTTGTCGAAGCTGCCCCAGCCGCCGTTTTTGCACTGCATGGCGAACTCCCACTCGATGGCGCGCTGGGCAACCTTGTGCTGGTAGGCCTCGCGGGGGTTGTCGACCTTGTTGAGGGCGAGCAGGACCTGGGCGGTGTCGTCAGTGTCAGGATAGAACTCGTTGTTGTACTCGAAGTACCAGCCGCCGGGCTCGGTGTTGGGAACTTTGACGGACCAGTCACCCTTGTGACGGACCTCCTTGGCGAGCATCCAGTCGGCGGCCTTGATCATGCGGGGATCGTTGGCGGGAACGCCGGCATCGCCGAGAGCGCAGATGGCCTGGGCGGTGTCCCAGACGGGTGAGGCGCAGGGAGTCATGCGGAAGGTTGGTTCGGGCATTGCCTCGCTGGCCGGCTCTTCGATGCCGAGTTTTTCAAACTCGTCGCGGGCGCGAATGACCTGGGGATCGTCTTCAGAGTAGCCGAGGCAGCGGAGCGCGATAATGGCGTTGAGCATGGCGGGATAGATGGCGCCGAGGCCGTCGGTCATTTCCAGGCGAGCGAGCATCCACTGTTCCGCCTTCTTCATGGCGAGTTTGCGCAGGGGGCGAAGGTGGACTGCTTCCGCGAAGTGGAGGATGCGGTCAACGATGAGGAAGAAGTTGCGCCAGGAGAGGACCTTCTTGCGGTCGAGCCGGAGGCGGAGTTCTGCGTTTGCGCGGCCGCCTACGAAGAGTTCGTCGATTCCCTGCTCTTTAGGGATTTTCTTGTAAGGCTTCTTGGCGTAGATGATGGCCAGTGGGACGAGGATGGAGCGCGACCAGGAGGAGATCTCGTAGATGTTGAAGTAGAACCAATTGGGAAAGAGAACGATCTCCGGGGGAATGGCGGGGACGGCATCGTAGTCGTACTGGCCGAGGCCGCAGAGGTACATTTTGGTGAAGGTGTTGCACTCGACGACGCCACCATGCGCGAGCACCCACAGGCGGCACTTGACCATGCGGGGATCGTCGGCGGGGATGCCCATGAGCTTGGCTGAGAAGTAGCACTTGACGCAGAGGGAGAGGTTGCCGGGACCGCCGGGATAGATGCTCCAGCTTCCGTCTTCGTTTTGGTAGCGCATCATCTCAGCGAGGGCACGCTGGAGGCGGCCGGGATCGCCGCTTTCGAGCTGGGTATGGAGATAGATGTAGTCGGCTTCGAGCATGGCGTCTGCTTCGAGTTCGCCGCACCAGTAGCCGTCGGGGTGCTGCTCGGAGAGAAGAAACTCTCGTGAGTTGACAATGCACGCCTCTACGTCGGCGAGGTCGGCGTCAATACGGCCAAAGCGCGGTGCGGCAGTTGTGTGGGCCGTTGCGGGAACCGACCTGCCTGTTGCGACTGCGGATTGCTTGTTGCCCTGCTGAATACTCATTCGATTGAAAACGCCTCAAAACACTTGAGGGAGCCCCGGTCGGAGTTTGAAGTCCGCTTGTGCATCCCTCAGGGGCTAATGCCCAGGTCTTTTTCTGCTGCATGCGGCACGACTGAAGTCATGCCCTCTCAAAACAATGCCCTGCTCGGAAGCCGCCTCTCCACCGCTTGTGGCTTAGTTGACGTGCAACATTTCAGAGCCGCCGGCGGTTCCAATGGCCTGCACGATTTCAGGAGGAAGGCCGAAGCGCACGTTTTCCGGCATGACTTCAACTTCTTCGACGCTGTTAAACCCGTTAAGTTGCAAATAATTGACAACGTCTTCGACGAGGACCTCAGGGGCGGATGCACCGGCCGTTACTGCGACAGTGGTGACGCCTTCAAGCCACTTCGGGTCGATTGCCTGAGAGTTATCAATGAGATACCCCACGGTGCCGAGGTTGCGCGAGACCTCGACGAGACGGTTGGAGTTGGAGCTGTTGGTTGACCCGACGACGAGAACGAGGCCGGCATTGTGGGCGACGTTGCGGACGGCTACCTGGCGATTCTCGGTGGCGTAGCAGATGTCCTGCGTGTGGGGGCCGGCAATGTTGGGATACTTCTCTTTGAGGGCGTGGATGATGTCGCGGGCCTCATCGAGCGAGAGCGTGGTCTGGGTGAGATAGGCGACGCGATTGGGATCAGGAACGACGAGCTGGGCGACTTCGGCAACGTTCGAAACGACCTGGGTGACATTGGGAGCTTCGCCGAGTGTGCCTTCGATTTCGTCATGGTCGCGGTGGCCGATGAGGACGAGCGAATAGCCTTGCTTGGCGAACTTGACGGCTTCAATGTGGACCTTGGTGACGAGCGGGCAGGTGGCGTCAATGACCCGGAGGCCGCGGCCCTTGCTGAGTTCGCGGACGGCGGGAGAAACGCCGTGAGCGGAGTAAATGACGCGCTGGCCGTCGGGGACGTCGTCGATTTCATGAACGAAGATTGCGCCCTTTTCCGCCAGCTCATTGACGACATAGCGGTTATGGACGATTTCGCGGCGGACATAGATGGGAGCGCCGAAGGTTTCAAGAGCGATCTTCACAATGTCGATCGCGCGCACTACGCCAGCGCAGAAGCCTCGCGGCTTGAGCAACAAGACCCTCTTTTGCGTGGGGGAAGTCTCGGCGTGGTTTCCGTTCGAGATGGAATCAAGCAGGGTTGTGGTCACATCACCCAGTATACCAACGGGCGAGGATTAAAGACAGCGAAGAAATCCGGGGATATAGTTGTCAGCAAGGCTCGGATGAAAGAGTGAGGGAGGCTTGGGATGGGATCGTCATGGCAAACGGAGACGGGGCATCTGCGGCTGCATTGGGATGAGGCGGGCTGCGATGCGGACGAGATTTCTCACGTGGTTGTTGAGGAACTCGGCGCTGAAGGAAGTCACTTTGAGCCGACGCCCGAGTTCGCGGCTCACAGTCCGTTCGGCGGGGCAACTTGGTTTTATCCGGATCCAGCGGCGGCTTTGAACAAGGAAGGGCGCTGATTGAGGACGAAGATCACAGTGCGCGGGTTGGTTTGGGGTGTGGCTTTGTTTTGCCTGGCTGTCCTGGCTTTCCCGAGGTTGAGGGCGGCTGAGGCGCCAAAGCCGATTCACGATGCGACGCAGATGCTGGTGGTGACCACGGCGGACTGGAATGCGGTTCCCGGACGGATGGTGCGTTATGAGCGGGCGCGGCCGGGGAAACACTGGAAGCAGGTGGGCGAGCCAGTGGCGATTGTGGTGGGCAAGAGCGGGCTGGGCTGGGGAATTGGGCTCGTCTCCACGGAGGACGCCAGAGGGCGCGACGCGGCAGATCCGGTGAAGCACGAAGGCGATGGAAAGTCGCCGGCTGGCGTGTTTGGGTTCAGCAGCGGGTTTGGGTATGCGGCGGAGAAACCGGCAGACTGGAAGATGCCCTATGTGAGCCTGACGCCGTCCGTGGAGTGCGTGGACGATGCGGGATCGCAGTTTTATAACCGGGTCGTGGATCGAGCTGCGGTGACGCCAGACTGGAACAGCTCAGAGCACATGGCCAGCACGGGCGAGTATTACCGCTGGGGCGCGGTGATCGAGCATAATTGGAATCCGCCGGTACCGGGTGGAGGATCCTGCATCTTCCTCCACGTCTGGGGCGGCCCCGCTCAAGGCACCACCGGCTGCACCGCCATGGCCCAACTGAGGCTTGAGCCCATCCTCGCCTGGCTCGACCCGGCAGCCAATCCCATCCTCGTCCAGCTCCCGCAAGCCCAATATAGGAAGCTCAGGAAGACGTGGCAGCTGCCGAAGATGCCAAAGGGATGAGGTTGGTTTGGATAAGGGCGAGCGGAAGCATTTTCACCCCAAACTTTTTTCAGCATTTTTGCAGTTAATTATGCCCTTATGGCGCACTATTGAATTGTGAAGGCCAAAATCAATCCCGAATCGCTCTTAAGAATCGACGCAACTCGCCCCTTGCGGCTAAAATCTCGTTCCACCCATCGCCGAATCCGGGTGCAAATACCCCACCCCTCCCCACCTTTCGCTGCAGCCCTTTCAAAGTAAAGGGATTACACCAGAAAAACCTCGTATTTACCCGCAAAAAGCACTTTCGGCGCTGCGCAAGGTGCGCAGCGGTTGCTAGCGGCTGGCGGCGATCATCTGGCCGGCGTGCTGGAGGCTGGTGTCCGTGACTTTTGCGCCGCTTAACATGCGGGCTACTTCGTGCATGCGGGCGCGGTCGTCAAGGAGGCGAACCTGCATTTTGGTGCGGCCGTCGGACTCGCGCTTGTCGATAAGGAAGTGCTGGTCGGCGAAGGCGGCGATCTGGGGCAGGTGGGTTACGCAGAGTACCTGCTGGGCGCGGCTGAGGGCTTTGAGCTTCTGGCCGACGGCCTCGGCTGCGCGGCCACCGATGCCGATATCGATTTCGTCGAAGACCAGGGTGCGGGGAGTTGCGGACTTCTTTTTGGGCTTTGCGGCGCTCTCTTCGACGCTGACCTTGAGAGCGAGCATGACGCGGGACATCTCGCCGCCGGAGGCGATTTCGTGGAGGGGCTTGAGGGGTTCGCCGGGGTTGGTTGCTATGCGGTATTCAACGGTATCCCAGCCGGCGGCGGTCCAGGCGGACTCGTTCTCGGTGGCGTGCAGGTCGATTTCGAAGCGAACCTTCATGGCGAGGGAGTTGATCTGCGATTCGGCGAGTTTGGCGAGCTTTTCGGCGGCGGTTTTGCGGTCGTTGTGAAGTAGAGAAGCGGCGCTGCGATAAGCGCTGACTGCCAGTTCGAGGTCGGCGCGCAGGGCTTTGAGGATTTCGTCCTTGTCTTCGACTTCGGCGAGCTTGCGGGTGACATCTTCGCCGAACTCGATGACTTCGGCGACGGTGTGGCCGTACTTGCGCTTGAGGCGGTCAATGGCGGCGAGGCGGTCTTCGATTTCAGAGAGGCGCTCAGGGGAGGCGTCGATGCTTTCGGCGTAGTCGCGAAGGCCGGCGCTGACGTCACCTACGGTGGCGCGGACGCTTTCGATCTGAAGCACGGAGTCGGCGAATCGGTTGTCGTAGCGGGCGAGTTCCTCGACATTGCGAACTGCGGCGCGGAGGGCGGCTTCAGCGGAGGAACTGCCTTCGTAGAGTTGCTCGAATGCGCTCATGGCGGCGGCGTAGAGCTTTTCAGAGTTGGCGAGGACGCGCTTTTCGGTTTCGAGCGCTACATCTTCGCCGGGGATGAGACGGGCGGCTTCGATTTCCTTGCGCTGGTAGCTCCACAGGTCGACCATGCGGAGGCGGTCCTGCTCGCCTTCGATGAGTTCGTTGAGTTTTTGCTGGGCTTGGCGGAGACGGGAGTGGGCATGGGCGACGGAGTCGAGGGAGATGTCGGCGAAGCGATCGAGCAGGATGCGCTGCTGGGCCTGATCGAAGCTGGTGAGCGTCTCGGTCTGAGCGTGGACGAGGGCGAGTTCCGGAGCGAGCTGCTTGAGGACGGCGACGGTGGCGGGTTGGTTGTTGACGAAGACGCGGCCCTTGCCGGTGGAGAGGATTTCGCGGCGGAGGATGATCTCGTTGCCTTCAGAGTCGATGCCGTTTTCTTCGAGGACGTTTTCCGCGCCGGGGGTGGCCTCAAAGACGCAGGCGACTACGGCCTTTTCAGCCCCGTGGCGCACGACTTCCGCCGAAGCTTTGCCGCCCATGAGGAGGGCGAGGGCATCGACGAGGATGGACTTTCCTGCTCCGGTTTCTCCGGTGAGCAGATTGAGACCGGGACCGAAGACGGCAATGGCGTGGTCGATGACCGCGTAGTTTTCCGCTCGAAGTTCAACAAGCATCTTGCTGGGATCCTCTGGGAACCGAATGGCAACTGGGTCCATGGTAGGCGAGCGGGCCGGGTGTGACAATGCTGGCGGCGGCGAGCAGACGATGTGCTGATGCCGATGAGGCATTGACTAGTCTGGTTCAGGCGAGAAGAAAGGCGAGGTGCGAGGCGGGTTTGAGGGTCAAAGCCAGTAAGGGCCGAGTCGGTGTGCGCACCACATCGATAACTTGGAAGCGGGGATGGCGTCTGATACCGTGGATATTGAGGTGAATTACAATTCTTACCGCTGCCTTGCTCATCCTCTTCCAGGCTGACAGTGGCGCCGCCCCTTCGGGGTCTCGGGGGCCTGGCGCGATTCTGGAGTTACTGAACAACATTGGTCCTGTTGCTACAGGGGTACTGGTGCTGCTGCTGCTGGCAAGCCTTTATTCGTGGACCATCATTCTGGGCAAGCTCTCCACCTTTAGCAAGGCGACCAAGGAGACGCGGCGATTTATCCGCGCTTTCCGGAAGGCAACGCGCCTGCAGGAGATTGCCACACTGGCGGCGGACTGCAAGGCAAGTCCATTGGCGCAGGTGTTTGAGGATGTGTACGAAACCTATAAGCGGCAGACGGGTGGGTCGGGGCCGCCGCGGAACCTGACCCCGCTGGAGCGCTCGGCGCAGACTGCCGCGAGCGAGGCGGTGACCAGCCTGGAACGTCGCATGACGGGCCTGGCGACAATTGCTTCGACGACGGTCTACGTGGGGCTTTTCGGCACGGTTGTGGGCATCATTGACGCGTTCAGCGGGCTGGGAACGGCGGGAGCGGCAACGCTGAGGGCGGTTGCGCCGGGCATCTCCGAGGCGCTGGTTACGACGGCCGCGGGGCTGTTTGTGGCGATTCCGGCTCTGGTTGCCTATAACCAACTGACGGCGCGGGTGAGGGTGTTTGCGAACGCGACGGACGACTTTTGCCGTGAGCTGCTGAATTCGCTGGAAGAGATTCCGGTGCGGGCAGCAGCGCCGGCGGCGGGACGAACACCGACAGCGATTCCGGCCGGGCCTGAGCCGGCCCGGGAGGTAGAGCGTGGCCTTTACAAGTAGCACGGGCCGGACGCAGTCTTCGCTGGCGGAGATCAACGTGACGCCGCTGGTGGACGTGGTGCTGGTGCTGCTGATCATTTTCATGATCACCGCGCCGGTGTTGCAGTCGGGCATTGACGTAAGCGTGCCCAAGACGCGGACGGTAAAGGAAGTTACCGAACAGCGGCTGGTGCTGACGATCAACAAGGATCAACAGGTTTACCTGGGTGACCAGATGGTGAATATCCACGATATCGCCGATAAATTGCACCAGCAGGGCGTTGATCCCGCGCATCAGTCGGTCTATCTGCGGGCGGATGAAGCGGTGCCGTTTGGGGTATTTGCGACGCTGATGGATGCGGTGAAGCAGGCGGGGATTACGAATGTTTCGATTGTGACGCAGCCGCTGGAGGAGAAGGCGGCGGCGGGCGGGAATTAGTAGCGCGTCCGATTGAGGCACTCGTGAAGATTCTTGCCTTCCCGCCCTTGCGACAGGAAAAAGTCGCGACCCAGAGGGTACCCCGACCGGGCACGGAGATTTTTACGACTTCTATTGAAGACGGAGTGAATTTCAGGCAGGCAGATGGAGACTATTCTTGATGGCGGTGGCGAGCTTGAACGGGAGATGAGGCCCGAACCGCTTGGTGCGTCTGCGACCGGCTCGATTTTGCTTCATGCGCTGCTGTTTGGCGGGATTGTTGCTTACGCCCTGTTTAATGGATTTGCGCATCACAACTGGGGCAACCCCGGGCCGGGAAGCGCGATGCAGGTAAAGCTGGACTCGGCGGTTCTTCCGCTGCCCAGCGACCAGCCGAAGAACGACAATGTGCTTCCGACGGATAAGCCCAGCCCGGCTCCTGCGCCGCCCGCACCGAAGGCGAAAGAGGTTGTGGACGAGTCGGCAATCCCCATTGCGAGCAAGCAAAAGGCGTTAGAGAAGCCGGAAAAGAAAAAGCCGGTTGATACCCCGGCGAAGCAGCCAGAGTCGAAGGTGCAGCCGCAGAAATCGCAGGCCAAGCAGCCGTTGCCGAAGCCGGACAACAGGATTCAGTATGGGGAAAAGGCGGGTTCGAAGCTGACCAGGTCGACCTATGCGCAGACGACCGCATCGGATGAGCCGGTGAGCGTGAGCAACGGAGATTTTGGCAGCCGTTTCCCCTGGTACGTGGAAGGCATCAAACGGAAGGTGAGTCTGTCGTGGAATCGCTACGAGGCCGATCCGCGGACGCCGAAGGGCGCGACGGCGCAGGTTTATTTCAAGGTGAACCGGCAGGGAGTTCCATCGAATTTTCACATCAATACCGCGAGCGGCAGTCCGACACTGGACCAGAGTTGCCTGCGGGCGACACAGCGTGTTGACACATTTGGCGACCTGCCCAGGGAATCAAACGACCAATGGCTGGATGTCACCTATGATTGTACGTATTAGGGAAGCATCGAAGAAACCTTCGGCAATCCCTCAGGGGCAAAAGCCCGCGCTGATTTTTGCCACTTCCGGCACGGCTGAAGCCGTGCCCTTTCAAAACATCGACCCATGAGTTCTGGTGCGTTGAGGGTTGCGCGCATCTTTCCCAAACCGAGCCACTTTTCCTACACCGAGCAATTTCCGCATCAAACCGTTCAGGAAGGACTATTGACGGCATGAAGGCATTTTTCAAACCATTCCCCCTCTTTCTGATTATTTCGCTTTGTCTGGCGGTTCCCCGGCTTTACGCGCAGGACTGGGTCCACACCGGCACAAACATGGGCAACAGCAAGATTCGCATTGCGGCGGCGGACTTCAAGCCGGGCAGTGGCGACCCGCAGACTCCGGCCCTGAAGGCGGTGTTTGACGCGACGCTCTACAACGACCTGGGCAATGCGGGGATTTTCGAACTGGTGTCGAAGAGCATGTCACCGCAGTCGATGCCCGGTTCTCCGCAGGAGATGAATCTGCCGCAGTGGGCGGCGGCGCCGGCGAGCGCTTCGATGGTTGCGTTTGGATCGCTGACAGCATCGAGTGGGAAGCTGAGTGTTTCCGGGTGGCTGTTTGACGCGAACAACTCAGTGAATCCACAGGTGCTGGCCAAGCAATACAGCGATGCGGTGAGCGAGGAGTCGGCGCGCATGATTGCGCACAAGTTTGCCGATGACATTATTTTGCGTTTAGGCGGCGGCATTAACGGGATTGCGGAGACGAAGATCTATTTCATCAGCACACGTACCGGGACCAAAGAAGTGTGGGCGATGGACTACGACGGACAAAATCAGCATGCGGTGACGCACCTGGGCACCATTTCCATCTCTCCGCGCATCTCACCAGATAACTCCCGTCTCGCTTTTGCCTCTCTGGGTCGCGATGGCTGGACGATTCGTATGTATTCCTTTGAGCTGAACCGGTACGTTGCGTTTCCCGCAGGCGTTGCGGGAGGGAGCAACCAGTCGCCTGCCTGGTCGGGGGATGGAGCGAAGATTGCATTCTCGTCTGCGCGAACGGGGAACCCTGAGATCTGGCTATCTGACTCGAGCGGGGGGAATTTGCACAAGCTGACGGCATTCCGCGGGCCCAATATCGCGCCTACGTTCAATCCACGGACGGGCGCACAGATTGCCTGGGTGAGCGGGCGGACCGGGGAGCCGCAGATTTATACGATGGACATTGACGGATCGAACGTGCAGAGGATCACCGATGGAGGGTATGCGGTAAGTCCGTCATGGTCTCCGAACGGGCAGTTGCTGGCCTTCAGCTGGAATCGCAAGTATGGGCCGGGAGACCCTGGCGGCGACGATATCCATGTGATTGATCTGGCGAGCAAGGACTATCTGCAGATCACGCACGAGTCAGGCAGCAATGATTTTCCATCGTGGGCTCCGGATGGGCGGCACATTGTTTTTCAGCGCTCGGCGGGCGGGCAGACACAGATTTGGACGATGCTGGCCGATGGGACACAGCAGCGCGAGTTGACACGGTCGGGCAACAATTCGATGCCCAACTGGAGCTGGAAGTAGGGGCAAAGCAAGGAGCTGGTTGAAGACTTCGATCGATGTTTACGCGGTAGCAAGGGTCAGGCAGGGAAGGTTCACGTGATGTTCCCTCGATTTATGAACTATCATTTTATGGATGGGGTTTTATGCTGTCGGCGGACGCCAAAGCGCACAGAGAGGTATGAATACCACGCCTTGTCGGTTCTCGATGGCGGAGTGTATCGCAAGTCTTGCGATTGCGGATTTTTCAGGAATACAGGCCAACTTTCCTATGTGCAACCTGTTTTGTCTTAGCTCGCAACCCGGTTGAAAGACAGGGAGAGACGGTTGAGCAGAGGACGCAGGAAGTTCTGAACCGCTGGAAAACAATTTTGAATTTACGGAAGGAGTAATCCATTGAACGTTCGTTCTCGCATTTTGATACCGGCTGTATTGCTTGTTGCATTGGTGGCCGTAGCAGGTTGCAAAAAGAAGCAGCCGCCACCGCCCATTGAGACTGCGCCCCCGGCCGCGACCGCGCCGGCGCCCGCAGCGCAGATCACGGCGACCCCGTCAGTGATTTCAGCCGGAGACCAGGTGGTGTTGTCCTGGCGCACGGCCGATGCAACGACAGTGTCGATTGACGGCATTGGCGATGTTCCAAGCTCTGGGGTGAAGACGGTGACGCCGACGATGTCGACGAGCTACCACCTGGTGGCGACTGGACCTGGCGGGACGGCGGACGCAACAGCACGGGTGACGGTGAACGCGCCACCGGTGGTGACGGTGCCGACCAGCACGATGACACCGGACGAGGAATTCAAGGCCAACGTTCAGGATGCGTTTTTCGACTATGACACGTACGACGTCCGCAACGATGCGGCAGCCGTGCTGGCCAAGGACGCCTCGTACCTGGTGAGCCACCCAGACATCAAGGTGGTGATTGGCGGCTACTGCGACGAGCGCGGGTCGAACGAATACAACCTGGCACTGGGACAGAATCGTGCTGACGCCGCGAAGAATGCCCTGGTGACAGCCGGGGTGGCCGGGGGCCGGATTCGGGTGGTGAGCTATGGCAAGGAAAAGCCATTCTGCACTGAGTCCACCGAGGAATGCTGGCAGCAAAACCGGCGCGCCGGCTTCACGATGGACCGGTAGGTTGAAGCTGGTATTCTGAGTGCCTGATGTTCCTGGCATGGATACCCCAGGTTTCGATACCGAGACCTGGGGTATGGGTACGTTTGAAAGTGAACCGCCTGGTCCCTGCCTTGATTGCAGCTCGTTTAAAAAAGGTGAAGCATGGTTAGAATTTCTACTCTGCACAAACGATTTGTCGCCGGCGTGGCGGTCGCATTTCTGCTCAGCGTCTCTCCAGCGCCCGCGCATGCTACGTCAAAGGAAATGATCGAACTGCAAACGCAGGTGCAGCAACTGCTGGACATGGTGCAGCGGTTGCAGTCCACGCTGGACACGCGGTTGGGCGTGATGCAGCACATGCTGGAGCAGACTGCGGACAATACGAACCAGATGACAGCGTCAGTGAACCAACTGCAATTGAAGCTGAATGCAGTGACGGACGCGAACGGGGCGAAGCTGGACACAGTCTCCGGGCAGGTGCAGTCGCTGAACGACTCAGTGGATGAGTTGAAGTCGCGCATCGCCAAGCTGGATAAGAACGTGCAGGACTTGCAGGCGCAGCTACAGAGCATGCAGGCTCCGGCTGCCGCTGCTCAGCCTGGGGGCCAGCCAGCCGACCCGAATGCCGGGCAAGGGGGTGGGGCGCCGACTCCGGCCCCGACTGCTCCTCCGGCGAACGTTGCGCCTCCTCTGAAAGATACGTTTCAAGCCGGCTATCGCGACTACATGGCTGCGCATTACGGAGTTGCCACAAGCGAGTTTCAGGATGTAATTCACTTTTATCCGATGGACGATCTGGCAGGGAGCGCGCAGTTCTACCTGGGCGAGATTGCCTATCGGCAGCTAGATTATCCGGGCGCGATCAAGGCTTATAACGCGGTGCTGGAAGGCTTTCCGGGCAATTCAAAGGCACCCGCAGCGCAACTGCGCAAAGGCCTGGCGCTGCTGCAACTGGGAAAGAAGGATGCCGGAATTCACGAGTTGAGAACGCTGGTACAGCGGCACCCGCAGACGCCGGAGGCGGACCAGGCGCGCAAGAAGCTGAATGGAATGGGCGTGCGGATCGTTTCGAAAAACGATTAAGACGGATACGAGAAGTACACGTGAAAAAGCCCCGCGATGAGCGGGGCTTTTTGTTGATGCCGATTGCGGAAGGACTAGCGGAGGCTTGCCATGAGGCCCTCGAGGGCTGACTTGGGCGGCCGGGTGACGCTCTCCGGAAGCTGGCCCAGGGGCTCATCGACAATGTTGAGAAGGTCGATGAAGGTTGGCTTCTGAGTGTCGATGTAGAAGACGCCGGTGAGGACTTCATTGTTGGCGTGCGCTTCCATGAGTGTCTGCACGGACTTGACCTTGTCGGTAGGGTCAAAGTCCTCATGAAGCTTCTTGAGGCGGAGGCTTGAGCCGTCGTGCATTTCGACTTCATAGACTTCGCCGGAATTGTAGTCGACTTCAATTTCGTCGAAGCTGGCGACGAAGTCGATTTCGTTGATGGGCTCGTCGTTGTCCTGCATGAATTTGTAGCTCTTGGTGGAACCTTCGTGATCGTTGAAGGTGACGCAGGGGCTGATGACGTCGAGCATCACAGTGCCCTTGTGAGCGATGGCCGCCTTGAGCATGGAGAGCAACTGCTTCTTGTCTCCGGAGAAGGAGCGGCCGACGAAGGTTGCGCCGAGCTGGATGGCGAGGGCACAGGTGTCGATGGCGGGAAGGTCGTTGACGACGCCGGTCTTGAGCTTTGAACCGAGGTCGGCGGTGGCGGAAAACTGGCCTTTGGTGAGGCCGTAAACGCCGTTGTCTTCGATGATATAAATCATCGGAAGATTACGTCGCATCATGTGCACGAACTGGCCCATGCCAATGGAAGCGGTGTCGCCGTCGCCGGAGACACCGAGGGTGGTCATGGTGTGATTGGCAAGGATGGCGCCCGTCGAGACGGACGGCATGCGGCCGTGCACGCTGTTGAAGCTGTGGGCGCGGCTCATGAAGTAAGCGGGGCTCTTGGAGGAGCAGCCGATGCCGCTCATTTTCATGACGCGTTCCGGTTCGACGCCCATCTGGTACATGGCGTCGATGATGCGCTCGGAGATTGCGTTGTGTCCGCAACCGGCGCAGAGGGTTGATTTGCCGCCACGATATTCGAGAACGGGAAGGCCGATGTGATTCAGTTTAGGTGCTGCCGGCGCGGTTGCCATTTAGAGGCCCTCCTGATTTTTCAGTTCCTGGGTAGCGAACGCTTCGGTGACGGTTTGGGCATCGAGCGGCAGGCCGTCGAAGTGCAGAATGCTGCGCAGCTTGACAACCTGGCCGGCTGGAAGATCGAGCTTGAGCAGGCTTGCCAACTGGGCGTCGCGGTCCTGTTCGACGACATAGATGCGCTCGTGCGAGGCGACAAAGTCGTGAATTTCCTGGGCGAAGGGATAAGCCCGGATGCGCATGTAATCGACATCCTGGCTGTATTCCTTTTTGATCAAGTCGAGGCTCTCGACGATGGCGAAGTCAGAGCTGCCATAGGCGAGGATGCCTATCTTCGAAGTTCCGTTCTTTACGGTTACCGGAGCGGGAACGAGCTTGCGAGCGTTGTCAAACTTGCGTGCAAGTCGATCCATGTTGGCAACGTAGTCTTCGGGCTTCTCACTGTATCCGGCGGCATCGTTGTGGCCGGTGCCGCGGGTGAAGTAAGAGGCTTTGGGATGCCGGGTGCCGGGCAGAGTGCGCCAGCCGATGCCGTCGCCATCCACGTCTCTGTAGCGGGCGAAGCCGCCGAGGCGCTCGACATCTTCAGCGGTGAGAACCTTGCCGCGATCGAGAGGCGTTTCGGGATAGACAAACTGTTCGGCCATCCAATTGTTCATGCCGAGGTCAAGATCGCTCAGGACGAAGACCGGGGTCTGAATCCGTTCGGCGAGATCGAAGGCACAGTAGCCAAATTCGAAGCACTCTTTCACACTGCCAGGCAGCAGAACAATGTGCTTTGTATCGCCGTGCGAGAGGAATGCAGTGGAGAGCAGGTCAGCCTGCGAAGTGCGGGTTGGCAGGCCGGTGGAGGGGCCGGTGCGCTGCACGTCGAAGATGACGCCGGGGATTTCAGCGTAGTAACCGAGGCCGGCAAACTCTGCCATCAGAGAGATGCCAGGGCCTGAGGTAGCGGTCATGGAACGGGCGCCAGCCCAGCCCGCGCCGAGCACCATGCCGATGGCGGCAAGCTCGTCTTCAGCCTGGACAACGGCAAAGGTGGCTTTGCCATCCGGGGTTACGCGGAACTTCTTGAGCAGGTCGGTGGTAGCTTCGACAACGGAGGTGGAGGGCGTGATGGGATACCAGGCTACGACGGTGACTCCGGCGAAGACCGCGCCCATGCCGCAGGCGGCGTTCCCGTCGATGATGATTTTGCCGGCGGTCTTGTCCATGCGCTCAATGAAGTAGGGATCTTGCTTGGTGAACTTCTGCGCTGCGTAATCGTACCCTGCCTTGACTGCGCCGAAGTTCAGTTCGAAGACTTTGACTTTCTTGGCGAACTGCTTGCGCAGGCCGTGTTCGACGACGGCAAGATCAATTTGGAGGATCTGTGCGACTGCGCCGACATAGACCATGTTCTTGACCAGTTTGCGGAGCTTGGCTTCAGCGCAGACGGCCGCAGTGATCTTGTCGAGCGGCACGGGATAGAAGAAGACGTCGTCGCGATACTGCTTGAGGTTGAGGTTCTCCTCATAGATGGCAACGCCGCCGGTGGGCAGCGTGAGCGTATCCTGCTTTGCAGTCTCAGGATTGATGGCAACGAGCACTTCGGCATCTCGCTTGCGCGCGACATAGCCGTCTTTGCTTGCGCGGATGGTGTACCAGGTTGGAAGTCCGGCGATGTTCGACGGGAAGAGGTTTTTTCCGCTGACCGGAACCCCCATCCCGAAGATGCTTTTCAGCAGCACGCTATTGGCGGATTGCGAGCCGGACCCGTTCACCGTTGCTACGTTGATGCTGAAGTCGTTGATCACGCGTTCGCGCGTGGAGGTTGCGCTCTGTACTTCGCCCAGAGCCAGGTCGCCTGTCGCCATGTGGCGGGATTCCCTTCAAAAAAGTTCTGTGAATCGACGATTTGCTCCCGCTGACCGTCGATTTTTTGCTTTTGGTCCTTCGATTTTGCTTTCGGTCCCTGTGATTCGGAGCTTCCGCAGGCCGGATCTTCCCCGGTCAAACCCGGTAATTACTCCCTTGTGATTATAGTCACTTCGCGGAACAAACGTACCAATTCCAGCTCCTTTGGTTACCTGTTTGAGTCCCGTCAAACACCACTGAGTTCTCGCACCGCCCATATTGGGAACCCGGAATTGGGGGCCAAGTTGTGGATTCAAGGGGACGTTCGGAGCAGGCGGCGGGAGTCTCTGCTCCAGCGGAGGAGCAAGGTTGACGCGATGACAACCAACGCGAGGGTGAGGCCAATCCAGAGGCCATAGATGCCCCATTTGAGGACGAAACAGAGCGTGAGTCCGAGGGGAAGGCCCAAGACCCAGTAGCCGACGAGGTTGGCGAGCATGGGGGCGCGGGTTTCGCCGAGGCCGCGGAGGGCTCCGGTGGAAACGGTCTGAATGCCGTCGAATATCTGAAAGGCGGCGGCCAGCAGGAGCAGGCCGGGGGCAACGGCCATGACCTGCGCGTCGGTGGTGTAAAGGGCGATGAGGGGTCGGGGCGCCACCAGGAAAACGAGGGCAGCGAGGAGCATGAATCCGGTGCCGAGGGCGAGAGCGAGCCAGCCGGCGCGGCGGGCTCGGGCGAGGTCTCCGGCACCGACGGCCTGGCCTACGGTGACTGCGGCGGCGGCCCCGACTCCGAGGGGCACCATGTAGGTGACTGCGGCGTAGTTGAGGGCGATTTGGTGGGTGGCGAGGGCCACCGGGGTGAGCCAACCGGCGGCCAGGGTAGCGAGGTTCCAGGCGCCGACTTCCAACAGGATTTGACCGGCGGCGGGCGCACCGAGGCGAACGAGCTGCTGGAGGCTGGCGACGGTGGGGCTAGCCCAGTGGCGGAAGAGCGGGTGGCCGCGTTGCCGCTCATAGCGCCAAGCGAATGCGAGCAGGGCCAGGGCCATGAAGAGGCGGGCGATGACAGTGGAAAGAGCCGATCCGTTGACGCCCATGCGGGGCGCGCCCCAATGGCCATAGATGAGCACCCAGTTTCCAAGCCAGTTGAACAGGTTAGCGCCGACGAAGGTTACAGTGACGACGCGGACCTGGCCGACTCCCTGAAGGTAGCGGCGCGTGCCTCCGTAGATAAGCAAAGGCAATGTTCCCCAGTTGAGGATGCGGAGATAGGTTGCGGCAGGCATGGCAACTTCGGGGGCGATCCCGAAGCGACTGTAGCCGAAGCTTGCCAGCCAGACGGCGAACATGACCAGAGGGGTGACGATGAGCGCGAGGTAAACGCCCTGGGCGAGCCAACGATGGCATTCGTCGTAGTCTTTGCGGCCGTAGGCCTGGGAGACCAGGGTGTCAAGACCGAGCAGGATGCCGATGCCGAACAGAGAGGGGGTATAGCAGACAGCATTGCCCAGGGCTACGGCACCGATGGAGGCAGGCCCTAGGCGGCCGACCATGATGGTGTCGACGACGCCCTGGGCCATCCAACCGAGTTCGCTGAGGACGACGGGGACCGCGAGCACTACGAGGGCGCGCAGTTCCCTTCTCCAATCTGGCTGCAGGGGAAGGCTCACCTGTCCAATCTAACTGTTCTCACTGGAGACGGGGAGGCGTGGCTGTGGATTGCCGGTGCTCAGCGGGCTGGCCGGTTTGATGCTTGACGCGGAAGAGCGGCGTTGAGTTGGCCATCGGGATCGCAGACGATCGGTTCGCCGTTGGCATCCATGCCACAGCCGGTGCGCCCCTGCCTGGTCTCTGGTTTGACCTTTGCGCGGCCGCTACGATCGCTCAAGCCAAACAGGGCGAAAAACATGAGGAGCAGAAACGGGATTGCGACCAGGAGGGCATCCCGATTGGAGAAAAAAGCATATGTGGACAAAAGACGCCTCCTGACGTGACGGCTTATTTGGAAGCACTTAGTCCGCCAAAGGAGGGGCTGGGGGGGATTTTCTCTAGGTCATTGATTTTAGATGCCATTTTGCAGAAGAATACGCTACGCAGAGGCGCAGCAGAGGTGTGAGTCGTCGAGATTTGAGACAAGAAGCAGGGCCTGTCGCGAATCTCGACAGGCCCTGCGTGCAGAGTATCCCACGCTGGCTAGGATTGCAGGGAGGGAACCTGAGGCCGCTGGTTGACCGATTTTGTCTTAATGGCGAGCTTTGCTGGGATGAGTTCCGGGCCATCCCAACCATCTTTTACGGCTTCAATGCGAATTTCGCCGGCTTGTTTGGTGGACTGGACGATGACCTGTGCGAGACCGTTGAACAGGGACCGTCTGGGTTCCTTATCGCTCTCCTGGCAGTTGGGGTCTCCGTTGCCGACGCCGATCAAAGCCCCATCGCCGGTGATGTGGAAGGCCATTTTGTTGGAGGCGGTTGGAACGGGGCGGCCTTCCTTGTCGAGAGCTTCGACCTTGAGGATAACGACGTCTTCGCCATCCGCGTTGATCTCGGTGCGGTCGGCGGTGAGGCGGATGGCAGCAGCGGGGCCGGTGGTGTCGCGCTTTTCCGTGAGGACGACTTTGCCATCTTTGGAGGCGCGAGCTTCAATGGACCCCGGCTCATATTTGACTTTCCACTCGACGTGGCCGAGATGTGGAACCTTCTGGCTGCCGAGGGTCTGGCCGTTTACGAAAAGCTCGACTTCTTCAAGGTTTGAGTAAACCCAGACGGGGATAACGTCGCCTTCCCTTCCCTCAAAATTCCAGTGCGGGAAGAGGTGCAACGACGGCTCATTTCCCCACCAGGCCTTGTAGTAGTAGAAGGTGTCTTTGGGAAATCCGCACATGTCGACAATGCCGAACTGCGAGTTGATTGAGGGCCAGCCGTAGGGCGTGGGTTCGCCGCGATAATCGAAACCGGTCCAGGCAAAGCCGCCGGCCTCCCACTCTCGCGTCCCGTAGAACTTCCACCACGCTTCGGCAGTTTCGCCCCAGGGAACGACACCGTCGTAGTCGTTGACCAGATTGCGCAGGGGGTCGGTTGTGTAGGCGCCGCGGGTGGAGATGGCGCTGGAGGTCTCCGAACCGTAGATGGGGCGCCTGGGATGCTCTTTGTGGTAGCCGTCGGGGCGATTGAGGCCGTAGTTGAAGCCGAAGATGTCGAATGCGTCGGAGACGCCTTTTTCGTTGTCGCCGTTGACAGCGGCGGAGACGACGCGTGTGGGGTCGAGTTCGTGACATTTCTCGACCATGGTTGCGCCGATCTTTGCGCCCTGCTCGGACATGGCGCTTTGCAACTGCCACTCTTCATTGCCGACGGACCAAATGATGATGGAGGGCGAGTTTCGGTAGCGCTTGATCATCGCTTCAAGCTGAGCAAGGCCTTCAGGATTGGAGCTCATCTGGCGTGTCTCGCACATCATCATGAGGCCCAACCGGTCGCAGCCCTCCACCCACTCGGGCGTGGGCGCGTTATGGGAGGTACGCACTGCGTTGCAGCCCATCTCTTTGAGCACGGCGAGGCGAAAGATCTGGAGGCGGTCAGGGAGAGCGGCGCCGACGCCGGCGTGGTCCTGGTGGTTGCAGGTGCCTTGGATTTTGATGGACTTGCCGTTGAGGAAGAAGCCCTTGTCGGCATCGAAGACCGCGGTCCGGACCCCGAAGCTGATGCGCTCGGCGTCACGCGGCTTGCCGCCGGCTTCAACGGTGACGATGGCGGTGTAGAGATTGGGTTCATCGACGGACCAAAGGGCAGGATTGGGGAGGTTGGCAGAGGTTGAGAAGGTGGTATTGCCGTCGACTGCGACAGACTGAGCAGCGGACTCGGCGGTGGCTACGGCCTTGCCGGCCGCGTCGAGAATCTGCCAGGTGACTTTGGCGGTCTCGGGTTGCTTGCCTTGATTGGCTACAACGGTGGCAAGGGTGAGCTTGGCTGCACCACCGCTGAGGGAGGTGCGGACGGTGCTGTCCCACTTGCCGAGGTGGAGTGCGTCGGTCTTGGTAAGCCACACATGGCGGTAGATGCCGGCGCCCTCGTAGAACCATCCGTCGCCGAAGCTGGCATCGACGCGGGCGACGATGTAGTTTTTGGCGCCGTAGGCGAGGAAGTCGGTGAGGTCGAATTGGAAGGGCGCGTAGCCGTTGTTGTTGCGGCCGATGAAGCATCCGTTGACGAAGAGGATGATGTCACGGAAAGCGCCATCAAACTCGACAGAAATGCGCTTGCCGAGATCGGCGGCGGGGATTTCAAACTCGCGGCGATACCAACCGACACTTGACTCAGGATAGCGGCGGCCGAGGGGTTTGAATCCGTGCGAGGCCTGCTCGTCGTCGTGGACGAAGGGCAGTTCAACGGCCCAGTCATGGGGCAGGTTGAGGGATCGCCATTTGGAATCGTCGAACTTGGCTTTGGAGAACTCGAATTCGCCGGTTTTGGCGAAGTCTCCCTGCCCATAGCCAAAATTCAAGTCTTTGGCGGGATCGACGCCATTGCCAAACTGGAACTTCCAGCCGAAGTCGAAGAGCAGTTTCTCGCGGGGCGCCACGGCTGGCAGCGCTTCGGCGGATGCGGTGTCGGGAAAGGCGCCGAGCAAGGCCGCCGATCGGCCCCAGGCCGACCGGGCCAACAGAGATGAAGCCGAAAGTGCTACTCCTGAAGAAAGCAGGTCACGCCGAGAGATGCCAGCCATGAAATTCCCTTTCCTGATGGAAGATTTACAGCAGTCGATTTGCGGTGGATGTATCGCGCAATCAGGAACTATAAATGTTGCAAGTCCATTTAGTAAACGATTTCATTTGGTGGCATCGTGGGATTCGCTGAAGTCAGGTGAGGGCCGTGCCGGTGGGCGAAGGAGCGGCCGACTCTGTCAAATGATTGTTTTTCCTTGACATGGCGACCAGACAAATATCCCAGGGCGATCGCCTGAACAGCCGAGAGATGCGATTGCCCTGACAAATATGCGCAATCTCCCTGCCGTAGTCACTTGGTTTGGCCATCGTGGCGGGTAGAAATCCTCTAGTCAGTTCCCTTTTCGCCTGCATAGGGAAGCTCTGAATAATCCATCGGGATTGTCTCTGGAGCTAAAAGGGCTGCGAAGAAAGGGATGTTTTGGGGTGCGAAATGTCCGAAAGACGTACCTCAGGAGTTAAAACTCAATTGATTCTATTGGCTTTGTGCTACTGGCGTCCCCCTTCGACTTCGCTCAGGGCAGTCTATTGAAGGCGTACCCTTTCAACGCATCGACTTGATCAGAGATTCCCTGGCGGTGTTCAATCAGGTTGGTGGACGAAATGTGGGAATGAAACGCCATGCGGAGACCTGGAAATGGTCTCCGCATGGGGTTGGTCGAATGATCGGGGTCTACTGGCAGACGCCTCCGGCAGCGGCGTTGTATATGGCCGTGACCTGAGATTGTGTGAGGGCTGCGTCATAGGCCTGAACGTCGTTGATGAGGCCGACGAACGGACGGTTGTAATCGCTCTGCTGACCGATGGCGAACCACGATCCGCTGTAGGTGACTGTGCCGTTCCATGCCGACTCGCTGGTGACTGAAGGCTGAAGAACGCCGTTGTAGTAGATCTGCGCTGGGTTATTCGCAGTCCGGGTAGCGGTAATGAGGGTCCACTGGTTGAGCGGAAGCTGGGTGGTGGTGTCGTACTCATGCCAGCTTCCATTTCCTATTTGGAACTGGATGTGGCCCGGCGGGATGCCGACGATTCCCTGCGAATTGGTATTCCCGTCGAAGAAGATGGTGGCCCCCGATGTGGTGCCGTCGTGCTGGCTGCCTACGATAAGCCCCAGTGCGCCGCTGCCGTAGTTGGTGGGTAGCTGCGTTGGATAAATCCAGGCCGACAGGGTGATGGCGTTCTGGATTTGCAGGTTGGTTGGCACAGTGCTTCCGATGGAAACGAACTGATCGAGGTTGGTTGCATTGCCTTCGAGATTGAAGGCATCTCCAACTACACCCAGAGAGTAGGTGACCCCATTTTCGAGGGTTCCGTTATAGGCGTTCGGACTGTAATCGGTGGTGTTGTCGGTTCCCGGCCAGAGTCCCTGGAGACTTGACAGCTGCGCGGAGCAGGCGGGCGTTCCGGTGACGGTTGCCGAGCAGGAGGCGTTGGTGCCTCCATACTGTCCGTTGCAGGACCAGGTCCAGGAACCGGGGTTGGTGACCGCCGAGGCAGTCCCGGCGGAGCACAGGTTGGTGGAGGGCACAGTGGAGAACGACTGGGTGTTGGCTGAGCCGCAAGCGCCGTTGACGGCGGCGGTTGTGCCGGTGGTGAAGGTGGTCTCGATACCGTACTGATTTTCGATGTTCCCGGCGATGTCGTAGAGCCACCAGTTGTTGGGGTAGTAGTACAAGTCGTAGATGGTGGACTCGGCGAGCGGCGCGGTAGGCGTGAGGGTGACGACCGTGACGCCGCCGACGGTGGAGATGGCGAGGGTTGTCGGGATTGTGGTCTGCGTATTGTGAGTGCGCAGATAAAGCTGGCTGGAGGTGATGAGCACGGGGTTCATCAGCGTACTGAATGTGAGGGAGATAACCGGACTAACGCCTGTTACCGTGGTTCCATTTGCCGGGGTTGCGGCAGTGGCTGTGGGGTCGGCCCAGTTGAAGGACGAACCTGTGGTGAAGGAGCTGGTGGTTGTGCCGGAGGCAGGATTGCCGTTGAGGTCGGTGACGCCGGCCACATTGAAGGTATAGGTGGTGTTCGGCGCCATGGCCCAGGGCAACTGGACATCGGCGATCTGGTTTCCGTATTCAGGATAGACGGCGATTGGCTCAGCGCTTCCGCCTTGCGGGGTGAAGGTGATGTTGGCCATCGAATCGGTGGAGACGGGCTCAGAGAACAGGAGCATGAGGCTGGTGTTGTTCCACGGGCCGCCGATGGAGTTCAGGGGCACATTGGTGGTGCCGCTGGGCGGGTTGGCGTAGACCAGGGTTGGACCCGTCGTGGTGGGGCCGTTGCCGGTATAGAAGTAGATGTAGGTGCCACTCTCGCCGTTGCCGGTGAGGTTGATGGCGCCCTCGCAGCTATAGTTGTACTCCGAATTGGCGAACAGCGGAGTTGTCGGCTTCATGGTGACAGACATCAGGTCACTGGCCCATGTGTAAGTGAACGGGATGGTTGCGTTGGTGATGTAACTGTAGATGGCGGTGTTGGACGGGTTGACGCTGCCCGGATCCATGGGCTCCGAGTAGAGGCAGGTGAAGGATGCGTTGGTCCCAATTCCCTGAGTGTTGTCGCCGAAGTCGAAGGACACTGTCGGTGTTGTGTAGTCAGGAAGTGCAGCGGTGGTGAAGTTCGAGGTAACCGGTGTGAAGTGATTGCCGGCGTAGTCGAGCAATCCGTTGACGGCCACGGTGATGGCAGTGGACGGCGGCAGCGGGTTGACCGGCGAGAAGTTGATTTCGCGCACGTCATTGCCGGAGTAGTTGTAGCCCCATGTTCCGGGAACAGGGTTGCCGCCGGCTGTGATTGCTACGGTCGTTGTGTTGACACTGGTAACGTCGATTGGCTTGGAGAGCCAGAACCGAATGTAGGCGTTGGTGCCAACACTCGCCGAGCCGTTGGGCGGACCAAGGATGACCGTGCCAGGGGTGGTATCCGCAGTGGTGGCAGTGGCTGGGACTGTGAAGTTGTTGATGGTCCAGCAGCCGCCCGGTGTTGCGACTCCGTTGGTTCCCTTCACGCTGGCGTTAGCGCAGACGTAGTAACCGCCAGGAGCGAGGTTGGCGTTAGGCACTATTCGGATGATGTTGTTGTTGGGGGCGGCGAGTACGCTGACGGAGGCCGCGGTCCCGGTGTTGAAGTAGACGTCGCTGGTGTTGACGGTGGCGGGATCGATGGGCAAGTTGTATTCGATATCGATCTCGGCGTTGATGGGTACGGTGTTCGAACTGCTTTCGGGGCTGACAGCAATCACCGTCGGAGCGGCGGTGGCGGCGTTGACCGCTGCCGCTGTGTAGAAGTAGCCGCTATCACCGTTGAAGTCGTTGCCGCCGACGTCCTGTACGCTGCCCGAGAGGAACCACTGCACCGCTGCTCCATTCGGGAACGGCACGGTGGGTGTGAATTGGATCTCGTACCCGTCTGCGGCGGACTGCACGGTTCCGGCATAGACACTGCCGTTCACTGTGACAGAAAGCTGTCCCGGCACAGTAGAGGCATTGACCTGACGATTCATGAAGAGAGTGAGTCCCGAATCGGTCGGCACTCCGGTTACATTGCCTGGTTCGGTGGATTGCACGCTTCCGTTGCCGGCGGCGGGGTTGCCGCCGGTGGTGAAGGTGCTGACGAAGGTGGTTGCCAGCGTGTTGCCCGATGGATCGCTGATTCCGCCGGCAGGCAGGTCAATGGTGTAGGCGGCATTGGTGTAGAGAACGCCACTGCTGAAGGTCATGGTGCGGTTGTCGGCCGACATGGTGATGCTGCCGCGGTCTTGCAGACCTTGACCAGCGAAGAGCAGGGCGTTGTTGCTGGTGTTGTAGATGCTGTAGGGGTTGATGCCCTTGTTGAAGGTGACGGAGACCGGCACATCTGGCCGCACGTTGGTTGCACCGCTGGCCGGGCTCACTGAGAGCACGGTCAGAGGCGTGGTGTCGGGAGTGTCGCCGTTGGTGGTGAAGTTGAACGGCCAAACGCTGCTGCTGTAGGAATCACCGGCATCGTCTTTCAGCGCCGTGGTGATGTACATCCAGATGGTTGCATTGGGCGGATACGGATTGCTCGGCGTAAAGGTGACTTGTGCGCCATTGGACGGGTTGATGGTCCAGGTTCCCGCAATACCCCAGTTGGTGTTTTGGCTGTTTGTGACGAGCAAGTTGCCGTTAACGACCGTAGCCGGATTGAGAACCTGGCTGAAAGTGAGAGTGATGGGCAAGACATTGTTGGTTACATTCTGACCGCTGGTGACGCTGTAGCTGGTCAGGGTGAGTCCGCCGGTTGCCGTGACGGTGCCGGTAGTAAAGGAGGAGCTGTTGGCGGCCACGGCATTGCCGTTTGCATCGGTAATGCCGGTGACCTGCACGGTGTAGGTGGTGCTGGCGGTGAGCGCGCTGGTCGGTGTAAAGACTAGCTCGGTGTTGGTAGGCTCGGTGACTGTTCCGGCGATCGGCGTGCCGCTTTGCTCGACGACAACCGAGGACTGGGTAATGGTGGTGGGATCGATTATGGCACTGAGCGTGGCGGTGATCTGCGCATTCAGAGGAACGCCCGTGGCGGCGTTGACCGGGCTGATGGTGACAGTGGGGCCGGAGTTATCAGCACCGCCGTTGGTGTTGAAGTAGTACCACGAAGTGTTGAGGTAGTTGCCGTCTTCATCCTGCGGTCCGCCGTTTCCGCCGCCTGCGAACTGGTAGCGGGTGTTGGGCAGCAACGGTGTGAGAGGCGTGATGGTGACTTCGAGCCCGTTGGCCGACAACGTGACATTGGAAGGCAGGTTCTGGTTGGTGTCGGTCAGGCGGATGTAGAAGCTACCGCTATTCACCGTGATCGGGTTGAGCGGTTTGTTGAACACAAACTTCGGATTCACGTTGATTCCGACGGTGGTGTTGTAAGCCGGGTCAGAGCTAACGACAGCCAGTGCGGTGAGGTCGAAGGTGGTCCCGGTGGTGAAGGAGTTGGTGATGGTGGCCACCAGGTTGCCGGCCGGATCTTTTACGCCGGCAATGTGCATGGTGTAAGTGGTGTTGGGAGCGAGCGGAGCCCAGGGCACAAGCTGGATCACCGTGTTGCCTGTGCTGACGACAGGAGTGGTGGAAATGGTCGTGGCGCCCTGGGTGAGGATCACGTTGGCAATGGAAGTGGGATCGATTGGGTTATTGAACTGGGCCTCAATGATGGTGTTGGTCCCAGTCCCTGTGGCTCCGCTCAATGGATTGAAGGCTACTACTGTCGGCGCCGTGCTTGCACCGCCAAGCTCGGCGTAGAAGTAGAAGCTGATGTTCTGCATTCCGTTGCCGGCAAGGTCGGTACCGTTATTGACGGCGAAATAGTACTGGCGACCGGCGGCCAGAGGTTGCGTCGGCGTCAAGTAGGCTGTAGTTTGATCCGCACTCCAGGTGAGCGTGGTAGCGATGCAAGGATTGCCGTCTCCAGACAATACGTCTTCCATGTAGAAGTTACCGCATGCTCCGGGTTGGCCGTTGGCAAATGTGGTGATGTCCATCGGTTCGCTGAAGCGCACCTCGATCATGGAATTGGTCGGGATGCTTTCGTTCGAAGCGACGCTGCTCCAGATAACGGTGGGCTGGACGAAGTCTGGCCCGTTGCCGGTGGTGAAGCTGGTGGTTGAGGTCAGCGGATGTCCTTCAAGGTCGAGGAGCCCGTTGACCTTCATGACCAGGTTGGTGTTGGCCGGCAGCGGGGCATTGGGGACAAAGCCAATGCGCGTGTCGGTGCTGTTGAGATAGAAGGTGCCAGCGAGCGGAGTGCCGCCGTTGGTGACCTGGAAGGTGGTGCTGTTGACGCTGACCGGGTCCATGGGCTTGCTGGTCACGATATCCGGCGTGACGTTGACGCCGACACCCGTGGAACTGTTGTAGGGCACCGCACTGAGGACCGTTGGCAGACTGGTGTCATCCGGACCGACGATGTTGCTGTAGTACCAACTGTTGACTGCGGCAGGGACGCTGGTTGCGCTTTGCAGGCCGGCGTTGATGTAGAGCGAGACGGTGTGGCCCGCGCTGAGGTCGCTGGTGGGCACCATGCGAACTTCGTTGGGCTGCGGCTCGGAGTAGGTGGCGGGAACCAGCAAGCTGGTCGTGTTGTCCCAAAGGTAGATGGTGGATGTGGTGATGGTGGCTGGGCTCAACGGCGTGTTGAACTGCACGTCGAAGATCACATTGGGCGTGATCTTTGAGTAGGGCGCCGGGGACGCAACCTGCACCGTTGGCGTCAGCGTGCCAGTGGTAACGGCGACGTAGAAGTAGCCGGAGGCGTTATTGATGGGCGTGTTGTAGGTGGTGTCATAGAGGCCTGTGGTCCACCACTGGATGAGGGCACCGGGAGTCCAATTGGTGCTCGGTGTGAATTCAAGGGTGTAGCCGCCGTCGAGCACAGCCACGGAGCCGGGGACGGCGACGTTGTTCTGTGCAACCTGGAAGCCGTTGGTTGCAGTGGAGGGGTTGACGGGGTAATTGGTGTAGATGGTAATCGGTTCATTGACCGGGATGCCGCTGGCGCTGTTGCCAGGCCGCGAAGTGATGACGGAGCCGTTGGTGTTGGCATCCCACAGGCTAGTGGTGAACTGACTGGTGAACGGAACCAGTGCATTGCCGGCCCAATCGGTGAGGCCGCTATTGAGCTCCGCGGTCAGTATGGTGTCGCTAATGAGCGGATAGCAATTGAACGAGATGGTGGTATTGTCTTGAGACTTGTTGTAGCTGCCACCACCGCACCACGGGGCCTGCCCGCCTCCGGCAAACAGTTCGAAGTCGGGGTTGTTGCTGCTGTTAATCGTGTTTGGATTGAAGGACCGGTTGAAGGTTGCAGTCACCGGAGCGCGGAGTCCGACGTTGGTTGCGTTCTGGGCAGGCGTGAAGGCCAGGACCTGGAACGGCGCGGGAGGCGCAGTTGCAGTGCCGCCGGTGGTGAAGTTGAACAGTTGGGTGTAATTGCCACCGGCAGCGTCGCCAGCGAGGTCGTACGGACCGTAGTAGGCGGTGACGTAGATCTGGTTGTTGATGGCGAACGGGGCGTCTGGTGTGAAGATCACCTGGTTGCCATTCACCTGGTAGGTGCCCGCAATCTGGTTGTTGCCGTTGTAGCCATACAAAATCCGCAGGGTGTTGGAGTTGACGGTAGCGGGATCGAGTGGGTTGCTGAAGTTGATGGTGATGGTGGAGTTGGTGGCCACACCCGTTGCGCCATTGGATGGCGTGCTGCTGGTGACTGTGAGGCCGCCGGTCTCGCTGGCTCCGCAAGTTTCAAGCACACCGGTGAGGCGGAAGGCCTCATCGCTGTTGTCGGTAGAGCCCCAGCCAAGGGATAACGTGTTCGAGCCGACCACAAGATCTGCGGCGGGGATGGCGACGTTCAATGCGGCAAGGCCGGTGATGGCGCTGATATTTCCGGTGATGGCGTTGCCGTTGATTCCCAATTCGCCGTTGTCATCGATTCCCAAAGAGCCGACGAGGCAGAGGTTGGCAGGCACGGTGGGGCCAGGGATGTTGAAGGTGGTGGAGTAGACGCCCAGCGTGTTGCCGGCGACGCTGTTGGGATTGATGGCGATCCAGTCGGAGCTTGGTCCGTTGACCGGCCAACCACCATAGAAGCCTGCATCCCCTGTCCCGATGGTCTGAAGCGCCGCCGCCGGCCCGGTTGCATTTGTGCCCGCGGAGAAGGCATAGAGGGGCTCTGTGCCCTGACCTGGGAGGTTGGCGACAGGCACGTAGGTCCAGTTCGCGTCGTTGGTGTTGTTGGTGGTGATTCTCTGACCAGCCGAATTGAGGCCGGTGGAGACGTTGATCACCGTCGGCGACGCCGCGGCCGTGAAGGTACTGCTGAAGGTGGTGCCGACGTTACCGACTACGTCCTCGTACCCGCTGACCTGAACGGTGTACTGCTTGCCGCCCACCAGAGGACTTGCGGGAACGAATGTGAAGGTGACCAGATCGCTGGAAAGCGTTGCGGTGCCGGAGATGGCTGAGCCGCCTGAAGGCGTCACAGTGATCACGCTTGCACCCGTCGATGGGCTGACGGAGGAGCTGAAGTGGACCACGACTTCGGCGTTCAACGGCACGCTGGTAGCGTTGTTGGCAGGAGAAATGGAAGCCACTGTTGGCGCGGTGAGGTCTGTGCCTGCGCCGGTGGTGAAGTACCAGTCGCCGCAGTTCAGGTAGGCGGCATCCATGTCGTAGTCGCCGCACGCCTGATGGAAGTGATAGTAGGTCTGGGGCAACAGGGGATAAGTTGGCGCAAATGTGGCGCCAAGGCCGTTGGTAGCAACCGTAACTGTGCCGGCAATGTACTTGCCGCTGTCGGCGTTGTACAGAAGCAAGGTTCCCGTGTTGATGTCGAGCGGGTTGATGGGCTTCTGGTACTGAACGGCGGGTACGAAGTTGGTGCCGACATTGGTCTGGTTGTTCTGGTAGTTGAGCGCAGATACATTGTTTGTGGTTGTATCCGCGGCGGCTCCGGTGGTGAAGGAGAACGATCCCGGAATGAGGGCGTTGCCGGCTGTGTCGGTTGTAGTCGCGTTGTAAGAGACGGTGTAGACGGTCGCCGGGCTGAGAGCCGCGGTCGGCGTGAAGTAGGCAACTGTTCCCGGTCCCCAGTACGGGCTTCCATAGGGATAGCTGTTCCAGGTCCAGGTTCCAGGAACTGGGTTGCCGCCGGTGGCCACTACGAGACCGCTGGCTGTGTTCTGATCCATATCCGTGGTGAATTCGAGTTGCACGGTGACATTGGTGCCAACATTGGTTGCGTTGGCCGGCGGATTGGCCGCGACAACGGTAGGCTGCGTCGCATTCGCGGTGAATTCGGTGTAAAGCGGGACGTTGTAGTAGCTGAAGGCGGTGCCCGTGGCGCTCTGGATGGCTCCGGTGAGGTTGAGGTAATAGGTTGAATTTGGAGCCAGGAGGCTATTCGGCGTGAAGGTCACGACGCGGCCTGCCGCATCCACATTGACGGTGCCCGGGACCGAGACCTGGCCGTTCGGATTGCTGGTCAGCGTCAGGGTCACGGTGCTGGTGGTGATGGTGGTACGGTTCATCGGTTGGCTGAAGACGCCGATGAAGGAGCTGTTGATGGGGACGCCGCCAGCATTCGGTCCGGGGCTCAGGGAAATGAGCGTAGGCGCAGGTACGGATACGGGCTGGACGGTGAAGCCGCCTGGCACAGTCTCCATTTCGCCGCCGGTTGTCGTTTGTACATCGAACGGGCCAGGCGACGTCGCCGCACCGATGGTGATGTTCACGGTGAGTTGAGTTGGGGAGTTCTCGGTAACGGTATTCACGGTGATGCCCGCACCGAAGCTGACAGTGGTTGAACTGGACCAAAGCGTGTATTGGCCGTAGATGGTGACGTTCAGGGTTTGTCCCGGATTGCCGTAGTTGGGGTTGATCTGGGTAATGACCGGGGTCCCCGCGGTTACCGTGAAGCCGTTGTTGAGGCTCACGCTCTGGCTGTTTGTGGTGACGTTGATGGTACGTGTGCCAACCGTGGCATTGGACGCAACCGTGATGTTGGCGGTCAGTTGTGTGGTGCTTGAGACCGTGACGAAGTTCACCGTGACTCCGGAGCCAAAGCTGACGGTCGAGAAGCCTTGCTGGAAGGAGGTGAATTCGCCGGTGATCACGATGTTGGCGGTGGTTCCAGCCTGAGCAGAGCCGGGCAGATCGGTAAGCAGAGCGGGCACACCGGCGAGGACGGAGAATCCGCCTGTCAGGGTGGCGACCTCGGACGTGGTGGTGACCGTGACATTGCGCGAGGCAATGGTGGCAGTTTGACTGATGGTGATGTTGGCAACGGCCGCCGTGGCGCTGCTAACGGTGAGTGAGTTCACGGTAATACCGGAGCCGAAGCTAGCCGCGCTTGTTCCCTGAACCCAGTGGGTGTACAGGCCGGTCAGATTGACGTTGAATGTGGTTCCCTGGGTACCGGTGGGCGGGCTCACGGCGCTGATCTGCGGCGCGCCGGTAGTGACCGAGAAGCCGTTGAGGATGGAGGCAACTTCTCCGCCCGTGGTGAGGGACACGGTGTAGGAGGCCAACGCAGTGCCATTCGGAATCGAAATGCCTACGGTGGCGCTGGTGAGGCTGTTAATTGTCACACTTGTGACTTGAATGCCTCCGCCGAACTGGGCTGTGGTGGTTCCTTGCACCCAGTGAGTCTGGCTTCCGGTGATGGCAATGTTGAGCGCTTGTCCCTGACCGCCGGTTGCCGGGACGAGCGGGCCGGCGATAGCAGCCGGTCCAACCGTAACCGTATATGCGTTGGTGAGAGAGACGACCTGGGCTCCGGTGGTGACGGAGACGGTGCGAGCACCAAGGGTTGCGGTCGGCGATACGGTGATGTTCGCGACAGCGGCAGTCGGGCTGGACACGGTTACCGAGTTCACGGTGATGCCAGCGCCGAAGTTGGCGGTGGTGGTGCCGTTGACCCAACTGGTGAAGTCTCCGGTGAGGTTGACAGGCGACGTTGTCAGCCCTTGCGCTCCGCTGGTGGGAACGACGGAGAGCAGTTCGGGCTGGGTCTGGGTGATGGTGAATACATTGACGCCGGTGGCGATTTCGCCGAGGGTTGTGGCGGTGACAGTAACCTGTCCCGGCGTGGCGTTCGAATTCACGGTGATGTTCGCCGTGATCGAGGTTGGAGAATTGACCGTGTAGCTGTTGATGAGGACGTTGGGGAACGTGAGTTGCGTTGTTCCCTGGACCCAGTGGGTGTTGGTGCCGTTGATTTGGACTGCCGGCAGGTTCGCGTTCTGTCCGCCCGTGTTGGGCGACAGGTTGTTGATGACTGCGGGGCCTGGACTGACGTAGACGGCATTCTGGATGCCAAGGGTCTGAGCACCTGTGCTGACGGTCAGGTTGTAGTAGCCGACAGGAGTGGTGGGAATGACATACCCATCCACCGTCAAGGAAGTGGGTCCGGTGACTGTGGTGTTGGTCAGAGTGATTCCCGGACCGTAAGAGACGACAGGCGGGTTGGCGCTGGTCCAGTTGGTTGCCTGGCTCAGGATAGTGAAGACGACGCTGCCTTGCTGCGGCGCCGAACCTGGGCCGGAGGACAACAGCAGCGGGGTGCCGGCCTGAACAACGAATCCATTGTTCTGGTAGGCGTCTTCGCCACCGGTTTGAGCGCTGACGTTGGTGGGACCTTCCGGAGCCAGGGCAGGCACAACGATGGTGAGGGTCGCGTCGGTATTGCTGTTGACGGTGACGCTGGTGACTACGATACCGGCACCGAAGTGGAAGGTCGTCGAGCCATCCCAATGCGTGTTCTGGCCGGTGACTTCCACACTTGCGGTGGTGCCCTGCTTGGATGAATTTGGCGTGACGGCAGAGATCAGCGCGAGGCTTGGGCTGACGTCGAAGTACGCTCCGCCAACGACCTGCGAACCGCCGGGCGTGTCAGTGGTGGTGGCGACGACCTGACTGCCGCCTAGCGGAGCCAGTTGGTTGATGCTGATGACCTGGGTGGCGATAGTGGGCCCGAGAATTGTAGGCGCACCAACGGTAGTGATATCGGGGCCGAAACTGAATGTGGTTGTGGAATCAAAGGTGGTGTACTGACCAATGATGTTGACAGTCAGGTTCTGCGCGCCCTGCATGCCCGAGCCCGGATCGACGATGCTCAGCCTTGGCTGGTCAATCACGACGTTGAATTGGGCGTTCTCGACCTCAGAGCCGGTAGTGAAGGTGAGGTCGCTTGTCGACGCAGTGGCCGTGGGGCTGATGGTGATGTTGGCGGTTGCACTGGTGGCGCTGAGCACCTGGAAGCAGTTCACGGTGACGCTGGCGTTGAAGCCGGTCAGTGTTGTGCCGGACTGGCTGCATGCGCCGCCCGAGCCGGGTTGCCATTGCGTATAGGCGCCGAAGAACTGGATGGTAAATGTCTGGCCGGGGAGTCCGGATGATGGGTTTTCCCACCAGATGTACGGCGTTGGCGGAGGCGGAGGCGACTGGACAAGGAAGTTGCTCGTCAAGCCCTGCGTTCCGGTTTGCACAAAGACGGTGCGGTACCCGGCTTGCGCATTGGCGGCAATATTCACAACCGCTGTAATGTGAGTTGCGTCGTCGACCGTGAAGTTAGTGACAGTGACGCCAGGCCCGAAGTTGACCGTGGTGTTGCCCTGGGACCACTGAGTGTAGAGACCGTTGATGGTCACTTCCACCTGGCTGGCTCCAATGAGAGCGTTGTTTGGACTGAGATAGGTGATGACGGGAACGCCGCCGGTGACCACGAAGGCGCCGCTGTCGGTGAGGGATTCGCCGTTGGTGACCATGTAGATGGAGCGTGCGCCGGGATTGGCTGTGGGCGAGATGCTCATGTCGACCGTGGCGCTGGTGGGGCTGTTGATGACGACGGAGTTGATGGTCAGATCGGATCCGCCGCCGGCGATGTAGAACTGGGTGAAGTTCTGCGCCCAGTGCGTGGCCGAGCCGCTGATATTGAATACGACTTCCTGGCCTTCGTTGCCGGTGTTAGGCGCGACACTGGAGATGATGGCCGGGCCGGGGATGATGGTAAACACACTGTTGGTGACGATCTCGCTACCTGTGCCCGTAGTGACGCCAGGAGTGCAGCCCGCGTACTGCAGGCCAGTGACATTGAAGGGCGGCTGATAGCTGCAGGGAACTCCGGGTGTGGTGACTGTAACCGACCGTCCGCCGACATAGGAGAGCGGATCGATGCTGATGGTTGCGTCAACCTCGGTGGGGCTCACGTAGGCAATGGAGTTAACCGTGATGCCCGCGCCGAAGGTGGCCGTGCTGGAACTGCTGAAGTGAGAGTATTGGCCGATGAGGCGTACGACCTGGGTCTGGACACCCTGTTCCAGCTGGTCGGGAATCGCTTCATTAAGCGTAGCTACGCCCGGGATCACGGTGAACGAGTACTGTTGCTGCGCGATCTGACCGTATGTGGTGACTGTGACAGTCTTGAACCCTGTGGTTGCCGAAGTGGTGATGGCCACTGGAACCGTGAGGCTGGTGGAGCTGTTGACGGTGATCTGCCCAACATGGAAGTTGGGATCGCCGAAGCTGACCTGGGTGACGCCGGGGAGGAAGTTAGTATCCGACCCGGTAATGGTCACCGTTTCGGTGGTTCCCTGGACGCCGTCCAGCGGGGTGACGTTGGTGATTTCTTCAGCACCCTGAGTGACGCAGAAGTTGCCCGGCAGGCCTCCGACTTGCTGGCTGCCAGTAGTGATGGTGATGCCATGGCCGCAGGGATAGCCGTAGTCAACGATGGACCACGGACCTACTGTGACGTTGGCCACGAGGGTCTCGGAGTCGATCACGTTAATGGAGTTGACGGTGATGTCCTGCGGGAAGTCCTGGTTGAATGCCGCAGAAGTTACGCCTTGCGTAAAGTTGGTGAAGCGGCCGAGAACAGTGACGTTCAAGGTTGCGCCCTGCTGCGCACCGGTGGGAGAGATGGCCAGAAGGATTGGAGATCCTTCTTCGATATCGATGGCCTGCTGCAAGGTCACCACTTCACCATCAGTGGTCATGGTGAGAGCAGCGAAGCCCACTGGTGAGGTGGAGAGCACAGTGATCTGTGCGGCCGCCGTGGTGGGACTGGTGACAGTGAGCTGGTCGACGCTCACGCCAAAACCAAAGCTGGCCTGGGTTTCGCCCTGCAGCCAGTGGGTGCCCACACCAACGATGTTGAGCGTGATGGTCTGAAGCTGTGCAATGACGGGTATTCCGGTGGGGGTTCCTCCGCCGTTCGGGCAGCCAAAGCCGGCGACATTGAACTCCGTTGTTGCCGGGCAACTGAAGTTGGGCTCGACACTCTGGATCAACGCGGAGTCTGGCGTGACGCTGAAGCCTGCGCCGCTGTCATACTCGGTGCCAGTGACCATTATCACGCTTTGGCCGCCGATTGGAGCCGTTGGCGAGACCGCAATCGTTGCCGTAGCAGTGGTCGGGCTGGTGATGACCAGATTGGATACAGTGACACCTTCTCCGAGAATGGCATCTGTTGTACCACTAACCCAGTGAGTCGCGGATCCTGTAATGGTCACGTTGACCGTGGATCCCTGTGCAGCGCTGCCTGGCACCACGCTCAGGACGATCGGACTTGCCGGGGGATCAACGGCGAAGCCACCAATTACCTGCTCCGCACCGGTGTTGACATAGACGTTCTGCCATCCCGGCGGCGAAGCGGTGGTGACGCCGTTGTAGACATAGCTGGTGGTGATATTGGCGATCAGGTCAGTTGCACTGTTTACAGTAACGCTATTGACCGTGATCTGCGGACCGCCAAAGATGACCTGCGTCGGGCTCGAACCGGTTGACGTAAAGTGCGTGTTCAGGCCGACGATCTCGACATTCAACGTGGTGTTCTGCGGTGCGTGATACGGAATGACCTCATAGATCGCAACCGGCGTTTGCGTCACATTGAAGTTGGTGGTGACGATCTCTCCGCCGGTGGTGAAGGTGACGAGGCGCGACCCGGTGGCGGTTGGAGTTCCATTGACGCCGCCGAGGATGGTGATTGTGCCCGTGGCTGTGACTGGGCTATGGACGACGAAGTTGGACAGGTTGACGCCTTCGCCGGCGATGACTGGAAGAGTTGTGGGCCCGAAGTGAGTGAACTGCCCCGTGAAGTTGACGGTGAACTGATTGGATGCATTGACAGCAGGAAGCAGGCCGTTGGGCGGGTTCATGGTAAGGGTGGGCGTCTGGGCGTAGACGTTGATGGAAGCGCTGACGATCTGGCCACCGGTTGCGATGTAGAAGCCGTAGGTTCCCGGAGGTGTGTTGGTGGGAACGCTGATAGCGAGTTGCGCGCTGGTCTGGCTGTTGATGGTGACTTCATTTACATATGGTTCCGGCACCGGGACTGGGTAGAAGGCTGCCATAGTCTGGGGCTGGTTCCAGATGGTATTGATGCCTGTCACGTTGAGCGTGACCTGGCCGCCCTGAGGCACGCTATTGGGAACTACGCTGACGATCGCAGCGGCAGAAGGAGTTACGGTGAAAGTGAACGGGAACAGCGTTGCGCTGCCGGCGGGGCCGCTGATGAGGTTGGCGGTAATTGGGCCGACGTTGGCCACCGAAGAGATAGAGATATTGACCGTCACGCTTGAAGGCGAATGGACGGTGATCGAGTTTACTGTAATGTTGCCGTCAAATTCAGCCTGAATGTTGGCCTGGCTGAATGTAGTAAAGGCATTGCCGGTGATAAGAATGTTCTCGTTTTGCTGGCCCTGTATTCCTGTGCCAGGCGCGACGGAAAGAAGCGCGGGCGTGGCTCCGGTAATGGTGAAGGCGTTGGGCAGGGTTGCAATTTCGCCGCCGGTCCAGACCGTCACATTCTGCGGTCCGATCGCGGTCGCGGAGACTGCAACCTGAGCTGTCGCGCTGGTCGGTGAATTGACGATCACGTCGCCAACGAGGACGCCGCCAATCGAGACCTGGGTAGCATTCGGCAGGAAGTGGGTGCCGGTAGTCGTCAACGTGACAGGTTGCACACCATTCTGCGGCTCGGTATTTGGGCTGACACTGACCAGCGTCGCGTTGTTGGGTCCGATCTGGAAGGCCGTCGAATTGGAAGTAGCGAATTCACCGCCGGTCATCATGGTGATGGTGCGGTAACCAATGTAGGTGGTGTTGCTGATGGTGATGTTGGCCTGTGCGTCGGTCGAATCGGTAATGGTCAGCGAGTTAATGCTGATGCCGTCGCCGAAGTTGGCAAAGGTCGTGCCCTGGACGAAGTGAGTGCCGGTGGCAGTGAGGTTGACATTCAGGGTCTGACCCTGCGTGCCGAAGGCGGGATTGACGACCGTGATGTTGTGCGCGTTGGAAGCCTCGGCAATGGTGAAGGCAGAGAGTAATGTCGCGGTCTCGGTTCCTCCGCCGGAGAGCGGGGAGGCCACGCTGATGTTGCATGCGCCGTAGATCGGCGAGCCGCTGATGGTGAGTTGAGCGTTGATCTGGTTGGGCGACACCAGGACCTGGTTGCCGACCGTCAAGGAGCAGGCGTTGGCAGGGGTAACCGTCTGCACAAAGGTAATGACGGATGAGGCAGTGAAGTGCGTCCATCCATTGCCGGTAATCGCCACGTTCACAGCTGTACCGGCTGCTCCGGCGCCGGGCGCAACAACGGACACGGCTGCGGGGGGATTGGTTGCAGTTGCCGAACCGGTCAACGAAGCGACGAGCGGCGAACCGACGGCTGCCGAATGCGTAACGGTGAGCGAGCCATTCCGGGTGGTCGGGTTGGTAGAGCTGGGTGTGAAGTTGACGTAGAGCAGGCAGGACGTTTGCGCGGCAATGATACCGGTGGGGCAATTGCTGTTGGCAGTGAAGTCGCCGGTTGGGGTGAGCGTGAAGGTCTCAACCTTGGACTCGTGATTGGTGAGCGTGATGGCCTGGGCAGGGCTCACGGTTCCAACCAGCAGCGCGCTGAACGACAGCGACGAAGTCGAAAGGGTGAGCGGAGAGGTGCCGCTGCCCTGCAGATTGACTACCTGCGGACTTGTCGGGGTGTCGTCATTGATCTGGACCTGACCGCCGCGGGTGCCGCCGATGGTGGGATCAAAGCTCACAGTCAGATTGCAGGACGCCCCCACGGCGAGCGCCGTTGGCGCGATCGGGCAGGTTGTGGATGTCTGAACGAAGTCGCCGCTCAGAGCGAAGCTGGCGATATGGACCAGAGCAGTTGAGCTGTTGGTGATCGTGATGGTCTGGTAGGTACTGGTGGTTCCGACGGGCGCAGTGTAGTTGGTGATCGAGGTCGGCGATACGGTTACGGGCGCGTTACCGGCTCCGGTAAGGGAAATGGTCTGGGGACTGCCTTGTGCGTCGTCCGCAACAGTGAGGGTTGCTGTTCTGGTTCCCGAGGCCGTTGGCTTGAAGGCCACATTGATGGGGCAGTTTGTGTTTGCAGGGACAGGGGTTGGAACTGTTGCGCAGGAACTTGTGACTGAAAAGTCGCTCGGGTCAGCGCCTGCGATGGCGATCGATGAAATATTCAACCCAACGTTCTGGTTGTTGGTCAGCGTCACAGTTTGAGCCGTGCTGGATGTGCCAATGTACTGTGCTGCGAAGGTCAGCGACGCGGGAGAAAGCACAACCGGCACAATTGCGTTGCCGCTTAACGCGACCGACTGCGGAGAGCCCGGCGCATTGTCGGTGATGGTCATGGTCCCTGGCTGCGAACCAGTTGCGGTTGCAGTGAGGCTGACTGCAATGGCGCAGCTTTGGCCGGCGGCAAGGGTTAGCGGAGATAGCGGGCAGTTCGTGCCGGGGCCATTGAGCGCATAACCGCCAGTCAGCCCGGTGATGGAACTGATGGTAAGCGGGGTCGCGAGGTTGTTTGTCAGCGTGAGGCTCTGAACCGTCGCTTCATGGAGCACCACCGTGCCGTAGCTCAACGCTGTGGGGTTGAGGGTTACGGCCGCAACGCCGGTGCCTGTGAGGTTGACTGACTGCGGGCTTGACGGCGCGTTGTCATTGATGGAGAGAGAAGCGGTTGCAGCGGGACCCGCTAAAGTCGGCGCAAAGGTAAGGCTGATATTGCACGCGCCTCCGTTGGCCGCAACCGGCGTGCCTACCTTACAGGTTGTTCCCGCAGTGGCAATGGCATACGGCGCGGCGATACCGAATGACGTGAAGTTGAGGGCGCTGGACTGATTGTTTGTCAGGGTTACAGTCTGCGCTGCGCTGGTAGTATTCACCGTCTGATTGCCAAAGGCCGCGGTAGCTGTGGAGAGCGACACGGCAGGCACGCCGGTTCCGGACAGCGTTGTGAATTGCGGGCTGTTGCTGGCGGTATCGATAACCGTGATCTGGCCTCCGGTGGTTGGGCCAAGGGTGCTTGGTGTGAACTTGATTCCGATGATGCAGGTCGAGTTACCGGGCAAGGAACCGCCGCTTGTTGGGCAAGTTGTGACTGCGCTGGTATCGAGAGAGAACGGGCCACCAAAGACCACCGATGTCAGAGAAAGGGCGGTGGCAGTGGTGTTGTTCAAGGTAACTGTCTGGGTTGCGCTGGGGGTGGAGAGGACCTGCGCTCCGAAGGCGATGCTGGCCGGGCCAAGGAAGATGGTCGATCCTCCAGGAACCAGGCCGGTGCCGGTCAGCGCGATGCTCTGCGGTGAGTTGCCGGCGTTGTCAACGATGGTGACAGTGGCTGAGAGACCGCCGGTTGTGGCCGGCGTGAAGTGGCCATGGATGGTGCAGTTGGCGCCCGCAGCGAGGCTGGTTCCGCAGCTATTGGCAATTACGAAGGAAGAAGCGTCAACGCCCGACACCGAGATGCTGGTGATGGACAGGGCAGCGCCGCCCGTATTTGTGAGCGTGACCGACTGCGACCCGGAGGACGACCCGACTGTGACGTTTCCGAAGGCGATGGCGTTGGCGGAGAGCGAAGCGATGGGCGGATTGAACGCTGAGCCCGACAGCGCGACGGTTTGGGTTGTGCTGCTGGCGTTGTCTGTGATGGTAATCGCAGCCGTCAAAGTGCCCGTTGCGGTTGGTGCAAACTCCCCTTGAATTGCACAACTGCCACCGGCAGGCAGGTTCGATCCGCAATTGTTCGTAGAGACGAAGGAAGAGGCGTTTGTGCCGGTCACCGCGATGCTTGCAATGGACAGCACCGTACCGCCGGTATTGGTCAGCGTCACCTGCTGCGATGCACTGGTCGAGCCGACAGCTGTGCTGGGGAAGGTCAAACTGCTGGCGGAAAGCGTCGGGGGCGGAATGTATCCTGTGCCAGTCAGCGCGATGCTTTGCGGCGAATTGACGGCGTTATCGGTAATTGTGACCGAGGCGGTGAGCGCGCCAAGTGCAGCCGGCGTGAAGTGGCCGTGGATGGTGCAGTTGCCACCCGCAGCGACGCTGGTTCCGCAGGTGTTGGCAATCACGAACGAGGATGCGTCCGCGCCTGTCACCGCGATGCTGGAGATGGCGAGTGGCAAAGCGCTGGTGTTGGTGAAGGTTACCGACTGAGAGCCGGTTGACTGGCCAAACAGTTCGTTACCAAACGCGATGGTGCTGGCCGACAGAGTCGGCGCAGGATTGACGCCTGTTCCGCTCAGGGTGAAGCCCTGCGGAGATAGATCGCCATTGTCAACGATAGTGACCGCAGCTATCTGTGCACCCAGAGTCAAAGGCTTGAACGTACCGCTGATTGTGCAGTTCGCACCCGCTGCCAGACTTGTTCCGCAGGTATTGCTAAAGCTGAACGAAGATGCGTTTGTACCGGTGACGCTAATGCTGTTGATGGTCATTGCCACGGCGCCGGTGTTGGAGAGCGTAACGCTCTGCGATGGGCTCGTCGTCCCCACTACCTGGTTGCCGAAGGCCACGCTGGGAGCGGACAGGGTGACCGTCGTGACACCTGTTCCAACGCCTGTCAACTGAATCGACTGCGGCGAATTGACGGCGTCATCGGTGATGGTGATCGTCGCAGATTGCGCACTTACAACCGTCGGCGCAAAGGTCCCGCTGATTGTGCAGCTCGACCCGGCAGCCACGCTTGAACCGCAAGTGTTGCCAAACGTGAACGAGGCAGCATTGGCGCCAGATACGGTGATGCCGCTGATGGCCAGAGGCGCGGCGCTGGTATTGGTAAGTGTCACGCTTTGCGATGCACTCGTCGTCCCCACCACCTGGCTGCCAAAGGCCAGGTTTGTGGCCGACAAAGTTGGTGCGGTTACGATGCCGGTTCCGCTCAGTGCGATGCTCTGCGGCGAGTTGACCGCGTCGTCTGTGAGGGTGACCGCGGCAGTCAACGCCCCTGGTGCGGCGGGCGTGAAATGACCATGAATGGTGCAATTGGCACCGGCAGCAAGGCTGGTTCCGCAGGTGTTGGAGAAGACAAAGGAGGAAGCGTTGGCGCCGGTCACAGCGATGCTGGAAATCGCAAGAGGTACGGTGCCGGCGTTGGTAAGGGTTACCGACTGCGAGTTGCTTTGAACTCCGACCGCCAGGCTGCCGAATGACAGGCTGGTGGCAGAAAGCGTTGGCGCAGGGACGTATCCGGTGCCGCTTAGCGCGATGGTCTGGGGCGTGTTGGTGGCGTCATCGACAATGGTTACGGTCGCCGCAAGCGCACCAACCACTGTAGGCGTGAAGACGCCCTTGACAGTGCAGCTTCCACCGACCGCAACGCTCGATCCGCAAGTGTTTGTCACCGCGAAGGAAGACGCGCCCGCACCCGAAACAGTGACGCTGGTGATTGCCAGGGGCGCGGCGGCATTGTTGGTCAGCGTCACGGACTGCGCCGCACTCGATAGTCCAAGGAGCTGATTGCCAAAGGACAAGCTGGTTGCAGATAGCGTTGGCGCTGCAATGATTCCCGTGCCACTCAATGCGATAGTCTGCGGCGAGCCATTGGCGTCATCGGTGATGGTGATCGATGCCGCTAATGGGCCTTGTGCCGCGGGCACAAAGCGGGCTTTGATTGTGCAGTTGGCGCCGGCAGCGAGCGAGGTCCCGCAGGTGTTCGAGGTCAGGAAGTCGGATGGATTTGCGCCGGTAAGGGCGATGCTCGAAATGGCGATCGGTGCGGCGCTGTTGTTGGTGAAGGTCACCGACTGGGCACCGCTCGTTGTCGCCACGGCCAAGTTGCCGAACAACAGACTGGTAGCCGAAAGCGTTGGCGCAGGGACGTATCCGGTGCCGCTTAGCGCGATGGTCTGGGGCGAGTTGCTGGCGTCATCGACTATGGTTACGGTCGCCGCTAGAGCTCCAACCACTGTGGGGGTGAAGACACCCTTGATTGTGCAGCTTCCACCGACCGCAACGCTCGATCCGCAAGTGTTTGTGACCGTGAAGGAAGACGCGCCTGAACCGGAAACCGTGATGCTGGATATTGCCAGAGGCGCAGTTCCGGTGTTGGTCAGCGTCGCGGACTGAGATGCACTTGCCGTTGCGAGGACTTGGTTACCGAAAGTCAGTTGAGTGGTGGAAAGGGTTGGCGCGGTGACGAAGCCGGTTCCGCTCAGCGCGATCGACTGCGGCGAACCAGTCGCGTCGTCCGTGATGGTGATCGACGCCGATAACGGGCCTTGTACCGCGGGCACAAAGCGGGCTTTGATTGTGCAGTTGCCGCCGGCAGCGAGCGAGGTCCCGCAGGTGTTCGAGGTCAGGAAGTCGGCGGGGTTTGCGCCGGTTAATGCAATGCTTGAAATGGCGAGGGGCACAGTACTGGTGTTAGTAAATGTCACCGATTGGGCATTGCTCACTACCCCGACCGTCAAGTCGCCGAACGACATACTGGTGGCCGAAAGCGTCGGAGCAGGAACGTATCCCGTACCGCCAAGCGTGATGGTCTGGGGCGAGCTACTGGCGTCGTCGATGATTTTGACGGTGGCCGCGAGCGCGCCCACTACACCAGGCGTGAATATGGCCTTGATCGTGCAGTTTCCACCGACGGCCACACTGGTTCCGCAGGTGTTGGTAACGGCAAACGAAGAAGCGCCCGCGCCGGAAACCGCGATGCTGGAGATTGCCAGTGGCGCGGTGCCGGTGTTGGTCAAGGTCACTGACTGAGATGCGCTTGGAGTTCCCAAAAGCTGGTTGCCGAAAGTCAGGCTGGTAGCAGACAGCGTGGGCGCAGAGACCAGGCCAGTGCCGCTCAGCGCGATGGTCTGGGGCGATCCATTGGCGTCGTCCGTAATGGTAGCAGTCGCCGTTACGGGTCCCTGTGCTGTCGGTGCGAAGTGGCCGTGAATTGTGCAATTGGCTCCGCCGGCGAGACTTGTCCCGCAGGAGCTTGCGAAAACGAAGGAAGAAGCTCCCGGCCCGGTCACTGTGAAGCTCGAAATGGCAATGGGGGCTGTGCTCGTGTTGGTGATTGTCACCGATTGCGAATTGCTCGTCGCCCCAACCGCAAGACTACCGAAAGACAGGCTTGTGGCCGACAGCGTAGGAGCAGGGATAAAGCCGCTACCTGTAAGCGCGATAGATTGCGGGGAATTACTGGCGTCGTCAACAATTGTTACAGTGGCCGTCAAGGCGCCTGTTGCCGCGGGCGTAAGGGTTCCGTGAATTGTGCAGTTTGCCGCAACGGCCACACTGGTCCCGCAGGTATTGCTGAAGACGAACGAAGATGCATTGGCGCCGGTAACGGAGATGCTGGAGATGGCCAGCGGTGCAGTTCCGGTGTTGGTAAGAGTCACGGACTGGGAAGCGCTTGCAGTTCCAAAGAGCTGGCTGCCGAAGGACAGGCTGGTGGCAGACAGAGTGGGCGGTGTAAGCAGGCCAGTGCCACTGAGCGCGATGGATTGAGGCGAGTTTGTGGCACTGTCTGTGACGGTGACCGCGGCTGTCAGCTGACCCTGCACCGCAGGCGTGAAGTGTCCATGAATGGTGCAATTGGCACCTGCGGCGAGGCTGGTCCCGCAACTGTTTGCGAATACAAAGGAAGATGCATCCGCACCTGTCAGGGCTATGCTTGAAATGGCAATAGTCGCACCGCTGGTATTGGTGAAAGTCACCGATTGCGAACTACTCTGAACGCCAACCGCGAGGCTGCCGAACGACAGACTCGCTGCAGAGAGCTTGGTTTGCGCCATCGCTGCATAGGTTGACAACAGGCAGAACATTGATACCAGGAACGGGGCAAACAGGCTCTTAGACTTCCTCATGGGATTCCTTCCGTGAACAGACATGGCGCCAGGCCATACTCATGCCAATAACAGCAGCGGGTGTGGGGGACATCCCGGCCGCGAATAACTTTGGTTTTCCCTTTGCTTGCTCAAGACTCAACCAGCAAAAGCGATGAAGCTCATTTTCATCAGGCAAGAAACAAAATGGTGCAATGGTGACACAAACCCGAGACATGTTTCATCGCTGGTTGAGCCGCGAACCCTCGACAGTCAGGTGTACGTGCTGCGGAAAGCCTGCTGGATTTGCGGGAAACCTAAGTGTTTGAGGATTTTATGCATTCAAAAAAGCTAAATGCAAGGAAATTTTTAATGAATGCTGGATTCCAGCGGAATTCTGCGTCATATATTGCGTAAAGAGTAACTGCCAAACTTGGATTCCTGACCGCAACCGGTTGTGGAAGAAACGATTCGAATCAGACGAACGCATGGCGAAAAGTGCAACTTCATTCAGAATTCCCGGTTGAGTGGACCGTAGGAGGTTTTCAGCCTACGCGGGGTTGGCCGCACAGCCGCTCATCCCTTCCCCTCGCATTCAACATTTCCAGGAACCTGGGGGCGAGAAGCGTGGGCCTGGAAGCTGCGGAGGTGTGAGGAGGCGAGGTTGCCTGCTTGGAGGGAAACAGCAACATCCTGGTCTCACGTCGGAGCCTCAACGGCTGGCGGGCTGTTGGCGCAGCCATCGGCCAAGGGAGCTTATTTTGATTCAGTGAATCATCGGGCATTTCTTCGCAGCTTCGGTCCGTTTGTCGCATCTAAACGGCATTGAGCCAAATAAATGCTGAATCTGGTGCCTTTTTGCAGACTTCATCTAATAGAGCAGATTCGCTGCTTTCGTTTGAGCGCGTGGTAAAGGACTACACCAATGCAGGTGAGCGAGTGCGGGCGCTGGACGGCTTTTCGCTTGAGATTGACAGGGGCCGTTTTGTTGCGTTCATGGGGCGCAGTGGATGCGGCAAGTCAACGCTGCTGCATCTGGCGGGCGCACTTGACTTTCCCACCACCGGACATGTGCGGCTGGACGGCGTTGCCACGGATGAGTTGAATGAAGCCGGGCTGACAAAACTACGGCGCGAGAAAATCGGTTTCGTATTTCAATCTTTTCAGCTACTGAACACCTTGAGCGTCATTGAGAACGTAGAGGTTCCACTGCTGCTGGCAGGTGAGGTCAAGGCGCGGTCGAAAGCGATGGCTCGGCTGGCGGATGTCGGGCTGGCGGACCTTGCGCAGCGCATGACGCACCAGCTCTCTGGTGGGCAGATGCAGCGCGTAGCTATTGCACGCGCGCTGGTTCATGATCCACGTGTGATACTGGCCGACGAGCCGACCGGCAATCTGGATACATCTGCGGGCAATGCGATTCTGGAGCTTTTGCAGCGGGTTTGCTCAGAGCGGCAAGTGACGATCCTGATGGCGACGCACAGTGCGGAAGCTTCCGCAGTTGCTGACACCATTGTGCGCATGCGTGACGGACGGATTGTAGAAGAGCGGGTCTGAGATGGGTCGCATTGTTCTTCTGTATCGACTGATCTTGCGGCCGATCTTACGCCAGCCTGGGCGCGCCCTGGTGATTCTGTTTGCGGTGGCACTTGGCGACGCCGCCGTGGTTGCGATCGATCTGGCTGGCGACGCCGCAGCGGGTTCGTTCCATTCCTCGATGGAAGCGTTGGCGGGAAAGAATGATTTTGAAATTACCGCGGCAGGCGGGGTTCCCGAAGCAATCGTAGCGCGCATTGCCACACTCCCTTACCCTTTGCGCATAAGCGCCCGCATTGAAGATCATGCAACGGTGATTGCTACAGGGGACACGGTGCCCCTGATCGGCATCGATGTTGTCTCAGAGGCGAATAATTCCGGGACAATGATTGGAAATGTGGCTTCGAGCGAAGGCCTTGGGCACATGAACGATCCCGATGCGATTTGGGTAACGGGCGGATTGGGCAAAGCTGTTGGAGAGAAGATGAAGCTGCTGGTCAACGACCAGGTGCGCGAATACGTGGTGCGCGGGCTGATTCCGGACCCGACGCACGCGGGGGCAGATGCGATCCTGATGGATATTGCGGCTGCACAACTAGCAACGGGGAAGTCCGGGCGTGTCGACCGAATTCTCATCGAGATTCCGGACTTGAAGGATTTCGACATGTGGCAGAACGAGCTTCAGCGTGCGCTGCCCGCGGGTGTGCTGCTAAACGCGCAGGGCGCAGAGACTGCTGCGAATCGGCGGATGTTGGCGGCGTTTCGGTGGAATCTGCAAATGCTGAGCGGCATCGCGCTGCTGGTGGGGGCGTTCTTGATTTACAACGCGGTGTCAGTATCCGTGGTGCGCCGGCGCGCCGATATCGGCACGATGCGCGCCCTGGGAGCAAGCCGCGGTGCAGTCATGGGCGCTTTTATCTTGGAATCTGCGCTGTTTGGGACGGTAGGTTCCCTGGCGGCATTGCCCCTGGGGCGACTGCTTGCCGCAGGGGCCGTGCGCATGCTTTCGACTACAGTCAATGCACTCTATGTATCGAGTCGCCCGGGCACTATGGCGCTCTCTGCGGGCTCAGTAGTGCTTGCGCTGGTTGCAGGCATCGGCGTGGCTGTAGCTTCTGCCCTGGCACCCGCACGGGAAGCCAGCATGGTGCCGCCAATGGAAGCGATGGCGCGGGGACGGCGTGAATTTGACGTGCGCGTCGCCAGCAAGCGAAATGCGGTGATTGCGCTGGTGCTGGCGGTACTGGGAGCACTCGCGTCGCAGGCCCCACCCATCGGTGGAAAGCCGTTGATGGGATACCTTTCGGCGTTGCTTTTTGTTGCGTCGGCTGCGTTGGTTGCGCCGTTGATTGTAGAGTTCGCAACATCGGCTGGATCTGGCGGGCTGCAGCGCATAGGTGGAGTTGAAGCACTTCTCGCGTCACGCAGCCTGGGCGGATCGTTGCGCAGAACCGCGGTGCTGGTAGGTGCGTTGGCCACGGCGATTGCGATGATGACTTCCGTGGGGATCATGGTGGGCAGCTTCCGGCAGACGGTGTTGACGTGGCTGGACAGCGAGCTTCCAGCCGATCTTTACCTGGGCCCCGCTGGAGCGATCAGCGCGGATCAGCATCCGACCATTTCGCCTGATGTGGCCGACAGGATTATGAAAACTGCGGGAGTTGAAAGCGTGAGCCGGTTTCGCGCTTATGAGATTCAGTATGAGGGATTGCCCGCTACGCTGGCCGCGGCAAGCCACGATCCGAATTCGCCTCGGCAGCACCTGAGCTTCCTTTCAGGGCGGCCGAGCGTCGACGTAATGCGTGAGCTGGCAGCGGGCAACAGCGCAATTGTGAGCGAGCCATTTGCCAACAAGCATCATGTGAAGGAGGGCGACACGATATCACTTCCTCTGGGCGAACAGCGCGTTTCGTTCCACGTGGCCGGGGTCTTTTACGACTATGGCCACGAGGCAGGCTTCATCCTGCTTGATTGGGGGACGATGCTGCGGTATCTGCCGCAGAGTGCGCCGACGAACCTGGCTGTCTACCTGGCACCGGGAGCAGACCTCGGGCAGACGCGCACAGCGATCAGCAAGGCCATTGCGAACCGGAGCCTGGTGATGCTTTCGAATGGCGAGATTCGGGCCCAGGGTATTCGAGTTTTTGACCAGACATTTGCGATTACCTATGCGGTGGAAGCTATATCGGTTCTGGTGGCGATTGGCGGAATCTCAGGTGCGTTGATTTCGATTGTGATAGACCGCCGGCGGGAGTTTGGCGTGCTCAGATTTCTGGGTGCAACCAGCGCGCAAATTCGCAAGCTCATACTGGTGGAGGCGGGGCTGATTGGCATTCTGGCTAACATTCTTGGTTTGGCGCTCGGATACGTGCTGTCGCTGGTGTTGGTGTATGTGATCAACAAGCAGTCATTCGGCTGGACCATTCAGTTCCACTGGCCTGTTGCAGTGCTGGTGGCGTCGTTGAGCGCGGTGTATATGGCGACGGTGCTGGCAGGGCTGTTTCCGGCCAGGCTTGCAGTGCGTCTGGATCCGATCGAGGCTGTGTATGAGGAATAAGTGGCTTGCATTGCTGCTGCTGACAACCGCATGCCTCTCGACAACGGGGCCCGCGACGGGGCAGGAATACAAAATTGCACAGCCGGGGTACACGTTCGAGTTTCCACGGGACTACTTCAACCATGAGGCCTACCAGACAGAGTGGTGGTATTACACAGGAAACGTGAAGTCGCCAGATGGGCACCGGTTCGGTTTTGAGCTGACATTCTTCCGGCAGGGGGTTTCACGCGCCGCCAACAGCAGTCCGTGGTTTGTACACGACATTTGGATGGCACACCTGGCCTTGAGCGATATCAACGGACAGCGTTTTTATAACGAAGAACGGCTGAATCGGTCCGGCCCCGGCATTGCCGGCGTGGATGAGCACACTGGGCGGGTGTGGAACGGCAACTGGCAGGCACACATCGGCGATGGCGAAGAAGAACTGCATGGGGTTGGCGACAAGTTTGGGCTGGCGCTGAGGCTTACACCCCTGAAGCGGCCGGTGCTTCAAGGGCAGAACGGAGTGAGCCAGAAGGCCGAGGGGGTTGGGCATGCCTCCCACTACTTTTCACTCACTCGTCTTGCGACGACAGGATCGATCGAACTGGAGGGGAAAAGCTATACGGTTGAGGGAACGTCATGGATCGACCATGAGTTCTTTACGGGGTCGTTGGCGGCGAATGAGAGGGGGTGGGACTGGCTGAGCATTCAACTGGAAGACGGCACCGAACTGATGCTTTACCGGCTACGACACACGGATGGAAGTATCGATCCGTACACTTCCGGCAGCTACGTGGATTCGAGCGGGAAGTCGCAGTTTTTGCCAGCGAAGGATTTCACTCTGACTCCCGCGACAGACAGATGGACCAGCCCTACTACGAAAGCGGCGTATCCAATCAGGTGGCATTTGTCCATTCCGGGCCTGAAGATGCAACTGGAAGTAACGGCTCCGCTGAAGAGCCAGGAACTGGCAGCCAGTTTTGGGCCGAGTTACTGGGAGGGAGCGATTGACGTGAGCTGCGCCCGAAATGGTTCGACGCTGAACGGAGTCGGGTACCTGGAGATGACCGGCTACGCGGAGCCGGGGAAACCTCTGATTCCCAAGTGACTGAGGCGCCGCGCTTCGTGACTGGGGGCGGATATCGGGTTTGGCGAAACTTCGAATAGTGTCTGAGGAGTTCTCGCTGTTTTTGTGGCTACTGTGTAACTCGCCGCTCGGGGTTTGGGGCTGTCGGGTGAAAGCAGGCAATCTTCAAGCCGGTGTGCGCGCCACTGATCTGCCGGATGTTCATTTCGACGATTGCCTTTACGGTTTCAGCGGAGCCGACGGCCCTGAGATTGAGAAGCAACTGGTGATGGAGCGCGGGCGATGCGGCGAGATCGCCCTCAATTGATGGCTGCTGGCTGTTGGCGCAGGTTGCGGCCTTCAAATATCCCTGAGATGACTGGATGATCGCCTTAAGGTGAACAATCGCAATATCTGCGCGAGTGAAATCATGGTCGAGGCGTTCGAGCAACGGGCCGATGAGGATCGCACTCGATTGAGGGTCCGCCAAGGCTATGGCGACCTCGAGATTCAGCCAGGCCAAAGCGGCTTCGGCGCGGGCGTATTCCGCGTAGTCGATGGTCAGGACATTGGCGGCCGGCGAGAGAGTTCCTGAGAGTACTTCGTCAAGCCAGGCAGACACACCTTGTCCTGTCTTTGCGCTTAATTGGCGCACGGCCGGGGCCTGCATGGGCGGAGGATCGAGTCTGAGGTCGCCTTTGGTGAAGCAGACAATATCCGCTTCCTCGATCTGTTTTTGAAACAGGAAGCGCAGGTGAGGATCGGCGTCGTTGCCAGTGAGTTCCATGGCGCGGGCGGGGTCGACGAGGACGGTAAAGGGCGCGAGGCGAAACTGGTCGGCGAATTCACGCAGAGGCAGCAGCGTGGTGGCATAGATGTCGGTGCAACTGCCAACGGGTTCGGCGAAGATGACATCCGGGGCATGGGCTCTGAGTTGGTCCATCACGCGGATCAAGTCAGAGAATTTACAGCAGAAGCAGCCGCCTGTCACTTCGCCGCTTTTCAGATGATGGAGGCCCGCAAAGGTCGAGTCGACCAGCGCTTCTCCCTGGTCGTTGAGAATGAGCGCACTGCGGATGCCGCGGGCTTCAAGCATGCGTGCAGCGGCAAGCAGGAGCGTCGTTTTGCCCGCGCCCAGAAAGCCCCCGACCATGACGATCCAGGGTTTTGAGGTTGAAGCTTCCTGGGTCAAGCGTGGACCTCTAGCACGAGTTCATCTCCAGCTTGAAGGGTAATCAGCTGGTCGAGGTGAAGGATGCTACTGCCGGGGCGAGGCTCGACTGTGGTTGGCTGTGCAGTTCCATTCTTGCGGGCGGAGGAGCGGGTGCCGGTTCCGGAAATCTCAACGGAAGAGCACGGCAGTGTTCCTGCCAGCACGTGGAGGGAGAAAGTGGTTCTCTCATCGGGCGAGGGTTGGTAAGAGAATTTGCCCCAGCCTGTGCCGGTTGACCAGAAGGAATTGAACTTGCGGTGAGGAACTCTGGGGACCGCGACGAGCGCTCCCAGACCGCCGTCATAAGAGAATCCGCTGACGGCAATGACGCTGCTCCAGGCTGCCATGGCACGGGCGTAGTGGTGGCCGCATTCCGCCTCATCCCAGGGGTTGCGCTTCTCGCCATCGTAGCGGGCGCGGATGTTGTGAACGCATTCGAGTCCCTTTTCGACCATGCCGCAGAAGATCATGAGGGCGGCGGTGGAATGCTCAAAGCCGGTCATGACTTCAGCGAAGTAAGGGAAAGGAATGTGGGGGCGAACTGCTGTTCCGTAGTCGCAGATGAGCAGGGCCTTTTCGTCGTTGAGAGCAAAGGTACGCTCCACATTGTCGTGGTCGTCAAGGCTTCGCTTGTAGTTGTACTTGTAAATGGATTTGAGGGTTGTCTGGATGTTCTGTTCGGAGACGAGATTGCCGAGATTCATGACATGGGCGAGATATTGGCCCATGAGTTGGTCGATGAGACAGCCCTTGCCGACCTGGTATTGAGGGTCTTCGGTATCGCGACCACCGGCTCCGCTGAGCAGGGTGGGATTGATCTGATCTGGGCGAAAGCCCTTGATCTGCTGGGTATAGAACTCGCCGTTGAAGAGGTTGGCGTCGATCCATGCGCTTCCCTTTTCGAACAGGACGCGATAATGCTTTGCGGCTGACTCGTCGCCGGCGGCGTTGGCCATCTGCTCACCGGCGCGCAGAGCGCCGAGATAGTAGATGCCGCACAAGGGGTTTGGCCCGTAGAAGGCCACGTCGTAGGTGTTGTTCTGCACGCCGTCGAGCACACCGCTCTGGTGGGCATCCCAACCGCCCGCGACCCAACTGAAGGCGATGGCCTTTTTGATCCGAGGCCACAACGATTTGAGCCAGGCGGTGTCGCCAGCGAGTTTCCAATCGAGATAGGCATGCATGATCTGGCCCATGTGGCCATCGGTGGCGGCGATTCCATCACGGGTGATGCCGTCGGGCAGCACCTGGCGGGCACGGATTGCGCCCTCGTCGTCCTCAGAGAATCCCAAGGCGGCTTTGCGCAGCGCACGCGCGAAAGATGGAAACAGAAAGGCTGTCGATGTTTCGTAGTTCCACACATGGGTGCAGTTTCCATAGCAGCATCCCTGGTTGTCGTCGCTTCCTTCAAAGCCGTGGAAGTCGCCGTCGGCGGTGCGAAAGCAGGTTGTAGTGGCGAGAGTGGAGAGATTGGCGCTGGCGGCTTCTTTGACGACGGGAGGCAGGTCGCTTTCGCGGAAGGTTTTTGCGAAGAGGCGGGTTTGTGCTTCAAGCCGGGGGAGATTTGCAGCGGTGTAGGCAACGGCCTCCCAGGCATCCTTGAACCGCGTGCAATAGAAGTTGCCAATGATGGTATTTTCCTTGCCGGGAGGCGCGCTCCATCCGCACCAGGCCGGGGTGCGGTTGGGAAAATGCCATGCGAGGAGGAAGGTGAAGTGCGCGGATTGGCCGGGGGCGATGGTCGTTTGCTGACAGACGGCGCCCACAGCATTGTATGCATTCGGCTCGGGGCCGAGGCGGCCCTCCGCGGAAAAGGCGTCCCAGAAATGCAGGGGGGAATTCCACCATCCACCTTCCGGCCATCCGCGCCAGCGAGTGACTTCAATACCCGGCTCGGGCATGGCCGCCAGCGCAAATGTGCCGCTTTTGGGGTGATCGGTTGCGATGCCTGGATTGCTCATTTGCAGGCCCGGGAGTCCGGGGCCGTCTTGAAATTCGTTGGCTCGCTTGCCTTGATCCGCACCGGATTCGACCGGGTTTTCGATAGAGAAGACGATGCTGACTTTGGCCGCGGTGTTTCCCGGGTTGCTGACGCGATAGCGCAGGATGGCGACAGGCAGGCCTGAGTCATCGGGATCATGTGGAATGAAGGGCGAAAACGCATCGAGCTCAACATGTACCGGAAGCCGCTTGTCTTCAAAATCGATATGGGCAAGCGGGAATTCACCGGTGAAGGTTGCCTCTTCCAGACGGCTGAGGCCGGGCGAGTTTTTTGATCCAAGGCCGTCTTGCCCTTCATAGGGGGGCAGGATGCGCGACTCCAGAACGCGCGCGATAGGCTTGTCGTTGCCGGCTTGCGCCCAGATGGCTGGGAACGCGTATGCAGGGGAAAATCCTTTGTTGGGCTTGTTGAAAATCTCCCAGTTGCGGAGTTGGCCGCGACCGCCGAGGCCAAGGCTACCGGCAGCTACGCCACCCAGTGGGAAGGAGATCGTTTTTAGGCTGTTGCCGCGAAATACTCGCGGATAGGCGATGTCAGATGTTGCACCGTCAGGAGTCTTCGCTCGGCTTTCCGGAGTGCTGCCGGAAGTGGGTGGGACTGGCGTCTCAGCGACGGCAGCCCAGGAAGAAGCCTGCGTGGCGGCCCCAACGACCCCGGCGGCTTGCTTGAGGAACCGTCGCCGTGGCAGATCTTGCTTGATCGTCATCTGTTCTCCTACCCGACCACGATAGCGCGTGAATCAATCGGTGGCCAGCGATACCTCAAGGACCTGCGGCTTGGAGCTAAAAGTCAGGCCCCAGTCAGTCTGGTCTCCGTTGAGAATGCCCTGGGGCTTGAAGGCTCCGCTTTGATTGGCATCGATTCCGGGCCTAGTTTTGCTGGTTGGGTGAGAGCTTTACGCGCAATGCAAAGCCATACGTGCAAGCGGCATCCGGAGGGAGCTTCACGTTGAGCGCATCGGCGGTGCGCTGCCACTGGACTTTCCGGGTTGAACCGAGGAGGTCGACCGACTGGATAGTGAGGTGTTTGGCTTCGTTGGCGAGGCCGATGGCGTGGATGGAAGCGGCGTGGGCAGTGGTGGGGTCGGGGGGGCAGGCGAGGCTGATGACGTAGAGGTTGCCGGCATTCTGGGTGAAGCGGAAATCGGATGAAGTGTAATCGCTCATCTGCTGGTCGGAGCCGAAGCCGGTTTTGACCTTGGTTGGGCCTTCGCCGTAGATAAGCCAGGGTTGGGTGGCGTAGATTGCTTCCCCGTTGGTGTGGAGCCATGCACCCATGTTGAGCAGAATGGAGCGGACCTCGTCAGGGATGGTTCCGTCGGCGCGGGGGCCGATGCTGAGAAGGAGATTGCCGTTCTTGCTGACAGTGTCGACGAGTTGATGAATCAGGAATTCAGGGGTCTTGAACTGGTCGTGCTCCATGTATCCCCAGGAGAGATTGCTGATGGGAGTATCAGTTTCCCAGGGGCGCGGGTCAATGTCGGCGCGCATGCTGCGCTCCATGTCTTCGATGCCGGCTGTTTTGTCCATTGCGAAGCCCTTGAAGGTGATGGCTCCATCGATGTCATTGCGAACGGCAAAGTTGTCGTAGAAGGCGGTAAACTCGGTCATTTTCGAGCGAAAGGCAGGCTGTCCGTTGCCACCGTCGAAGTAGACCAGTTCAGGCTTGTACTTTTCTACGAGTTCTACGCAGCGGGCGAGCCAGTCCAGGGTCCATGCCTGGCTTACATAGGTCCACTCATTGACTGGGTTGAAATGCGGATCGTTGAGCCAGAAGTGGGCGGGGCCGTAGAAGGCGGCGAACTTGGGGTCGTTTACGTCGGAGCGGACGAGGCGGCCGAGGCCGTAGTAGTAGTTGTGTTCGGCGCGGTGGGTGGAGAAGCCGAAGTGGAGTCCGGCGGCGCGGGTTTCGCGGGACAGATCGGCGAGGACGTCGCGGTGCGGACCCATTTTGGTGACGGTCCAATCGGAGAGATCGGAGTCGTACATGGAGAAGCCGTCGTGGTGTTCGGCAATGGGGATTACATATTTTGCGCCCGCCTGCTTGAAGAGGCTGATCCAGTCGTGGGGATCGAATTTCTCGGCGCGGAACTGGGGGATGAAGTCTTTGTAGCCCTGCTTGTCGAGGCCGCCGAAGCGTTTGGCGAAGTCGTCATAGGCGGGATCGCCTGGCGTGAACATGTTGTGGGGATACCACTCATTGACCGCACCCGGAACGGCATAGACACCCCAGCCGATGAAGATACCGAATTTGGCGTCTTTGAACCATTGCGGAACTTCGTGCTTGCGGAGGGTTTCCCAATCGGGGCGGTAAGGGCCGTCGTGGGCTTGTTCATCGGCCAGTTTGAGAAGCTCATTGCGGCGGACATCGAATTTGGCGACAGAGTCCTGCCACTCCCTGTCGATCTGCTCGGCGGACTTGGTTCCGTGGGTGGGGGCCCATGGGTCAGAGACGGCCGCGGATGGAGGTGTGGGAGTGGCGGGAGCAGCGGATTGGGCGGAAACGAGGGCGGGCGCCGCAAAGAGGGATGCCAGCAGCAGGAATATCAGGTTGCACTTCATTGGATTCACCCGCGCGCGGTTGGAGATTGAAGACGGGACCAATTGTAAACGGCGTTGCATGCAGCAGATGCTCGCTATTGGCTCGCAGAAACATTTTCGGGGCTTCGCTTCAGGTTGGGCAGAAACTGCTGCGTCTCGGGTTGCATCTTAGGATTGGGTGGATCGGTGTGAGGAATACTGCGAGGCGGGGTGGTTTCAGCTACACTGACACCGTTATTGAAACGCGCGAAAAGGGAGAGCGAGATGCCGATAGAGGGAACGGATGCAATCACGGAGACGCCATTGACCGAATTGAGTGGCTGGAAGGCCCTGGGGGCTCATTTTGAGAAGGTGGGTTCGCTGCATTTGCGGGATCTTTTCGCCGCTGATGCGGGACGCGGGGAGCGGTTGACGGTTGAGGCCCTGGGGCTTTTTGTTGACTACTCGAAGAACCGGGTGACGGACGAGACGATTGCGCTGTTGATCGCGCTGGCGCGGGAGTCAGGGTTGCAAGCGCGGATTGACGCGATGTTCCGCGGCGACAAGATCAACTTTACCGAGGGGCGGGCGGTGCTGCATGTGGCGCTGCGTGCGCCAAAGGGCGAGCAGATTTTTGTGGATGGCGTGGATGTGGTTCCGGAGGTGCATGCGGTTCTGGACCGGATGGCGGCATTCAGCGAACGGGTGCGCAGCGGGCAGTGGAAGGGGCACACCGGCAAGCGGATCAGGAATGTTGTGAATATCGGGATTGGGGGCTCGGACCTGGGGCCGGTCATGGCCTACGAGGCACTGAAGCACTATAGCCAGCGGGACTTGACGTTCCGGTTTGTGTCGAATGTGGATGGGACGGATTTTGCGGAAGCGGTGATCGATCTGGACCCGGCGGAAACGCTGTTTATTGTTTCGTCGAAGACGTTTACGACGCTGGAGACGATTACGAATGCGCAGTCGGCGCGGGACTGGATGCTGAAGGGTCTGGGCGGCGACCAGAGCGCGGTGGCGAAGCACTTTGTGGCGGTGTCGACGAACGCGGCAGGGGTGTCGAAGTTTGGCATTGACACGGCGAATATGTTTGGTTTCTGGGACTGGGTTGGCGGGCGCTACTCGATGGACTCGGCGATTGGATTGGCCACGATGCTGGCGATTGGAGCGGAGAACTTTCAGGCCATGCTGGATGGATTTCACCAGATGGACGAGCACTTCCGGACGACGCCTTTGGAGAAGAATATTCCGGTGCTGATGGGGCTGCTGGGATTGTGGAACACGGATTTTCTGGGCGCTGAAACGGTGGCGGTGCTGCCCTACGAGCAGTACTTGAAACGCTTCCCCGCTTACCTGCAACAGTTGACGATGGAGAGCAACGGGAAGCATGTGACGTTGAGCGGGAACAAAGTGAGTTACATGACCTGCCCCATCTATTGGGGTGAGCCGGGGACCAATGGACAACACTCCTTCTACCAGTTGATTCACCAGGGGACGCGGCTGATTCCATGCGACTTTATTGGGTTTGGCGAGTCGTTGAATCCACTGGGACGGCATCACGACATGCTAATGGCAAACGTGTTTGCACAGAGCGAGGCGCTGGCGTTTGGGAAGACCAGGGAACAGGTGGAGGCGGAAGGGACGGCGGATTGGCTGGCTCCGCATCGCGTGTTTGAGGGCAACCGGCCGTCGAATACGATCCTTGCGCACAAGCTGACGCCGCAGGTATTGGGCAAGCTGATTGCGCTGTATGAACATAGTGTTTTCACACAGGGGACGATCTGGCAGATCAACTCGTTTGACCAGTGGGGCGTGGAGCTGGGCAAGGTGCTGGCGCAGCGGATCATTCCGGAACTGGAGTCTGCGGGAGAGCCCGAGTTGAAGCACGACAGCTCGACGAATAACGTGATTCGCAAGTACCGCAAGCTCAAGGAGTAGAGATGGCGATTCGTGGTTATGAGCAGCCGCTGTACATTCTTCCGTTTGATCATCGCGGGTCGTTTGAAACCGGGATGTTTGGATGGAAGGGCGAACTGGACGCGGAGCAGACGGCGCAGATTGCGGCGGCCAAGCGGGTGATCTACGAGGGGTTTCAGAAGGCTGTCGCGGAAGGGGTGCCGGCGGAGAACGCGGGAATCCTGGTGGATGAGCAGTTTGGGGGGGCGATTCTCAGGGACGCCTCGGCAGCGGGGCACATCTTTGCCTGTCCGGCGGAAAAGAGCGGGCAGGACGAGTTTGATTTCGAGTATGGCGAGGATTTTAGGGCGCATATCGAGGAGTTTCATCCGACCTTTTGCAAGGTCCTGGTGCGGTATAACCCGGAAGCAGACGCAGCTCTGAACCGGGAGCAGGCCGCGCGGCTTCGGCGATTGTCAGAGTATTTGCAGGGCGCGGGCAACAGCTTGTTCATGTTTGAGCTGCTGGTGCCCGCGGAGGCTGCACAGCTTGCCAAGGTGAATGGGGACAAGAAACGGTATGACCTGGAGCTGCGGCCGGGGCTGATGGTGGGAGCGATTGAGCAGTTGCAGGCGGCTGGTGTGGAGCCGGATGTGTGGAAGATTGAGGGGCTTGACCGGCGCGAGGACTGCGAGGCGATGATTCAGGCGGCGAGGGCCGATGGGCGCGACACGGTGGGATGCATCATTCTGGGTCGCGGCGAGGACGATACCAAAGTGCGGGAGTGGCTTTCGACGGCGGCGAGCGTGCCTGGGTTCATTGGATTTGCGGTGGGGCGGACGGATTTTTGGCAGCCGCTGGTGGATTGGCGAGGCGGGAAGATTGCGCGCGAGACGGCGGTGGACGAGATTGCAGGGCGGTATCGGGAGTTTGTGGATTTGTTCAGGGAGGCGGCTGGCGGGCGCAGGTGAGGCTGATTTTTGGTGTGCGAGGTTGATCGAGGAAGGCGTGATTCCTGGGCGCGATCAGGATCCTGAATCGCATCCCTCGGAGGCTAAAGCCCACCTCCATTTTCAGACCACTTGCGGCACGGCTGAAGCCGTGCCCTTTCAAAACATTTGCTATTTCAGAATTCCCTAGAAGTCGTGATGGTCGTCGACGAGGTTGGCGATGGTTTGCTGCGCGTCGTTGATCACCGGCGCTTTTCCTGACGGCGGATTGGCGGCCTCAGTCTGTGCTCGTAGTTTGGCGACGGCGAGCCAGTTGTCCTTGTGGGGACGGTCGGAGATCCACGGGGGAAGCTGCATGCAGAGATAGTCGCCGAGGGCTTTAGCATAGCCCTCATAAAGAGCGCGCATGTCGCGTAGCCGCTCGTAAGAGTGGCCGTCGCGGCAGACGCTGACGCCGCTCTGGCAAAGCAGATTGTAGAGCTGCTCGTATCGCTGTGGCGGGAGCCGGTCAGGGGCGTTATTGACAGGCGTAAGCGAGAAGATTTGCGCCAGATCGACCATGGCGTGGCGGGCCATGGCGAAGGTGAGCTGCGCCTGGCGGGCTTCGTGACCCTGGACGCCGGCGATGAGCAGCGCGGATGTATCGAGCACGGAAGTGAGGGCGGAGATCCAGCTCTGGTTGTTGTGCTGCGAACGGAAGTAGCAGAGCAGCGGATAAGAGATGTGACTCTCAAGCAGTTCCGCAGACCATCGTTCCCATTCGACGAGGAGCAGACCGAGGGCGCTTTCACCGCCTTCGTAGGAGTGGCGGCGAAGGAGCTCGGCGGCAGTTGGCGGCGACCCGGCGCGGGCGTCGAGCAGGGAGATGCTGACCTCTCGCCGGGAAAACGCGCCGTAGAGAACCGGAAAATATCCCATGACGACGGCCAGAAAGCCGAGCCCGGTGCCGGCTTCGAGGATGACGAGTTCACGCGCCCAGGCGCTGTGCGGAGTTACGTCTCCCAGACCGAGGGTGAAGATGGTGGTGCCGCTCACATAGAGGTCTGAGCGAAAACCAGGCTGCTGGGTTCCATCGATAAACGGGCTGCCGAGGGCGAAATAGATGAGGGCAAAGCCAAGCACCATGGCGCCTGCCCAGACCACGAGCAGGAAAATGAGCGACATGGGACCGTAGTAACTGAACGCGGCTTCGCGCCTGCCGGGATCGCGGAGGCGCTTGGCGAAGAAGGACCACGGCGTCCAGGTAAGGATGTAGAAGATGCGGGTGAGCCGGAAGCGGCCGGAAGCGCGGCGCGGGAGGATGATTGTCTGAAATGCATCGAGGAGCACGGCAGAAAGACAGACGAATCCGGCAACCAGAGTGACAATTTGCATCGGTAGACCTTCCGCTTCCTTGATTTGATTTTACTCGTGCAGGGTTCGGTGCCGGCTGAGGGCGCTTGGTCAGGTTTTGAGAACCTGAGTGAGCAAAACGGCAAGACCGTTCCACGCGATCTGGACGCCGATGCAAAGCAGGATGAAGGCTATGACGCGCAAGATGCCGTGCGCGGTATTGGGCGGAATGACCTTGGTGATCCTGGGTGCATAGGCATAGCTGAAGTAGACCAACAGACTGAGGACAACGATGGCGAGGAAGATTCCGACGTGGGCGAGAATGTTTTTTGCGACAACCCGTTCCGAGATATGCGCAGTAAGGGTGAGGACGGCAACCAGAGTGCCAGGGCCGGAGGTTACTGGAAATGTGTATGGGTAAAAGGCCTTCTGTTCCAGATCTTTCGCGCGCGATTCGTCACGGACATCCGACTCTTCCTGCTTGTGCCGAGAGTTGGCGGTTGCGTTTTTCTCATTGAGCACAGACCACCCCATGGCGGCGATAACGATGCCGCCGGAGAGCTGAACGATGGGCAGAGAGATGCCAAAGAAGTTGAGGATGCCCGCGCCGAGCAGTTCAATAATGGCCAGAAAGATGATGTTATTGATGGCGATTCTGCGGGCAAGGGAGTGATAGACCTTTGGGGGCGCATCGCCTACCAGGCCGAGGAAGACCAGAGCGGACCCGAGCGGATTGATCAGCGGCAGCAGCACGCTGAAGGCGATGAGAAACGAGTTCCAGATCTGCAAAGTGCGATCTCCCTGCCCCGAGGATAGACCTTGGGGCTGTTGTCGACGGTCTTGCTCCGTACCCGGCCTTGCTTAGCCTCATTTTCTCAACAGGCCGCAGCGGCTTGCAAAGGACGCGGGATGAGGACGGGTGGGTGCGGATTCCTGAAGGGTCGGGACTTGGGGTGACGCTCAATATGGAGACGGTTGAGCGCTACCGGTTTGGGCATAGCGCTCGCCGGGTTCAGTTGACGCGAAGCAGCATTTTGAGGGTGTCGGCGGGAGCCTTGGTCATGCGGTCGAAGGCTTGCTGGCCTTGCTCAAGCGGCAACTCGGCCGTCCATGGGCGCAAATCGACTTCGCCGGAGGTGAGCAGGATAAGGGAGCGCTCGAAGTCAGCCGGGGTGTAGGCGAAGGACATGGCCACTCGGTGCTCTTTGCGGATGCTGGTGACAAAGTCGATCTCGCTGCGTTCGTGGCCCATGCCGAGCAGCACCACCAGGCCGCCGGGACGGCAGAGATCGAAGGCAGCCTGACGGGCCGGGCCGGTGCCGGACGCGTCGAGGACCAGGTCGAGGCCGTGGCCGGCGAAGCGCGTGGCTTCTTCGCGGCCGGCTTCAGTGCTGACGTTAGCGGCGAGCGTGGCTCCCATGCGGCGCACGGTTTCAAGGCGGGTCTCGCTCACGTCCTGGACGAGGATTTCGCGGACGCCGAGCCGTTTGGCGGTGAGCAGGGCGAGCGAGCCCATGGTGCCTCCGCCGACAATTCCCATGCGGAAGAAGGGCGGCGGGGCCGCGATCCGAAACAGGTGAACGATGTTGGCGAGAGGTTCGGCAACCACCGCCTGAGCGTCGGTTAACTGGTCGGGAATGTCGAAGACCTGGGTTTGGGGGACGCTGACAAACTCCTGGTAGCAGCCCGGCGTCTGGTCCATACCGAGGAGGCGCCAACTGACGCAGAGATTCTGCGCGCCGCTCAGGCAGGCGGTGCAGCGGCCGCAACTGATGAGGGGATTTGCGACCACGCGCTTGCCGTCGGCGACGCGGCGTCCGACCAACTCGTGGCCAAGCACCAGCCCAGGCTTGCGGCGGCGACTATGGCCGAGGAAGCCGGAGATATCTGACCCGCAGATGCCGGCGGCGGAGATGGCAATTTCGCAATCTCCCACTGCCGGGACCTGACGCGTGTGATCTTCCAGAGTGACTTCATTGGGAGCGGTATAGACGAGGGCGCGCATGATTTCTCCTTTATTTCTTGAACACTGAATTGAAGTAAGCAGGATTGCAGAATCCGCACCGGTCGGCAACTTCCGTAACAGAAAGGCGCGGGTCCAGCAGGAGCAGCTTGCCCATCTCCAGTCGCTGGCGAATAAAATATTCCTCGAAGGTGTGACTGGTGGTCCGGCTGTAGAGGCAGCCCTGGCTGGTGTTGAAGAGCTCCAGGTCGTCGGCGGTCGCGGAGAGTGCGGGGCCGTTGCGATCAATGAGCAGCAGGCGGGCGCTACCGGCGTGAGGCTCTTCCGCAGTGGCGCGGCCAATGCCCTGCGCGGCGCCAATGACGACGGCGACAAAGCCTTGAAACTCCCCTTGCGGATGGGGGTCTTTCGCGGCACTCGAATCTGGCTGATCCAATTGGCTGCCTGCTTTATTTGCTGCCTGCTGTTTCTTCAAGGAACACGAGTTCAGAACTCAACGGGTTGTGCAGTTTTACGGTGATTCCAGCGTCCATCAGTTCGCGGCCCGTAGCTTCCCGGTCGGGAGAGGTGCCGTCTTGAAAGTGGAGGCGGTAGTGTTTGGCGTTATCGAGGCCGGCGAGCACGAAGCTGTGTTCAGGCTGGCCGGCGATGGAGCCGCGGAAGGCATAGACGACGCCTTTGCCGCGCACAGGGTCCCAGTACTGGAGCCCGTCCCAATGGACGCCGTCGGGGCGGTCGGAGACGTGAAAAAGCTGAGCATCGCGAATGAGCGGACGGAGCTGGGCTTTGTAGAGCGCGAAGGCCTGGCGGGCGGCCTGGTGCTGCTGGGGCGTCCAGGCGGTTGTGTCCTGCATGATGGTGATCCAGCCCATCATGCCGCTGCGCAGCATGTAGAGAAAGCTGTCGAGAGTGGAGGTGGGCCATTTTTCAACGTAGCTCTCAAGCATGGCGGCGGGGAGCAGGTGGCTTGTGTCAAAAAAGGCGCGGCGGTTGGAGAGCGGGTCGTAGGAGTCAGTGATGGAGAAGTAGTCACCGTGGGCGGCGGAGCCGAAGTCGACCATGCGGCCGCCGTCGTTGCAGACTTCAAAGAGCAGGCCGGGGTGGGCGCGTCGGGTGTTCTGGTAGATGTCGTAGTAGGCGCGGACGGCGTGGTAGCTGACGTCGGTGGAGTTGGAGGCGAGGACGAAGTCGAAGTCGCTGTCGTGAATGATTTTCTGAGTGCTCTGGTTGGGCGGGGCGTGGGGGTGGTCGGTTTGGACGCAGCCCTGGGCGACGAGGTAGCCGTCATGCTCAAGCATGTCAAGGTGGTAGTTGGTGACGATGCGGTTGACTTCTTTCTCGGCCCAGCGGTGCGCGGCGGGGACGCCGATATCGATGGTCTGGCCTTTGAACTCGGCGGGCTTCCAATTGGGCGGGAGGTCGGTGACCAGCCAGTCGCGGACGGTGGGGTCGTGGACATTGAGAGCGCCGGGCTGGGTGTCGATGCCGGCCTGGGACCAGTCCGTCCAGATGCCGAAGCGAAGGCCGGCCTGGTGAGCCTGGTCAGCGATATAGGCAACGCCGTGGGGGAACTTTTCGCGGTCGGGAACCCAGTCGCCAACGCCGCGAAACCAGCCGGCGTCCACGTGATACATCTCAAGGCCGAGCTCTTTGGACTCGGCGATCATTTTGAGGGCAAGGGCTTCATCGACCTGCATGCCGCTGCCCCAACTGTTGTTGACCATGAGGGGGTATTGCGGGATCTGCCAGGTGAGCGGGTTGCCGAGGACAGCGCGAACCCAGGGGCGGAGCTGATTCCCTGCCCCGTCTGGGCCGCCTGAGAATGCGCCGAGGAAAGCGGTGGGGGTGACGAAGGATTCGCCGGGCGCGAGGCGGGTTTTGAAGGGGCCGGGATCAGGATTGAGGCCGAGGACGGTGGTGAGGGTATCAGCCGTGCGGGAGAGCGAGATTCGGGTGCGGCCACTGAACTCGATGCCTGCGTACCAGCCGCTTTGGGAGGCGGGATCGTAGACGATCTCAGCGGGGATGATTTCGCGGGCTTCGCCGGGGGTGGGATGGGCGTAGGTGGAGGATTTGCCGGTCCAGGAGTAGCCGTCGGCGACGGGGTCGAGATGGGTGCCTTGAGCGGAGGGTGTGTCCGCGCCTTTCTCGACGTAGAAGTTACGCAGGTCGCGCGAGGGTGCGGCGCGCCAGTTGAGGCGGAGCGAGTCGACCATGGGCAGCCAAAGCTCGTGGCTGCTGAGGTTCTGAATTGTGATGCGGTGTTCGACGGGGCCGAAGTCGGCGCGGGATTGCCAGTCCCAGGTGAGTCGCAGATGCGGATTGGCGGACTCATAGACGAAGACGACCTGATGAGGATGGTGAAGGCCGAGATCGGGCTTGAGCTGCCAGGTTAGGGGGACGATTGCGCTGTCGATTTCTACGCTGGCGGGGAGGGATTCCGGCTGGGTGTTGGACCAGTAGTCGTTTTTGGCGGAGGGGGCTTTTGCGCCCTCGATGTAGCCCAGGCGGGGACTGTTTGGATCGTCGTGGAGATAGAGAACGATGGTGGCGCTGGACAGGATTTTTGGGGGTGGGACGGTGGTGGCGGCGACCGAGGCGCAGGCGATGAAACAGGTAGCGAGGGCGGCGAATTTGGGACTCGGCAAGTAATTGCGTCTCGGCATGACCAGCATTTTCTCAGCAGCGGGTATGGTTTGGCTTGCGCGAGGTTTGGGATGCGAGGACATGTGGAGTAAGGGGTGCGCGAACAACGCATGCCTTGAATCGTAATTCCTGAAAAACATAACTCACGAGCATCTGAAGCCCCGCCGCTTCTATCGGTCTCTCTCGCCGAGGAAAAATCCCCGGTTCCCCGGTTCCCCAGTACTCCGGTACTCCGGTATCCAGGTCATGCCCTGAAAAGAGACCACTTCAGTCGGTCCCGGGATCGGGTTTCATTGCGAGGATGCCGACCCCCAGATTTCATCCGGGGCTATTCTCAGCTTCTCACTCCGGGAGAAACGGGGCAGCGGGTTTCATTGATTCGTGGGTCGGCAACGCAGGGGGAAGACGGTTACAAGGCTCGCTTCGGTGGAGTTCTTAGGGCAGCCTGCGAGGTTCGATTGCGATGAAAGTTTAAATGCGATTGCCCTGAGATCGATGCGCTGCAAGGCGCGTCTTCAGACTCCATCATGGTAGATTTGTCTAACCGGGTGGCAGGCAGCGATGTTTGCCCTCAAAAATGGAGCCATGTCGACAATTGCCGTTCGCCCCGCCGTCCCTCTGGATGAGATTTTTCTGTACCAACTTTACGCTGCTGTGCGCGGGCCGGAGTTCGCACTGGCGCCGATCACTCCGACGCAGCGGGAGCACCTGATGAGGATGCAGTTTCAGGCATCGATGGCCGCGTATGCGCAGATGTTCCCCAACTCCTGCTACCACCTGGTGCTGCTGGACAGCAAGCCGATTGGACGGCTGTGGGTGTGGCAAGGCGAAGAGGAGTTTCACCTGGTGGACATCGCGATCCACCCATCGGTGCAGAGCAAGGGGATTGGAACGGCGTTGATTCAGCGAATTCAACAGGACGCCGCGAAGGCAAGACTGCCCATTCGCTGCACGGTGTTCCGTTTCAACCCTGGATCTCTGCGATTTCACCAGAAGTTGGGCTTCAGCATCGTGCGCGCCGACGATGTGAATTATTTTATGGAGTGGCGTCCGGTGGCGATTTTTTAAGGAAGATTTGAATGAGCCTTGAGCGTTCCCTAAGGGGCTGAAAGGGCTCGGGGAAAATGGCAGTGCGAGGGCGAAATCCTGCTGTGAGTTTTGCAAGGGCTAAAGAGGCTGCGGAAAAAGACCTGGGTTGCGCACGAAATGCCCGAAGAGCATACCTCAGGGGCTAAACAGGTTGCGGAAAAACTACCAAATGGCCGAAGTTTTGAAAGGGCACGGCTTCAGCCGTGCCGCAAGTGGCTGAAAATAAACGCTGGGCTTTAGCCCCCGAGGGATGTTCTTTGTGAATCTTGACTCAAAACC
>Ga0302267_10000112_pt1 | contig 98497 bp, 85 predicted proteins | sample III_Bog_E1_3_FD_194555 | JGI IMG/M metagenome (GOLD analysis project Ga0302267, IMG submission 194555) | Peat permafrost microbial communities from Stordalen Mire near Abisko, Sweden - III_Bog_E1_3 | ecosystem: Environmental > Terrestrial > Soil > Wetlands > Peat | place: Sweden: Abisko... | reverse complement strand
CTGGCTCAGAATTCAACCCCCATTGCCGCTCAGGGCGCAGCCTCAAATGTGGCTCAGCAGCCAGTCTCAGCCGGTGTTCAGAGCGCATTCGCGAACCTGATTCAGAATTCAAACCCGAGCGCCGTTCAGGGCGCAGTCTCAAATGCGGTTGAGCAGCTAGTCTCAGCCGCTGTTCAGAACGCGGTGGCGAACCTGGCTCAGAATTCAAACCCGAGCGCCGTTCAGGGCGCAGTCTCAAATGCGGTTGAGCAGCTAGTCTCAGCCGCTGTTCAGAACGCGGTGGCGAACCTGGCTCAGAATTCAACCCCCATTGCCGCTCAGGGCGCAGCCTCAAATGTGGCTCAGCAGCCAGTCTCAGCCGGTGTTCAGAGCGCATTCGCGAACCTGATTCAGAATTCAAACCCCAGCGCCGTACAGAATGCAGTTTCAAATGCAGTTCAGCAATCTGTTTCAGCCGCTGTTCAGAACACAGTCGCGACGCCGGTTCAGAATGCAAGCCCGGTTGCCGTCCGGACCGCAGCCTCGAATCCAGCGCAGCAATCGGCTCCCAGCGTCGTCCAGAATGCAGCCTCGAATCCAATGCTGAATTCGAACCCCGCTCCCATCCAGAGCGCAGTTTCGAAGGAGTCTTCCAACGGCAGCCCGGTTCCAGTTCTGCACGACGGCCTGAACGCGTCGGCAAAGGCCGCGGTCGCTTCAACGTTGAACCCCGTCTCCGCAGGTCAGTCAGCCCCGCCGCCGGTAGCTCCCAGTCAGCCCCCCGCCGCCATCGGCGTCAGCGTTCCCACGGTGACGGTCGATCAGGTGGTTGCATTGCCCGCGGCCGCCATTTCAGTCGGAGCTGGTGTGGCAAGCGTATTGGGCCTGAGCGCAACTTCGGCTGTCAAGCCATCGGCCACCGTTTCTGCGGCTGGCAAGGACGACACCAGCGACGCTTCGGGGGTGAAGCAACATGCGCAGCCCACAACCGAGACTGGAAGCAAAACGAATTCGCAAGATGCAGCGCCCTCCGGCGATCAGAGCCAGGGCGGCGCTTCCGCGCAGGCGCAAAGCGCGGCCCCGGCTCCGATCAACTTCGCCAGCCAAACCGCCGCTGCCACGGCCCAGGCGCAGAACATTGCCGTCGCTTCTCCGCTTCAGACTTCGCCGGTTCCGGCGGGCAACGCCGCGGCTGCCGCAAAGACGGTGGACCACGCCGCTCCGACCTCGACCGCTGCGCCGCAGGCCCTGCCAACCATCAATACCGCGCAGCTCATTCACACCATGGGGCAGTCTGAGATGCGGGTTGGCATGCGCTCCACGGAGTTTGGCAACATCTCGATCAGCACGTCCACGACCAGGGACCTGATCTCCGCGCAGATTTCGCTCGACCACGGCGAACTGGCCAAAACCATCGCCGCGCATCTGCCGGAGATGCAGTCCCGGATGGGCGGCAATCAGGCAATCGATGTCCGCATCGATATGAACGGAGCCGCAACCGGGCAGAACGCAGGAACGTCCGCAGGCATGTATAACGGCTCGGCTGACCAGTCGCGCGGCGGCAGGCAGCAAGCGGGTAACGCGCCATCAGGTTATGTAGGCAACGGAGTTGTCGAGCAGCAGTTGTCAACCGCGGCGGCGGCAATGACAGCCGGCTACGCCCCTCTCGAAGCCCGTCTCGATATCAGAGTCTAGGTACGGTCCAGGGACCACAACGCAATTGAGGAGGAACGATCATGCACAGTGTTTTAGCAAACTATACGATGCCATCGGTCTTGAGTTCGCTCATGCCGGCTGCAAGCAGTGGACTCACCAAAGCTGCCAGCGCTAACACCAGCGCAGCCAGTTCCACCTCAAGCACCAGCGGAGCCTCAAGCCTGGGCACCACCTTTCTGAGTCTGTTGGCGCAGGAACTGCAGAATCAGGATCCCACCGCTCCCGTGGATCCGACGGCGATGGTCGGCCAGATGATCTCGCTGAACCAGTTGGAGCAGCTCATCGGCATCAATCAGGCCATCAGCCCAACCACGACAACAGGCTCGACATCGGCCAATGCTTCGCAGGCCGCAGGTGCGACGCCCAGCACAACCGCACTTGGGGCAACCAACGGAGCAGCCGCCATGCTTTCACCTTCCGCGGCTGCCGCGGCCACCACTCAGCTGCCGTTCGACCCCAATACCTTGATGCCCCTGGGCTTCGGCAATGCCGGCGCCACAGCAGCTTCGATCAACTCTTCCATTAACCCGGCGGCCATGGGCTTCTCGGGTACAACAAACAATACCTCAGGAGGCAAATAATGGGCTCTTTCTCTTCACCACTGTCTGGACTCACGGCAGCTCAGCAGCAGCTGCAATCCGTCTCCAATAACCTGGCCAATATCAACACCGATGGCTACAAGGACCAGACCCTGTCCTTCAGCGACGTCTTTTCCCAGGCTGGCTCTCTCAATGGCAGCGGCGATCCCGTGCAGACGGGGTCTGGTGTGGCGGTTGCCTCCTCGGATACCAATTTTACCGAGGGGACAGTGAGTTCGACAGGCACAGCGTCGAATATGGCCATCTCTGGAAATGGGTTCTTTGTCACCCAGGACGCCAAGGGCTTGCAGGATTACACGCGCTCCGGCGACTTCACCACCAACAACTCCGGACAGATCGTCACGCCGAATGGGGAACTGCTGCTGGGATATCCGGCGGTCAATGGAGTTGTGAACACTTCGGCGGCGCTGCAGCCTTTGCTGGTTGGCAATGTGACCAGCCCGGCTGTGGCCAGCACCACCATGCAGATTACAGCCAATCTGGATGCCGACGCTACAGTGGGCACCACGGCGAGCAGCTCGCTTCCGGTTTACGACTCGCTGGGCACTGCGCACACCCTGTCTGTCACCTATACGATGACGGCGCCCAATACCTGGTCGTACAACGTCAGCATACCTTCTGCCGATCTGACTCCTGCCGGTACGGGAACCAGCACCACCGTAGGGTCGGGCACATTGAACTTCAACAGCTCCGGCACGCTGGTTTCCAGCCAGGCCACTGGAGCAGCTACCACCACCGCCCCTTCGGCCGGCATTGCGCTTTCAATTCCGCCAACCGGCACAACTCTTGCTGACGGCGCCGCCACCATGGCGCTCAACTGGAACCTTGACACGGCAGGCAGCCCCACCATTACCCAGACCTCCATGGCAAGCGCCACCAGCGCAACCAGCACCAACGGCTTTGCCAGCGGCACACTCTCAAGCTACACCGTGCAACCGGACGGAACCATCGAAGGCACCTTTTCAAGCGGAGCAACACGCGCAATGGGACAGGTCGCCGTCGCCTCTTTTGCCAACTACGAGGGTCTGGTCGCCACCGGCAACAATGATTACCAGCCGACCAATGCCTCGGGGGCGGCGGTGATCGGACTAGCCAACACGGGGGGACGCGGATCGATTGTCGGCGGCTCCGTCGAGGAGTCCAACGTGGATATCGCTGGCGAATTTGCCAAGCTGATCGTGGCGCAGCAGGCCTATTCGGCGAATGCCAAGGCGATCACCACCTTCAATCAGGTCTCCCAGGCAACAATCGCAATGCTGCAGTAGACGATCGCGGTTTCTTAGCATTGCATTAAGGACCAGCCGCTCAGCGTTTCCGCTGGGCGGCGGGGTCCGTTTTTTCTGAATGCTTCTCATACCCGGCTCACAAAGCCGCTGCAGTCCCTGCCCCCTGCTTCCCTCCGGCAAACCGCAGGCGCGGCTCCTCAAGTTCCTTTCCCCTTGCAGTACGGCCACTTAGCGGCTTTTTCCAGGCCCTGCTCCCGCTTCTCCCGCCTCTTTCGCAACAACGGTCTCTCGATTGCATTCACCCCTGTCGAAGGGGCGCAGTGCTTGGTCCCAGTCAGCTTCCATCCACATGAACCGCCAGCAGCGGCAACCTCGCCCGGCGCAGTTCGACGGATTTGGAAATGCCAGGGGAAGAGAGAGCGATGAATACCGCAATGAACTCCGCGATGCCGCTGTTGGAAAGCAAGTTGGCAGCGGGCCCGCAGTTGGTGGAAAAGCATCAGGACCGGGATCCGTCCGAACTCCTGCCGTGGCTCCCCTGTACTCTCGCGCTGGACATTCCGGTAGTCAGGTTCACGGTCGGCGATCTGCTCAACCTCACGGCAGGCGCCATTGTCGAGACCGCCTACCACCAGAGCAGCGATCTGCCCCTTCGGGTGAATGGACAACTGGTTGGATGGACAGAATTTGAAGTCGTCGGCGAGCGCCTGGCCGTGCGGCTTACGGACCTGTCATGAAGACTCACAGGTCGCGAGCACGCATCCCCGCGCAGATTCCCGCACAGTGTCCCGCACCCGCTCCGGCCCAGAGCGCTGCGCGAGTGCGCGCACAAAGCTCTCCACGAGTTCGCGCCCAGAAGCCCAGACGGCAGCTCGTCGACATTCCGGACCCGGCTACATTGCAGATCCTTCTAAACGCCTCCGTGATGCTCTCCGGTGCGCGAAAAAATGTCGAAGGACAATTATCCAGAGTGTGGAAAAACACCTCGGGTACGCTATCGCGTGCGCGCAAGAATGTCGAAGCGCGCTTCTCTCAGATGCGTAAAAGCGCCGCCGAGGTAATCTCGACCGCGCGGAGAAACGTTGAAGGGCAACTCGCCCGTGGATGGAGATCTTTACGGGCGCAACAGGCAGCCCGTTCCACTTCCAAGCGGTTGCGCGTGGCGGCAACAGTTTCGCTTGGCGAAAAGCGATTCATCGCCGTCATCCAGGTGGATGGAAGGGAGTTCCTCGTCGGCGGGGGAGCAACAAACGTGGCCCTGCTGGCTCCGTTGAATGCCAGAGAATCGTTCGACGCCCTGCTTTCGGGTGAGATGAAACTCCCTGATATGACTGCTGCCAAAAAACAGCCAGCCAGGCGTGCGAGCAAGAAGGCCGCCATGCCGGTGGCGGCGATGGCTGTCGCGAAGAAGCAGCCAGCGAAGCGAGTGAGCAAGCCGATTGACATGCCCGGCGTGAAGCAGGCAACGATCGCCAGGAAGCACCCTGCAAAGCGGGCAAACAAGCCAATCGCCAAGCCATTGGTAGGCCAAACGGGGGCACATGCGTGAGGAAGTCCGCAATCATCCCGGCCCTTCTCTACCTCATGCTGTCTCTGGCGGCCACACCCGCGAAGGCTGCACCCTGGCCAGCGGCGTCGGCTGCGGAGCATTTGGTCGGGCTCTGGCAGGCGGCGCCGGCGCTCTTGGCAGGGGTGCCCGCGCCGGCTGTCGCGCCTGCGCCTGCTGCTGCGCCCGCGCCAGTTGCTGCGCCCGCGCTTGCGCCAGCGCAGCCGCGGCAACTGACTGCTGCGCCTTCCGATCCAAACGAATTGCGGATCAGCGGCCTGGGCGGCGGCTCGACGCAGTGGACGATCATCGTCCTGCTGACTTTCCTCACCATCATTCCGTCCATCCTGATCTGCATGACGCCGTTTGCCCGCCTGCTCATCGTGTTTCACTTTCTCAGACAGGCGCTCGGCCTTCAGAGCACGCCCTCCAACCAGACCCTCATCGGCTTATCGGTGATCATGACCTTCTTCATCATGCAGCCGATCGGCGCGGCCATCTACCAGGACGCGCTCGTGCCGCTGCAGGAAGGCAAGATTACCGCTGTCGAAGCGCTCACCAGGGGCGGCGTCCCCATGCGCCAGTTCATGTCCCATTACGTTCGCGAAAAGGATGCCGAGCTCTTTCTTGAGATGGCCAAGGAACCCCGTCCCAAGAGCATCAACGATCTTTCGTTTCGCGTCTTGCTGCCCGCCTACATTCTGTCCGAACTGAAAGCGGGATTCCAGATTGGCGCGGTTCTCTTTCTTCCCTTTCTCGTCGTCGACATGGTCGTGGCTTCGATTACCACGTCTGTCGGCATGATGCAGTTGCCGCCTGTGGTCATTTCCACGCCGCTCAAGCTTCTGCTGTTTCTCATGGTCGATGGCTGGCACCTTCTTATCGGCGCTTTGATGAGGAGTTTCAACTGATGGGCGTGGATGAAGTAGTTCTGTTAGGCCGTTTGATGCTCCAGGAGGTCGTGATCCTGGTTGCGCCCATCCTGATTGCCGCCATCGTAGTCAGCCTGGTGGTCAACATCCTGCAGGTGCTCACCTCGCTGCAGGACCAGACCTTGTCTCACGTGCCTCGCCTGCTGGTGACAGGCGGCGCCATCTTCCTCCTGATGCCCTGGATGTGGCGGCACCTCGCGCACTACACCATCAACCTCTTAACCGACTTTCACGCGGTCCTGCAATGAGCATTTCCCTGATCCAGGTCTTCGGAGCATTGCTGACGATCAGTGTCCGCCTCAGCGGCATCTTCCTCTTTGCGCCTTTTTTTGGCAGCGTCGTGATTCCTGCCCGCGTGAAGGCCGTCCTGGTAATGGCCTTGACTGCTCTTCTGTATCCGATCGTCTCGGCCAAGATACCGCATATGGCCATCAGCCAGTGGCCCATGATGGTCTTCAGCGAGTTGCTCATCGGTATCGCCTTTGGCGTTGTCACGAATATTGTTTTCGACGGGGTGCAGATGGCCGGGCAGGTATTGAGCGTGCAGATGGGCTACTCGCTGGTCAATATCCTCGATCCGCAGACTCAGGTTGACTCCACGGTCATGGCCACGTTCCATCAGACGATTGCGATGCTCATCTTCCTGCGTCTCAACGTCCACCTTTGGATATTGCGTGCACTGGCACGCAGCTTCGTCTATCTGCCGCCGGCCACGGGCCACATCAACGCGAACTTTGTTGCGGCCGCGTTTCAGGCGGGGGCGAGCGTGTTTTCCATCGGCATCCAGATTGCCGCGCCGGTCCTCTCCGCCACACTGGTTGCCGACATCGCCCTTGGCCTGTTGGGCAAGGCGTCTCCACAACTACCGCTGATGCTTCTGGGCCCGGCAGTCAAAAGCATTCTTGGACTGTTGATTCTGATTTCGGCGCTCAAGTACTGGCCGGCGCTCTTCGAGCACTTGTTTCTCAATTCGATGAGCCAGGCTGACAACATTCTCCACCTGGCTCAGTAGGGACCTATGGCTGACAGCAGCAAAACCGAAGCAGCAACACCGAAACGGCGAAACAAGGCGCGGGAACAGGGCCAGGTCGCCCGTTCGCGCGAACTGCCAGGTGTGTGCGCGCTTGCTGCTGTGGCCGGGGTGCTGGCGCTGATGGCTCCGCAGGCGGTGACTCACTGGACCGTCCTCTATCGCAACACGCTTTATGCCGCCGCTGAGGGAAACATCGAGAGCAACGGCCCGGTGCTCTTCTGGAGTTCGGTCGAAGTGATGCGTTGGATCGTCCCCACCCTGCTGGCGGGCATGGCGGTTTCGGTGCTTACCGGGCTGGCGCAGGGAGGCGTGAATTTTGCGCCCGAGGCGCTGGCCTTGAAGTTCGAGCGGTTCAATCCCGTCAGCAAGCTGGGACAAATCTTCTCGCCCATGGGCCTCAGCAATCTGCTGAAGTCGCTGCTTCCGTTTTCAGCCATTCTCTGGGTTGCAGTGAACGCGGTGCGCGAGCACTGGGAGACAATGACCCACGCGTCCAGCATCGGATTGAGGCCGTTCGCCAGCTTTGTTGGGTCGGTGATGCTGGAAATGACCTGGAAGTCGGGCCTCATTCTGCTCGCCTGGTCCGCGGTCGACTATTTCCTGACCATGAAGAAGATGGACAGCGACATGAAGATGACCAAGCAGGAAGTCCGCGAGGAATACAAGGAAACGGACGGCAATCCAGTCATCAAGTCGCGAATCCGCCAACTGCAGAGGGCGATGCGCAAGCGCCACTCCTTGAAGGCTGCCGCAACGGCTACCGTCATCGTGACCAATCCAACTCACTACGCAATTGCGCTCCGCTATGAAACGGATATGCCCGCGCCGATCGTCGTTGCCAAGGGACGCGACCTGCTGGCAGAAAAGATCAAGCAAGTGGGGCGCGACCACGGAATCATGCTGGTGGAAAACCGGCCTCTGGCGCAGGCGCTCTACAAGAGCGTGGAAGTTGGCGACTCCATTCCGGCCAAGTTGTACCAGGCCGTGGCCGAGATCCTCGCCCTCGTCTTCCGGGCGCAGGCTGAGGTGCGGCGCAGTGACGCGGAACGGCGCTCCAGGAATGCCTCCGGGCAGAAGACTAACAATGCACAAGGATCATCCAACGCGCAGCCGGGGGTGCCGTCATGATGGAACGAATTGCCGCTTTGTTCCGCAAATGCAACGAATGGATCGCGCCGATTGCGGCCGTTTCTGTGGTCTTTGTGATGCTGGTGCCGCTGCCCAGCTTTGTTCTCGATCTGCTGTTGACCGTCAGTATTACTTTATCCATCCTGGTGCTGCTCACGGCCATCCAGATTCTGCGTCCGTTGCAGTTCTCTGTCTTCCCGAGCATGATACTGCTGCTCACCCTGCTTCGCCTCTCGCTCGAACTGGCCAGCACGCGCCGCATTCTGCTCCACGGAAATGAAGGCACCGCGGCAGCCGGCAAGGTGATTGAAGCCTTCGGCCAATTCGTGGTCGGCGGTAATTACATTGTCGGCTTCGTCATCTTCCTGGCGCTCGTTGCCATTCAGTTTCTTGTCATAAGTCACGGCACCGTCCGTACGGCAGAGGTTACGGCGCGCTTCACCCTCGATGCCATGCCGGGCAAGCAGATGGCCATTGACGCCGACTTGAATGCCGGCCTTATCAACGAGCAGCAGGCCCGCGCGCGGCGTGAGAGAGTGGCGCACGAAGCCGAGTTCTGCGGCTCCATGGACGGCGCGGCCCGCTTCAGTCAGCGCGATTCGCTGGCCACCATCCTGATCATGGTCATCAACATTGTCGCCGGCTTCCTGATCGGCGTCTTTCAGCAAGGCATTCCCTTCCAGGAGGCGCTGAAAACCTACACCATCCTCACGGTGGGCGACGGCCTGGTGTCGATCCTGCCGTCGTTGCTGGTCTCTGTAGCCGCTGGAATCGTCGTCACCAGGGCTGCGTCGAAGGACTCCCTCAGCGTAAACCTCAACAAGCAGATGTTCGGCAGTCCGCGCCTGCTGTGGATTGCGGGCGGCGTTCTGGCGGTTCTTGGACTGATCCCCGGGTTGCCCAAATTTGCCTTCTTCTCTCTGGCCGGCTTGCTCATGTTCGCAGCCAAGAAGATGAAGCCGCAGGAGCAGAAGGATGAAGTCGAAGAGCTGGAAAAGCTGGCCAAGGCCGCTTTGCCGGGCGGTGCGGCAGCTCCAGCGGTCGATCCCATGGACGCGGCCCTCAAACTGGACGAACTCATGCTCGAAGTGGGCATGGGCCTGGTACCTCTCGTCGACGCGGCAAAGGGGGGGCAACTGCTCTCCCGCGTGAAGTCCATGCGCAAGAATCTGGCCCAGCAGCTTGGCTTCCTGGTGCCGTCCATCCACATCACGGACAATCTTTCGCTGCGCGAGCGCGAGTATGTGATCTACCTGCGCGGAGTCGAGATCGCGCGCTGGGAATTGCGCCGCGACAGCCTGCTCGCCATCAGTTCCAATGCCAATGCGCCCGAACTGCCCGGCCAGGATACGCGGGAGCCCGCCTTCAACGCACCCGCAAAGTGGATCACCACGCAAACCCAGGGACAGGCGATCGCGGCTGGATATGCGGTGGTGGACGCGACCTCCGTGCTGGCCGCACACCTGTCCGAGGTGATCCGGCACAACGCTCATGAACTTCTGTCGCGGCATGAAACAAGAAGGCTGATCGACAGGCTGAGCGAGTCGCACCCCAAACTTGCCGACGAATTGATTCCAAAGCTCATGAGCCTCGGTGAAGTGCAGAAGGTTCTGCAGCAACTGCTGCGTGAGCAGGTTTCGATCCGCGATCTGGGAACCATTCTGGAAACCCTCGTCGAAGCGGCGGCGTTCAACAAGAACCCCATCGCCCTGGTCGAGGCGGTGCGCCACACCCAGGGACGGTCGCTGATCCGCCCCTTGCTCAACGAGCAGGGACAATTGCGGGTCGTCACCCTGGACACGGCAATCGAGGACGAATGTACTCGCGGGTCGAACCTGCAAGTGAATCAGGGCTCATCGACACCGCAACAGGTCACTTTGGCACGCCGCGTGCTGGATGGACTACGTATGAACTTTGGTGAGGAAATCAGCGCGGCTCCGCCGGTCCTGCTGTGCTCCTCGCCCGGCCGCTATTATCTCCGTCGTCTGCTGGAGCCGTTCATCCCCAAGATCGTAGTCATCTCGCCTGGGGAGATTCCGCCGCTGACGCCGGTGCAGTCTGTGGGGGTTCTCCGTTGAAGAAGTTGGGCAAACAATCGGCGATGGGCAAGCAGAACGGCACGAGAAGGAACATGGGCCTCGAATGCAAGGGCAAAAGTGAGCACCTCACAAAGGGAGTATTGCAATGACAACAGCAGAATTGGCCTACCGTGCGAGTAGCGATTTCGTGGACGAACGCAATGATCTCGTAATGCGCGAGTTGCCGCAGGTCTACTATGTGGCCGCGCGCATCCATGAGCGCTTGCCCAAGCATGTGGAAATCGAGGACCTGGTGCAGGCGGGCGTCCTGGGCCTGCTCGATGCATGCCGCAATTACGATTCCTCCAAGGACGCGCAGTTCTCCACTTTTGCCAAGTTCCGCATCCGCGGCGCAATCCTCGACAGCCTTCGCAAACTCGACTGGGGATCCCGCACCTTGCGCAGAAAAGGCCGCGAGATCGCCACGACTGTCTCCAAGCTTGAGTCGAAGCTGGGACGGCAGCCCCTGGAAGAAGAGATAGCGAACGACCTGCACATGCGTTTGGACGAGTTGCAGAGCACCATGACGCAACTGGACGGCCTGTACCTGGTGGGCCAGCAGACCAATTCCTCTCAGGATCATGCCGAGTCCTACGATCTGATCGAGTCGGCGCAAGGCACAGAAGAGAACAATCCCTTTGAACTTTGCCTCGAAGGCGAACGGAGAGAGGAACTTGCCAAGGCCGTCTCCAAAATGTCGGAGCGGGAGCAGTTGATTCTTTCGCTGTATTACCAGGAAGAATTGACCATGAAAGAAATCTCCCAGGTGGTGGGCATCGTGGTGTCGCGGGTCTCGCAAATCCACGCCGCTGCCATGGTGAAATTGCGCGCCTCTCTGAGCCATCTTCGCGAGGGTGCGACGCCTCCCATCAGCCGTATGCAGGCTGTTTGCCAGGGCGCGGATCACCGCCAGGCGAGAAGGCAGCCATGATCTCACCGTTCGCATTGAATCAGGCCGCGAAGGCGGCAAAGGGCGTTGTGCTGCCGCCCAGGGCGCGCACCGTCAATTCCTGCAACTTCCGCTATGCGGGCCGCCTATCGAATGAGAATGCGCGCTCATTGAACGCCCTGCATGAGAAGTTCGCCGCTAGCGTGACCAACTCGCTGGAACTGTATCTTGGCGCTTCTCTGCGGCTGAAACTGGCAGCGCTCGAGCAGATGACGATCTCCGAGTATTCCAGCAGGACACCAGCCAGCAGCTTCCTGGCCCCCTGTTCGCTCAACGTGATGGAGAGCAACATCCTGCTGGAGATGGACATCGATCTGATCTTTCCCATCATTGACCTTTTGCTTGGCGGCGTGGGCGCGGCGTCTGCGGTGGCACGCGAGCTTACGGAGATCGACGAAGAAATCCTGCAGAGTGTCACTGTCCTTATCGCAAAGGAGTTGGAACGCTCCTGGCGGGCCTTGAATCTGTCGCTGACACCAGGGCGTTGCATCAGGCCGGCGGCGCTCCCGCAGGTGTTTGCGGCCAATGAAAAGCTGGTGCTCTTGATCTTCGAAATGACCTTGGGTGAGGCAAACGGGGCCCTCAGCATCGCGATGCCCACCTCCTTTGTTGGCTTCCTTCTGCGCCACCTGAAGGCGGCGCAGTCGAAAAAAGCATCGACCCTCCGCACGTTGCGCGGCCCCACCCTGCGGGAACGGATTCTCGACTGCGAGTTTGTGGCGGCGGCTGACATAACCGGGATGCGGGTGATGGTGAAAGACCTGATCGGCCTCAAGCCGGGAATGGTCCTGAAGATGAGAGCGCCTGTCAAAAGGCCTGGGCGGCTCACCGTGGAAGGCGTTGAAATCTTTGAAGCGGTTCCCGTTCGCAACGGAACCCGCAAGGCTGTGCAACTCACAGCCCGGTCACAGGAACAAACGGCATAAAGGAGCGACATGACGACCGACAAGAACCCTAGCGACTTCCCAGGCGCATTCTTCAATGCCTTGGCGGGAGCGATGACTGCGACTACCGGATCGCCCTGGCTGATCGCTGCCGTGCCCGATGCCGAATTGCCTTCTGATGGCTCTGCACCGGTCTGGATCAAGCTTGTTCTCGATGGCAGCTTGCGAGGCGAAGCCCTGCTCGAGTTCCGTCGCGGCGAAGCCGCCATGCTGGCATCGAAGCTGCTTGGCAAGCCTGAAGGCAAATTCGGGACGGAACAGTCCATCGCGTTGATGAAAGTCATCAAAGCGGGAGCCGACGAGTTCTGTTCCGCGCATAGGGAAACATACGGCGCATTCACGATCAAGGTTTCCTCCGCGCCCGAGGGGCCTTCCAGTTGTCCGAATGGCGTGCAGGTCACCGCTGCCGACAACGACGAGAATCGTGTATCTATCCTGATGTGCCCCAACCCGGCGCTGACAGAGGCCTTGCGCCCTCATTCCCAGCCTGCAGGCAGGGCGGCGGAAGCGGCGGCCGCGATCAAGGAAGCCGCTGCGAAGATGAAGCCAGACCCGATCAACCTGAATCTGGTGATGGATGTTGAACTGAACGTTACTCTGCGCTTCGGACGGCGCCAGCTCACGCTGCGTGAAGTGATGGAACTGACCAGTGGATCTGTCGTTGAGCTGGATCGCCAGGTCGAGGAGCCTGTCGAGCTTCTGCTCGATGGCATCGTGATCGCCAGGGGCGAAGCGGTCGTCATCGACGGCAACTATGGTCTTCGTGTGACCGAGGTCTCGCAAGCCGTCTCTCCGCTGACACTCCATTGAGGGTCGCTGTTGAGGATGAAGCCAGTGAGATCGTAAAGAAGCAACGGAGGAGCACATGAATCTGATGCAATCGATAACTTTGCCGGCCTGGACTGCCCAGTTCAAGGTCGCCACCTCCAAGTGCGAGCGCTGCGACCGATCCCTGGTCCTGCGGCACTCTTCCGTCCGCAAGGCCGGCATCAAAATGCAGAACCGGTGGTATTGCAGCTCTCGTTGTTTTGCGGCGGCGGCACAAGAGGAACTCTCGGCCCTGGTCATGTCATCCAGACCGGTCAAGTCGAACCATATTACGCGCATGCCCCTTGGTCTGATCCTGATGCGTCGCGGCCTTTTGACCAATGCGCAGTTCAAGGAATTGAGAGTGGAAGAGAAAGAGGCCGGAGCGGAGATCGGCGAACTGCTGATTCGCCAGGGCTCAGTGAGCGAAAAGGATCTTACCGCCGTTCGCGCCACGCAATGGGGATGCCCCGTCTATACGGTGCCCAAGAATGGAGAGGATGCCGGGCTTCATATTCCGTCGACTTTTATCCATCTTTACTCCATGATTCCGCTTCATTATGTTGCGGCCAAGAACCTGCTGCTGGTGGGCTTCGTTCACGGCATCGAGTACGCCCTGCTTTACGCCATCGAGAAGATCACCGGATCCAAGACGCAACCCTGCTTTGTGACCCCCAGCGACTTTCTGGAGCAGGTACAGCAGAGAGCGCAGGCTGAGGACCAGCTTGGAGAGGACGCTCCCACTGAAGTCAAGTTCGACAGTGTTCAATCCACCGCCGAAATGGCCCGGATCCTCAGCAGCTATAGCGTCCATCTGGAGGCGGATGAAGCCGTTATCGGAAAATGCAAGGAGTATCTGTGGGCGCGCCTGAAGTGCGGCCCCAGGGACGTTGACCTCCTGTTCAAAGCGGGTTGAACCCCTTGCCCCGGTCCGGGGCGGTCAACAGTCCCGGATTTCCCCGGCATTTTCCTCATATTCTCCTCAGGATTGGAAAGTTGCGGCTTTCCTATGTACAGATCTGCTGGCCTTGCCGATAGGGGCACAGCAGGTGTAAACGAGTGCTCAATCATGCCTTCGATACGGTAAGCGATCAAAGCTGGGTTCCCTCATCCGCCTGGCGGGGCCTCCATTTCCTCGGCCAACCGGCGCTCGCGCCCAGAGAAGCAAACTTCCTGGATGAACTGCCGGTCATGTCCTCGACGGTTCTGGGATTGGATATGCTGCTGCAGGAGCCTTGTATCGACCTGCGGCTGGCCTCCGAACTCGTTCTGAGCGATGTTGGAGCGACGATTCAGATCCTGCGCCTGATTGGCAGAGAGTATGAATTCGACGCGGAGCGTCCCAGCCGGATGGGCGACTGCATCGCCAGTCTCGAGGTGGGCGCCTGGTTCGGCGCTATCTCTGCCCGCAGCTTTGTGCGCGACCACAAGCACTCGGCCGTCACCGCGGTCTGGAAGCACTGCCGCCTGGTGGCGCAGTACGCGCAACTGGTTGCCGAGTCCCTCGACGGCGTTTCCCCCGAAGATGCATATCTGGTTGGCCTGCTTCACGGAATCGGGGATATTCCAGAGGCCCTGGGATGGCCGAACGCCGGCCGCGGCGGCAAGGGCGCAGGCGCTTTGTTTGAAATGGAAGGCACACTGCCTCTCTTTGTCCTGTCTGCCATGCGCAGCATGAACGATTCCTCCTCTTCATCCAACTGGAGGTTCATTATCAACACGGCCCACGAACTTGCGGGCGTGCGCATGGATCGCGGCACATGCGCGCTCCACGGAGCCGGCCCCAGGCCCATCAACTCGCTCTAGCGGTTGGCCGCCGGCGCGCTGAACAAGGCGCGCCAAACCGGGCGCAACGGCGGCAAGTTGAAACGCCGATTCTGATTTGCCATTCTGGAAACTCCGCGAGTCTAGGCGGCGCTCGCCATCTCATGGGTTTCTCATCGACTCCTCATCCGCAGCGATGCCGCATCCGCAAATCGTGGTCTTTCTTTTCTCAAATCGAGTCAAACCCTAGATAAATCAGTCGTGGCATAAATTGGCCCCTGGCGTGCACATTACGTGGGCGAGGCCAAAAATGAGCAGTGGATACTACGCAGCTTGCACCGGGTTGATGTCTCGCACCCAGGCGCTGGATACGATAGCCAACAACCTGGCCAATGTGAGCACAACCGGATTCCGGGCGAGCCACAATGTTTTCAGCTCCATGCTTGCCACCGAAAGCAACACCGGCCTCTCTGTTCTCAATCAGGATGCGAATGACTACGGCGTGCTCAGCGGCGTCCAGTTGGATAGCACGCAAGGCGCTCTGGTGCGGACGGGCAACGATCTCGACGTCGCCATCGAAGGGCCTGGCTACTTCGCCGTGCAGACCGCCGGCGGCCCTGCCTACACGCGTGGAGGGAACTTGCGCGTATCGCCGCAAGGCCAGTTGACTACCTCGGCGGGCGATCCTGTGCTGGGTGATAACGGCCCCATCACGGTTGTCGGTGGACCCGTCTCCATCAGCACGGACGGAACCATTTCGGCCAATGGCGCGATTTCAGGCCGCCTGAAGCTGATCGAGTTTGCCCCCAATACAGATATACAGAGCGCGGGGGGCGCCTATTACAAGGTGCCCGTCGGCGCTGCGATTGCCGCAACCAAGTCGCAGGTGCGGCAGGGAACGCTGGAAAGCTCAAACGTGAACCCCGTCACAAGCGTGGTCGAAATGATAACCGCTGAGCGCGAGGTCGAAACCATGCGCCGCGTGCTGACCATGTTCAACGGTGAAATCGACAAGACCGCCACCCAGGAACTGCCCAAGGTCGGCTGATCGAAGGCCGAAGACCGGCCTCTCAAGATTTGAAAGGAACCTGATATGTTTCGTGCCCTCTATACGGCTGCCAGCGGAATGACGGCCCAGCAGTTGAACCTGGACAATATCGCCAACAATCTTGCGAACTCCAGCACCACGGGCTTTCAGCAGCGTCAGGTAAACTTCACCGACCTTCTGTATCAGAACCAGATCATGCCGGGCGCCGCTGCAACCCAGCAGACCACGGTGGCTGCGGGCCTGCAGATCGGCCTCGGCACACGCCCCGCGGAAACTGAGATCATCCAGACGCAAGGCGACTTCTCTACCACCGGCAACCCTCTCGACCTGGCCATTCAGGGCGCGGGATTCTTTCAGATCCTGATGCCCAACGGACAGATCGGCTACACGCGCGATGGCTCGTTCCATCCCGATGCACAGGGCACCCTGGTCACCTCCGATGGCAACCCGCTGCAACCCGCGATCACGATTCCCACCAGCGCGCTCAGCGTGACCATCGGCAGCGATGGAACGGTCAGCGTCACTCAGCCTGGCCAGACCGCCGCCGCGCAGGTGGGCAGCATTCAGACGGCTCTGTTCATCAATCCCGGCGGCTTGAACGCCGTGGGCAACAATATTTACCTGCCGACGACAGCATCCGGCGAGCCGGTGGTGGGAACGCCCGGCGGCTCGGAAGGATTGGGAACTCTGCAGCAGGGCATGCTGGAGCAATCCAACGTCAGCGTCGTCAACCAGTTTGTGGCCATGATCCTGGCGCAGCGCTCCTATGAGTCGAACTCGCGGGTCGTGAAAGCCGCGGATGAAATGTTGCAGCAGTTGAACCAGTTGGCCCAGTAGGATTCTGGCCTGGATGAGTAGAAGCAGCGGTTGCGAGGGCATATGACGGCGAAATGGATGACAGCTATGTTGATGTCGGCGATGAGCCTGGCCGGCTGGGGACAGCCCCAGCCCGAGCCGCAAGGCTCTTTTGCCATCACAGCTCACCAGGTCGCGCAGGCTCTCTCCGCCAACGGAGTTCAGATCGACGATCAGCAGGTTTCGCTGCTTGCCAAGGTAGTCTCCACCGAGCCCGCCCCGCAACTGGATGTTCTGTCGGTGCAGGCGCTCGAATACCAGCCATCCGCAAAGCGCAGCGAGGCTCGCTCCCTGGTTATGCTCACCTGCCGCCAGTCTGCCTCCTGTCTGCCCTTTTATTCCCTTGTGAGTTGGCCGGCAGGCATGGCGCCGCGCACGCTCGGCGCTGCCCCTGACGCTCCCGGTAACCTTTTGAGAGCGCATGTCGGCATCACCATGCGGGCAGGCGCGCACGCGACCCTGATGCTGGACGATGGCCGGTCGCATATCCAGGTCGCCGTCGTCAGTCTTGAGAGCGGAGTCACCGGACAAACGATTCGCGTTGCAAGCCCGGACCGCAAGCAAACCTATCTCGCCGAAGTGGTCAGTCCCAATCTGCTGAAAGGAAGCTTCTAAGATGCGGTCGAAACTGACACTCTTCGGACACGCCGCCATCCTTGCCTTGCTTGGGGTCTCCTGCGCCTTCGCTTTCGGCTTGCCCGGCAAGAAGGCCAATTCGAAGGACTCTCAGAACCTGCGCGCGGAGTACATCAAGCGCTTGCAGCAGCAGTTCGTTCCGGCAGCCGAGGAGCACACGGTCGGAAGTCTCTGGTCAGCGGATGGTTCCCTGAACGACTTCTCCACCGATTACAAGGCGCACCACCTCAACGACACCATCACCATCCTGGTCGCCGTGCAGACCACCGCTGCGCAGTCGGGCACCGTCGACAGCGAGCGCAGCTTCACCACCAGCTCCGCCATCACCGGCATCATGGGCCGCAGCCCGGCATCCACCAATCCTCTGCTGTCGGGGAACTCGTCTTCCGCGCTCAAGGGACAGGGCTCCACCGCGTCCAATACAACCTTCGAGACCAGCCTCACAGGCCAGGTCATCGCCGTGCTGCCCAACGGCAATCTGGTCGTCGAAGCGCAGCGCCAGATCTTCATGAACAACCAGCATGAGAATGTCACCGTGCGCGGCATGATCCGGCCCGGCGACATCGGCCCCAGCAACACCGTGGTTTCGTCGGCGCTAAGCAATCTCGAGATCGAGATGAAGGGCAAGGGCATCATCTCCGACGGTGTGCGTCCTCCCAACTTCATTACCAGGGCGGTCCTATGGCTATTGAACTTTTGATCGGCAATCCGCGCCCGCCGCGGCGGCATACGTGTCCCCACTGGACGCGGCGCTGTGCTCTGTTCGTCGCCATGGTTCTGCTGGCCGCGCTTCCTCTTTCCGCATCCGAGGCTGACCGCAAGGTCCTCATTCGCGACATAACCCAGATTGAAGGCGTGCGCGACAACCAACTCGTCGGTTACGGCCTGGCAATCGGCCTGAAGAATACCGGCGACTCGCAGCAGACGTTCTTCACCGTGCAGACGCTGGCGAATTCGCTGCAGCGGATGGGCGTGCAGATCACGCCCGGCATCGTGGTGGTCAAGAATGTGGCCGCTGTTTTTGTAACTGCCACGCTTCCGCCGTTTGCCCGGCCGGGCATGAAGATCGACGTAACCGTTTCGTCGGTGGGCGATGCCAAGAGTATTGTCGGCGGAGTGCTGCTGCTCACCGCGCTCCGCGCCGCCAACGGACAGGTCTATGCCGAGGCGCAAGGGCCGCTGGTCATCGGGGGCTACTCTGAAGGCGGCTCCGGCACCTCCAGAACCGTGAACCATCCCACCGTCGGCCGAATCGCTGAAGGCGCCACGGTCGAACGCGATGCAGCCGTCGATCTGAGCCGCTTTCACACCGTGTCCCTGTTGCTGCAAAACCCCGACTTCACCGCGTCGCGCGACGTTGCCGACGCAATCAACAAGGAATTTGGCAAGACGGTCGCTGCCGCAATCGACAGTCGTCGCATCGACGTCGATGTTGCCGCCAGCGACTCGCCCTCGGTGCCCATTCTCATTTCGCGGGTCCAGAACCTCTCCATTCGCTTCCGCTCACCGGCCAAGGTAGTTGTGAACGAACGCACCGGCACGGTGGTGATGGGAGGCGACGTGAGGCTCTCGCCGGTTTCTGTCATTCAGGGCAGTTTGACCATCGACGTGCAGACCACCCATGTGGTTGTGGAACCGCCGCCCATGACAAACGGCAAGGCGGAGACGCTGACGGAAACCAAGATGTCGGTGGGCGACGCGCCGGCACAATCGATCCAGCTGGAAGAAGGGGCCAACGTCGACGAGCTCATCAAGGGGTTGCACGCCATTGGCGCCACCTCTCACGACATCATTTCCATCCTGCAGGCCATCAAGGCTGCGGGTGGGCTGCAAGCCGACCTGGAGGTGATCTAATGTCCAGTTCCTCTTACCTGGGCGGCATCTCCGGGGTCGTCATCAGTCCGCTCACCACCAGCGCAAACAAGCTCCTACACCAGGCGCCCGCGCCGGGTGCGGAGAATGCCAAAATCGAAAAATCGGCGAAGGATTTCGAGTCCATTCTTCTGGGAAGCTGGCTGCAACAGGCCGAACAGAGCTTTGCTTCCTTGCCCGGCGGAGACGGCGACGACGATGCAGACTCCGGCAAAGACCAGTTTCAAGGGATCGCTATGCAGTCTCTGGGGGCTTCGCTTACCGCCTCAGGGGGCATCGGCATCGCCAAGATGATTGCCAAGAGCCTTCACAAGGCAGAGGACGCGCGGGTTGAAGGTGAAGCCAAAACCCACCCGGCCCCCGCACACTGACAACATTAACCATGCCAACTCACCTGTTTTTTAACATCTTTGGCGAGCAGACTGAAACGTTTGTGGGGAAGCGCCGATAGCAGTACCGTAGAGACAGGAGAAGTTGCGATGAAGATCGATTTGAACACCTTGGCGGCTAGCCAGCTCTCAGTGGACCGGGGGGCTAAACAGGTTTCCAACAGCAGCCTGACCGGCGCTCAGGCGACGACTCAAGACCGGACGACGCTTCACTCCGACAGTCTTTCGGTCCAGGCGTTGACCAGCCAGGCGATGAATACGCCCCCGATCCGGCAGGATACGGTGGCTGCACTTCGCCAGTCCGTTACCAGTGGTACGTACCAGCCTGACGCCAGCAAAACCGCTGACGCCATGATCGAGAACAACAGGCAGTAGAAGGGCCAGAACAGTAAGTGAAAGCGTTCACTGGCCCAGCAAGCGAAGTTTTGCCGGAAGGGCCAGCAATGAACAACGCAACTCTCCAGTCGCGCGATCAAATCGCCGCCAGCTATCTGCAGCAAATGCAGGCGCTGGCGTTTGAGATTTCGGTTGCCATGGATGCGATTGCTGCCAATGCATTGCCCAAATTCCAAGAGAGTGTAGCCAGGCAGGAAATGCTTTGTGCCGGCCTGGCAAGCATGGCGAATACCGTCAGCAATGGTTTTCGCGCCTTGGACCATCCCTTGCCCTCTTCTGCCGACGCTGAGATTCAACGCAAGATTCGGGCAGCGAGCGGAGCGATCCGCGAGCTGAATCTGCAGTATGCAGCTCTGCTGAAGCACTCCGGCAAGTCAATTGCTCTCCTTGCTTTGTTGTGCAGAAGCCACCAAGGACAATTTCAGGAGGCTCGCGGCTCCAGGTTGAAACATCAAACCTGGTCCTGCGAGATGTAATCCATGGCATCTCTGAGTTCCTCACTTTCGATGGCCGTGCAATCGCTGAATGCTGCCTCCGGCGAGCTTCAGGTCACCAACAACAACATTGCCAACGCCAACACGCCCGGCTACACCCGCCAGGTGGCTGTGCTGCAGGAAGCGGCGCCCATCACCTCCGCGGGCAACATCGCCGTGGGTCAAGGCGTTCAACTCACGGGCTACCAAAGCGTGCGCGATGAACTGCTGCAGGCGCAGATCCAGCAGCAGACCCAGGCCCAGAGCGGCGCCAATGCCCAGTTGTCCTCGATGCAGCAGATTCAGCCCACCTTCACTACTTCCACGCAGGACATCGGGACGGAGATGTCCGCCCTGTTCTCCAGCATTTCAAGCCTCTCCACCAATCCCACCAGTTCCACTTCGCGCCAGGCGGTGCTGGCTGCCGGGCAGAGCCTGGCCACGGCCTTCAACACGGCCTCCAGCACCCTGACCAGTCAACAGGCCACGCTCAATAGCCAGGTCACTCAGGATGTAAGCCAGATCAATCAGTTGACCAAGCAGATTGCCGCTTTGAATCCGCAGATTGCCGCGGTGAAGGCCACCGGGCAGGATGGGGGCGCGCTCCAGGATCAGCAGGATCAACTTGTACTCAGCCTTTCCAAGATTACCAGTGTCTCAGTAACCCAGACGCAGAACGGCGAGACGCTGACAACGGGAAACGGAACTCCGCTGGTAGTGGGATCGCAAAGCCTTGCCTTGCAGGCCACAACCGGCAGCGATGGGATGACCCACGTCCTCGATCGGAACGGCGCCGACATCACGTCGTCGCTCACCGGCGGTGACCTGGGCGGAAGCATTCAGACCCGCGATCAAACAATTTCCGGCCTGTTGAAGCAACTGGATACGCTCGCCAATCAGTTTGGGACGGCCATGAACGCGGCGCAGGCAAGCGGCTACGATCAGAACGGTAACGCCGGGCAGAACCTGTTCACGGTTTCCTCCACGGTTGCCGGGTCTGCCGCCTCCATCAAGATGGCAGTCACCGATCCCGCGCTGATCGCGGCCAGCTCCGACGGCAGCTCAGGAAGCAACGGCAACCTGACCAATCTGAGCGCCGTGCAGACCAGCGCGCTTGCCAGCGGCCAAACTCCCGGCGACGCCTATGCGAGCCTGGTCTACCAGGTCGGCAGCCTCACGTCCAACGCCAACGCCGAATCTACGGCCACCACCTCCAGCCTGCTGCAGCTCAACGACCAGCTCAGCTCCGCTACCGGGGTTTCCATCGACGAGGAATCCGCCAACTTGATCACGTACCAGCAGGCCTACGAGGCCGCGGCTCGAGTCGTGTCTACCATTCAATCGCTGTTCTCGGTGACCATGGCCATGGGCACCGCCGCGGCGGAGTAAACCCAGCAGGGCGCGGCGGATGACCGCGCCAAATGAGGCCAACATGCGCGTCACCAGCATGCTCCCCGATATGCAATACGCGATGCAGCAGAGCCAGCAGAATCTCTCCACGGCCATGCAGCAGGTGTCAACCGGCTTGCGGGTCAATCAGCCCTCCGATGACCCCGCGGCGTCGGCCAATATGGTCAGGTCGCTGGCCTACTCAGCCAACGTCGACCAATACACCAGCAATGTCAGCACCCTGCTGCCCCAGATGCAGACTGCCGACTCGGCCATCAGCTCCATCGTGACCGCGCTGAACTCCGCCGTCACACTCGGGACCTCGGGCGCCAGTTCTTCCATCTTGACGGCCAATAAGCAGGCCATCGCTTCCCAGGTTGAGAGCGTTCTCAGCACGGTGATTTCCCAGGCCAACAGTTCCTTCCAGGGCGCCTATGTCTTTGGCGGCTCGGCCAGCAGCACACCGCCGTTTGTTGCCGCCTCCACCACATACACGTCTGCGCAAGGGTCGGCCGCCAGCCCGCTCTCCGCCGCCACCGCGCTCACCGCCGGCTCGGTCACCACCATTAGCGACGCCACCACCGGCGAGTCCATGACCTTCAAGGCGCAAGCCGGCGACACCGTTGCCACGTTGCAGTCGGCCGTCGCCAGCGCCGTCTCCGCGGGCACACTCTCCGCCGGCAGCACCGCAACCATCAATACTGACGGCCAATTGTCCATTTCAAGCAATTCCTCCACGGCTGGAATTGTGGTCAGCTCCAACGATGCGGTCCTCGGCTCCATGTCCGCCGCTTCCGGCACCGCGGTCGCCAATGCCTATGCCTATGTGGGGAACAGCGACGTCAACAGTGTGCAGGTGGGCGACTCCTTGAATGTCGCCACCAACCTGCCGGGCAATCAGTTGCTCACTTCCGGAGCCAACGTGATCGGCTCGCTCACCAATCTCATCACCGCCTTGCAAAGTGGAACCACCGCGCAAATCGGCGCTGCCACCACTGCTATTACTTCGGCAGTGAGTTATGTCAGCCAGCAGCGCGTTCCCCTCGATAGCACGATCAGTCAGTTGAACTCCCAGGAGAGTTATCTGGGCCAGGAGAAGATCACCTTGACCACTCAGCAGACCTCGCTGGTCGGAGCCAACCTTGCGGACGCGGCCACCAATCTCTCACAGGCTGAACTCGACAACAGCGCGGTGCTTGCTGCCGCCGCCAAGGTCATGCCCCAAACCCTGTTGCAGTATCTGCAATAGCTGTCCGCGGTTACAGCGGAGAGCGATGAACGAGCATGGGAAATCCCTGCGGGCCGGTACGGCTTTCCCGTTCTCGTATCTGTAATAGTAGTTGCGAAAACTGGTATGAACTGCGATTCATGCCTTGTTGGCAGGGGGTTCACGAATGATGCTCGGATGCGCTTCACCCTGCCGCCGCTTTGGTTCAATTGGATCTCAAACCTGCGCCGGCGTTTGGCATGTTACCCATTCCGGCGCAACCGCTCAATTCACGAAAAATAACGCCTAATTGCGATTTGCATTGAAATGATTTTCCAGTTGGCCGATAGAATGTCTGTCCAAGACGACCTCCTTCTCGACGAACCGGAGCCTCAAAGCAGGCCCACACAAAAGAGCCGAGTGCAGGCGCAAAAGGGCAAACACAAGGAGATACACCCATGTCACTCACAATCCTCAATAACATCTCCTCCCTGTCGGCGGAGAATGCACTGTCCAACACCCAGGCTAACCTGCAGAAGACTCTCACTCAGCTGTCTACCGGCATGAGGATCAACTCTGGTTCCGATGACGCGGCGGGATTGTCGATCGCCACCGGAATGCAGGCCAACATCGCTGCCCTCACGCAGTCGCAGCAGAACGCCAGCAACGGCATTGGCATGTTACAGACCGCCGACGGCGCCCTGTCGCAGGTCACCACCCTCCTCAACCGCGCTGTAACACTGGCCACCGAAGCTTCGACCAGCGGCATCACCACCGGCGTCAACAGCCAGGCCTCCGCCCTCGATGGCGAGTTCCAGTCGATCATGACCGAAATCACGCAGATCGGTAACACCACCGATTTCAACGGCCAGAACGTGTTTGCTTCCAACACGCCGACCACCTTTACTTCGACTCAAGGATCGGTTGGAAGCCCGCTGGCCACTACGACCGTGCTGACAACCGGCTCCACAACCACCGTCACTGACTCCAAGACTGGCGGCTCAATGGTCTACACCGCGAAAGCGGGCGACACCATTGCAGCTCTGCAGACGGCCGTAACAAATGCAGTCTCGGCCGGCACGTTGTCCGCTGGCACCACCGCCTCCATCGTCGGCGGCAAGCTGCAAATCGCAGACGCCACCAGCGGCGGCGCTTCGGTCACCACCAACGACGCTGTGTTGGGCCCGATGACTGCCACCTCCACCGGCGGCACCAACACCGTGTACCTCGGCGACGGCGTGACGACAGGGGCTGCAAATACAACGATCACCACGGCCATCGCCTCCCTCTCTGCGACAAGCCTGAACCTGAACAGCAATGATCTGACCAGCGCGTCAAATGCCGCGACAGCTTTGACCGCCGTAACCGCCGCCATCAATCAGGTCTCGGCGCAGCGCGGTGTCATCGGCGCTTCCGTCAACCGCCTCACGGCCGCCAGCAGCAACATGAGCAACGCGGTCACCAACCTGCAGAGCGCAACCGACAGCATTCAGAATGCCGACATCGGCAAGACGGTTGCCAACATGACCCAGTACAACGTCCTCCAGTCCACCGGCATGGCCGCCCTGCAGCAGTCCAACCAGGCGCAGCAGGCTGTCCTGAAGCTGGTCCAGTAGTCTAACCGATCCTCAACGCACCAAAGGAGGTGGCGCCGCACGGCGTCACCTCCGCACCATCTTCAAGTAGCGCGCGTTTCAGCCGATTTTTAGCTTTATCTTTTGCCGGCTCGCAAGCTTTCGGGTGCACGATCCGGATGCAAAGGCTGGCGTGTGTTCGATGGCGCCCTCTTTAAGAACAGGTTGATGCCATGAGTTCCGTTTCCGCTGTCAATACGCTGCTGTCCAGTACCACCTCCAGCACTCCGTCGATCAGTATCAGTAACATCCTGGCCGCCAGCACCGGCGCAACCACCGCCGGCATCGACGTCACTTCCGCGGTGGCAGCGGCCATCTATGCGGATCGCGCGCCGGAGCGCGCATGGCAGGCAGACCAGACGACGCTCAGTAGCCAGACCACGGCCCTTACCGCCATTCAGACAGCGACTCAGGCTCTCGCCACCGACATGCAGAACCTGAACACCTTGACCGGCCCCTTGTCGGTTCGCACGGTGACTTCTTCCAACAGCAGTGACGTCACCGCAACGGCCGCAACCGGCACCGCCGCTGGCAACCACACCGTGGTTGTGAACAATGTGGCCACCACGGGATCGTGGTATTCCGACCTTGAAACCGGTCCGACAGCCACTTTGCCGGCTACCGCGCTGACGATCACGACCACAGCGGGACTGACGGCGACAATCACCGTCGGCAGCGGAGTCAATACACTAAACGACCTCGCCACCGCCATCAATAGCGCGACGATTGCAACAAGCTACACTTCAACGCAAACGGCTCTGACCAGCGCTTCGCCTCTGACCGCGGGTTCCGTCACCACTATCCAGGACGCTTCCACTGGCAAGTCATTTAGCTACACCGCAGTCTCCGGAGACACAGTCGATACCCTGAACACCGCGATTGCGGCCGCAGTAACCGCCGGTACTCTTTCCGCCAATGTCGCCGGCGCCGTTACAGGCGGCCAAGAAGTAATCTCAGAGGGTTCGACCGGTAAGGGCATCACGGTGTCGACCAACGATGCCGCGCTAGGCGCAATGGGCGCGACCGCTGGCGCAACAAAGTCTCTTGGTCTAACCGCTACCGTCGTGAGTGACTCCAGCGGATCCAGGCTGGCAATCATCTCCAACACCTCCGGCGCCGCAAACGACTTCTCTGTCTCCGCCGCGGACTACACCGGCACTTCGTGGACATCCCCCGACATTCCCACCGGAGGCACGCTCGGCGCCAATAGCGTCACGCTCACCATCGGGGGCACGCCAACCACCATCAATACCACCACCGGCGAAACCTATGCGCAACTGGCGAATGCCATCAACGCGCTGAATCTTGGCGTTACCGCGACTGCCGGCAGCAATTCAAACGGCACCAACCTGACCGTAGCCAGCAGCGACGGCACCACGCCCTTCACCATCAACGAGCCTGCTTTTGGCTTCACCCAGGCAGTTGCGGCAACCGACGCCTCGCTCACCGTGGACGGCGTTCCTATCGATAGCGCGAGCAACTCGGTTACCGGCGCCATCCCCGGAGTCACCTTGACTCTGCTGGGCGCGAGTTCCGGCAGCCCGGTCAACCTGACTGTGGCTTCCGACGCGTCCCAGGTCTCCACTTCGATCAATCAGTTTGTCACGGATTACAACACGGCCCTGGGGCTTGTGAACACGCAGTTTGCTTTTACCAGCACCACAAACTCGGCCGGCAGCACTACCAGTGGTCAAGGCGTGCTCGCTTCCGACCCCACGGTCGTATCCTTGCAGAGCACGCTGGAGCAGGCGCTCAACTATGTGTATACTCCGTCGTCGGGAACCACGACCGTCTCGTCGCTCAGCGACCTGGGCATCGCGGCTGGCACCGATGGCACCCTCTCGGTTGACTCCACCACCCTGGATAACGCGCTGACCAACAACCCGACCGATGTGCAGAACTTCTTCGAAGGCGCGGCGTTGAACGGTTTTGCCAACTCGATGTACAACGCGTTGAATACTTTTACTGAACCTGCCGATGGTGCATTCACTGTGGATCTGAACAGCATCAGCGCCACGAGTGCCAGCCTGACTTCGGAAATCAACGACTTCGAGACTGGCTACATCGCAAATCAGCAGACCCTCCTGACCGCCGACTTTACGAAAGCTGAAGTCGCGCTGCAGGAAATGCCCCAACAAATGCAGGAACTCAATTCAGAGCTGGGCTTCAACTCCGGCTCAAGCAACGGGTAATGACGATGACTAGAGAGCTCTCTTATCGCAGATCGGCCATCGCTGGCGCCAGCCCCATCGGCCTGATGATCGCCCTCTTTGACACCCTGGCCGGCGACCTTCGCCGCGCGGCCAATGCGCTGCGCAAGAACGACATCGAATCGCGCTGCAGAGAGTTGAATCACGCCGCGCTGGTCATCGGCCAACTGGAAAGCTGGATTGATCTGAAGGCCGCCGGCGAGTCCGCGCAGTCACTGTCGAGGTTCTACGCATACCTTCGCGCCAAGATGCTGGAGGCGTCGGCAACCAAGTCGGCCGCGTTGCTGGATGCGCAGATCGAGATGATTCTGCATGTGAGGAGCGCCTGGCAGCAACTTGACACAGCCCCTCCCGAGACATCGGATGAACACACGCAAGCCCAGGGCAACCAGGTCAGCGCGTCCTATTTGCCGGTATCCGGCGAAGCGGTGGAGAGGATTCCTTTTTCACAGTCTGCCTGATTGAGAAAAACCTAGGCTTGCGGATGGCGATCTCTCCGCGCGGCCTCCAGTGGCGCCATGTGCGGTACGCACCTAGGCATGTCATGCCCCTGAAGGTGTCTGGCAGTGACCGAAAAATGCTTCGCCGCCTGGAACCGGGCGTCCCTCCAGTGTTTGTCCGCCAGTCTGTTTGCTCCTGTGGCATGGCCCTCGAAGCGGGCAAGTGAGGAATGATGAAGGCGCTGGTGGTGGAGAGTTCGAGCACGATGAGGTCCGTCTTGCGCCGCATCCTGTCAATGCGAGGCTTCGAGGTGGCTGAAACGGACAGCGGCCAGGAGGCCTTGAACCTCCTCGGTGCCATGGGAACCGTAGACCTTATCCTGGTGGATTGGACTCTGCCGGAGATGAACAATCTGGATTTCATCACGCGCATGCGCCGTGAGACGGCGCACGCGAGCATGGTCATCATGCTGGCGGCGTCCGAGCCGGGAATGCGCGATCTGCACAGAGCACTCATCGCAGGCGCCGACGATTACCTGATGAAGCCCTTCACATCCATGCAGATTGACGCAAAGCTGGCGCTAGCTGGGCTGGCTTGGCAATGGACCGGCAATTGTGAAAGAAAAGACCTTCCGTGCCGATAGTGATTAGTTGACTGCGATGCAAATGGTTGGTTCGGAACGCTCCGGCCGAAGCTGCAACTGGATCGGTTGTTGGTTGATACAGAAGGAGTGCATCAGTGACCGCCCATACAGTTCGCCTGCTCACTGAAACGGGCATTCGCGTGGTTGCTGCGGGGCGCAATCCACGGAAGCTTGCACCCGGCGGAAACTGCGAGACGGAGCAAGTGGCAATGGGAGGCATCCGGTGCTGCTAAACCGGATGGAGGGAGCCCAAGGTGAATAAGGGCACATTAGGTGGTATTGGCATTGCAGTCTCGGGGATCGCTGCCGGCTTGCTGTTGGAGCACGGGCAGGTCGCGCAGATGTTGCAGCCCACCGCCGCCCTGATTGTCTTTGGAGGCACGCTCGGCGCGGTAATGGTGCAGTTCCCATTTTCGGTCGTGATGCAGGCGGCGACCTATCTGAAAGAGGTCTTTGTCCGCGTAGAAGACCCAGCCGCGCAATTGATTGAAGACCTCATGTCCTACGCGGTCAAGGCCCGCCGCAACGGCCTCGTGTCTCTTGACGCTGAACTCGAGTCGATCAAGGATCCATTCTTGAAGAGGACCCTCACACTTGCTGTCGATGGTACCCATCCCTCCGAGTTGCGCCAGACAATGGAAATGGAAATGGACCGGGAAGCGGATAAGGAGGAACTGATCCCGAAGGTCTTTGAGGCCGCGGGCGGCTTCGCTCCTACCATCGGCATCCTCGGTGCAGTCATCGGCCTCATCCAGGTCATGCAGCGCTTGCAGAACATCAATGAGGTCGGCACGGGAATCGCAGTTGCATTTGTGGCCACTATCTATGGAGTGGGGTCAGCCAACATCTTCTTTCTCCCTTGGGCGGGGAGGATGAAGATGACGATGAGGCGGAAGCAAGTGCTCCGCGAATTGATTCTTGATGGCGTGATCTCCATTGTGGAGAGGGCCAACCCGAGAATCCTTGAAGCCAAGCTCTCCGTCTACCGGACCCGTCCCGCCCCGGCGGAGACCAAGCGACTGGTGGCGCAATGAGAAGGCGCAGAAGAAGCGAAGAGAACGCCCACGCGGAGCGCTGGCTGGTGTCCTATGCGGACTTCATGACGCTTCTCTTTGCCCTCTTTGTCGTCTTGTTCGCCTCCTCTTATCAGGACAAGCGGACGGTTCAGAGAGTGTCTTCCGCCGTCAAAAACGGATTCCAGAATGTGGGAACGTATTTGCAAAGCGATGGCATGCAGGAAAACTCTTCCTCTAACCTGTCCAGGATCGGCAGCGCAGCCTCCGGAAACCCCGGCATTGACGTTGCCGAGTTGCAGAGGAAACTCACCAAGGCGCTCGGCAAAGAGATCGAACGCCAGGAAGTTGACCTGCGAATGACCCCGGAGGGCTTCGTGATCAGCCTCCATGAACTCGGGTTCTTCAATAGCGGCGAGGCGCGCCTGCTGCCGGGGGCGGCAGACAAGATCAAGCGCATCGCGGCGGTGCTCATGCAATACGGCCTGGATATGCGGGTGGAAGGACACTCCGACAATGTGCCCATCCACAATGCCGCCTTCGCTTCAAATTGGGACCTGTCCACTGCGCGCGCCATGGCAGTTGCCATGATGCTGATCGACGAGGCAGGCTTCGATCCCCGTCGCATGTCCATTGCGGGCTACGGGGAATATCATCCGACGGCGAGCAACGATACGCCGGAAGGCCGCAGAGCTAACCGGCGCGTGGATATTGTGGTTGTGTCTGTATCTAAAGCCGTCCCCGCGAAAACTCCATAGCTCATCGCTGCCAGGGAGGGTGCGCGTGCCGGATGTCGGAGTGCTGCGCATTCCTATCCATCAGCGTTGGGTTTGCAGCAGATAAAACACTCGTAATCAAGGGCGGACTGTTCACCGCGCCAGCGCGTGCATGACGGTTCCCGCCGACAACAGCGCGTCGAAGTAGTTGGAAGCGCTGTTGCGGACAAATGGATCGCTGTGGGGCTCTCCCTTTCCGTCTCCTCCGCGCTCATGGTATCTGCAGAGCTCCAGTGCCCTTCCCAGCCCTGTGGTCGATCCGAGCAATGCATCCTCAAGCCCGGCGCTGATAAAAATGAGGCCAAGCAATTGCGTCATGGGAATATGCAACATGCAATCCATCATGGAGAGCATCCCGAGCATATACAGCTCGGCTGGGTTCTCTTGGAGAGTCGGCGCCAGCGACTCGCAGAAATGTGCCCGTTCAAGAGCCTGACGAACATCCTGGTCAGGCGCCGAGTGAGCCAGTTTGCTCGCGAGAATCACGGTAACCAGCTTCCGGAAGGCGTCGTCTCCCACTGCAACCAGGGCTTCCTGGATTGTCGATATGCGATATCGAAACCCGTACAGCGCGGAATTCGCAAGCCGGAGCAGCCGGTAGCAGAGGGAAGGCTCCAGCAGAAGAAGCCGTTCAATCTCCCTGGTGTCTGGGGAGGAAGTCGACATTGCCGCAAAAATCTGAAGATAGGCGAACTTGTTTGTGGAAATCTGCGCTTCCGCAATGATCTCCGGCCGAGAATGAAAATAGCCCTGGAAGAAGGTATTCCCCTCTGCCTGGGCGGTCTGCACCTCTGAGAGCGTCTCCACTTTCTCAGCCACAAAGGCCGTATGCTTCTTGCGGCACATGCCGTATATCTCCTGCCTCATAGCAGAAGTCGAAGAGCGGAAATCAACCTTGATGAAGTCTGCGATCTCGATAAGTTCGCGCTTGCTGTCCTCCGGTGAAAAATCATCCAGGGCAAGTCGAAAACCAGAACTTTTGAGTTGCTTGCACGCCTTCACAACCTCTGCGTCGGGAGTGACCGTCTCCAGAATTTCGAGAATCACCCTGCGGCTGGGCAGCAGCTTCACGCTTCCGCTAACCAGTGCGTCGCGCGTGCAGTTGATGAACAGATTCTTTGAAGCGGAGCAGGCGATCATCGACAGGCAGCTGTCGATGGTGTGGTTTGTGGCATCCTCGCCATCGCCGCTGAAATAGTTGTTCGATCCAGTGCGAAAGAGAAGTTCGTGGCCGTAGATATTCATCGTGCCGTCGAGGACCGCCTGTCTGCCGATGAACCTGAGTTTGTTACCTGTCGCTAGGGCCATGAAGATATCCTTTCATCCTCTTGAGTGCAAGTCCCCGATCAATGCCCTTCGCCCGACCGTAGCCGGTTGCTTGGAAAAGTTATCCAGAGCGGCGCATTCAGAACGTCCATCTTCTTGAAGCTGGCGTCCGGGTCAGAGGCGCAATCATATCCGTAGCGGACCCGCGGGTGGTTTGCGCCCGCTTGAACTTCGGGCCAACCAGCCACGTTTGTCTGGCAACTCGCCGTGCTGCTTTCTGGACGTGAATCAAAACGGAATACCCATTGCAGGGTGATGACCATTTTCTCTCCTGTCTCGTCACGGTGGGTGGATCGCCGCCAGCGCGTATCAAGATCCTGCGGTTGTTCTTTCGGACCAGCCTTTGTGATCGGTAAATCGTTTGTGGAGCCCAGGAGCGCCATTGAATGAAAGCCGGAGCCATTGAAGCCAGACAGGCCAGCTTGCCTGCCGGCCAAGGAGCAGCATGTCTGCTAACCTCGGTCGCGGCATTTGAGCCGGCCGCTGCGAACTAGCCTCACGAGGGGATTGCACAGTGCATCGCGAGCGTCCTCTTGCCAGGCAAAAAGAACGCACCGATCAAGCTGTGGAGTCGTTGCATCAGCGGTTGAGAAACTTCCATTCGCTCTATCGGCAAGGAGATCGAAAAATGTTAAAACTTTTTTACCTTTTGCGTTTCCGCGGCGGAACATCGCCCTGCGCAAGGAAACGCAGATCTGGATATTTCGGGATGATAAACACACAAGTGGTTGATATGAGTGCACATGCGGCACAAGCGGAGTCCGCCACGCAGAGGCTTGTTTATCAATTCCAATTGTGGGGGCTTTCGGGTCGGGGGAGCACAGGTTTTGTAACCGGGCCCTACTTCAGTCGTGCCGCAAACGCTGCAAGACCGCCTTGGGTTGGCAGGGATGGGTTTCAACCCATCCATTTATCTCCTGAGGGAATCCCGGTTTAGCTGAGTGGTGTCTCGGCCTATGCGATCAACTGCAAAGCGGTCGCCTTCTCAGATGCGCGCGTGCGGCCTCGGATGAAGAAGCTGGCACATCGCCATCAACGGGTTTCAACCTTGATTGGAACGAACGCGGAGAGGATGGCGAATTTGCCGCCCTGGTAACCATCGATGGTGACAGTGAAAAAGCTCCGGTGAAATGGCTCCTTGAACGTCTTGCCCGCGACGCCTTCAATGAACGCCGGATCCCTCACCATCTTCACAAACACCGTCCTGCCTTCAGCCGAAACTGCGGCCGCGGCAATGTTCAGCACCTCGCAAATCGCGTCCCGCATCAGCTCTTCCATGGGGTTGGCCCTGAGGTGCTCCTTGACCGCCGTATCAGGCAGCCCCACGAGAGCTCCGGCGATAGAGCCGAGCAACTGGAGGTCGGCCTTGACGATGACCGGAACCTCCTGCGGAACAACATGGTAAATGCCGTATGCTTGCTCAACCTTCGACGGCAAACCTGCGGGTGCCTGGACGAAAGTCACCTTGCGCCCGGTCAACTGCGAAAAGCAGCGCGAAAGAAGAAATGGACTTGGTTCTGCCATCTGCTAGCACCCGCCCAGAATTGGGGTCAATTCCCTTTGCACGTCTTCCGGGGTGAACGGCTTCGAGATCACAAAGGTCGCTCCCGAATCCATGGCCAGCTCCTTGATCCCCTTCGAGGTCTCCGAGGTGATGAAGCCGAAAGGAACCTCGTTGCGCGTAGCCCGCAATTCCCTCAGAAAGTCGATCCCTGACATCTCGGGCATGTTCCAGTCTGAAAGAACGAGCTTGGGTTGATCTGCGCGGATTTTTTCCAAAGCCTGCGCTCCATTCTCCGCTTCACCTACCGCGAGACCGCGATAGCCCGCCTGCCGGATCGCCCGCTGGACGATCATTCGCATTGTCCGGCTGTCGTCCACTAGAAGAATATCCATGCCGCCGCCTCATTAAGTAATGTCGTTGCGCCAATCCGGGCATACAGTGAAAACCCCGAGACTGCACCGTCCCTTATCGGCACATTGTAGTGAAACTGTCATACCAGGAGTCAACAAAAACGATTTGGCCAGAGTCGGAGGGCTGTCACGGGCTCAGGGCAAGGATACCGCAAGAGCCTGAAATCCGGGCTGCGCTGCGGCCATTTACATCCAAGTGCAGGCGGAGGAGGGTGGCCGCAAGTGTTCCTGGCCACCTGCCCAAAGAGCGCCGGTACAGAACCTCTGCGCCTCCGCAGAGTCCTTCAGCAAAATGAACTCCATTCAAGTTGATGGGCAACGTTTCGGATTCCGTCGCGCGCCCCTGAAGGCAAGTCCTTCGCCGCATCCTGCTCCTGGCAGTTTGAACGAATTTCCGATGCGGAATTCACACCGTCCGCAGTTCCGCGCATTCAAAATGCAATCCCGGCCCAAAGGCGCGGATTTCTGTTCCCCGAAACCACGCCCGTCTCCGACGGGCCAGTCCGCGAAGCGCTCTTTTTTGCCTCGCCGATTTGAACGTCTCCGCCCCATGTGCCGATAGAACAGCGTCGGATAAGCAGCGCCGTAATAACCGCACAAATACAGCATTGAGAGATCTGCGGCGCAGGGAAGCGAGAAGGGGATCATGGACAACATCAGTACGGAAGATCAGGAAACTATCCGTGAGTTTCTGGTCGAAAGTGAAGAGAACCTCTCGCGCCTGGATCAGGACCTTGTCGAACTCGAAAAGCACCCTGGGGACACGGCGCTCCTGAGCAGCATCTTCCGCACCATTCATACCATCAAGGGCGCGTGCGGCTTCCTGGCCTTCTCTACTCTTGAAAGCATCACGCACCAGGCCGAGAGCCTGTTGAGCCAGTTGCGTGACGGCAAGCGCGAACTCACCCCGGCCCTCGTCTCCCTGATTCTGGAAACGGTCGACGCAACGCGCAAGGTGCTCGCCTCGATCGAGGCAAACTGGCAGGAAGGTCCGCAGCACTTTGAAGACCTGACCGAACGCCTGCGCCGCGCAGCGCAATTGCCCGTCGCGGACGAATCGCAAGCCGCTCCCGTCCCGCTCTCCAGCGCGCCTGTTGCCCCAGTCCAAGCTGCTCCCAGCGCGCCACCTGCCCCTACGCCGGAAGCTCCAGTTGCCAAGGCCCCCTCTGCGCCGCAGGAAGAAAGCCAACTTGAGAAGGAGCAGCGAGTCGGAGAAAGAAGAATTGGAGAAGAAAGGCGTCAGGAAGCTGGCAGGCGGGAAGACGATGCGGAGCGCCATTCCGCCGCCGTAGATGCCAACATTCGCGTCGGAGTCGGCCTCCTGGACAAGCTCATGGATTTGGTTGGAGAACTGGTGCTTACGCGCAACCAGATCCTCCAGTTCAACACCGAGCGTGAGGACGCCGCTCTCAACGCAACCTCGCAACGGCTGAATCTGATTACCACCGAACTGCAGGAAGGCGTCATGAAGACGCGCATGCAGCCCATCGGTGTGGTGTGGAACAAGCTGCCGCGCGTGGTGCGCGACATGGCCATCGCTCTCGGCAAGCAGATCCAGTTGGATATGGATGGTGCAGAGACCGAATTGGACCGGACCATCATCGAGGCCATCAAGGACCCGTTGATGCACCTGATTCGCAACTCCTGCGACCATGGCATCGAATTGCCCGATGTTCGCACCGCCGCGGGCAAGCCGGCAGAGGGAAGATTGACCCTCCGCGCCTTTCACGAGGGCGGCCAGGTCAATATCGAAATTGGCGACGACGGAGGCGGGATCGACGTCGTGCGCGTGAAACAAAAGGCCATCGAGAAAGGCCTTCTGCGCCCCGAACAGGCCGATAAGCTGAGCGAGCGCGAAGCCCTCGGCCTCATCTTCCTCCCCGGCTTTTCCACTGCGCAGGCAGTGACCAACATCTCCGGTCGCGGAGTGGGCATGGATGTGGTGAAGTCCCACATCGAAAAGATCGGCGGCGTGGTCGATCTCTCAAGCCGGCCTGGCGAAGGCTCTACCGTCAAGATCAGAATCCCGCTCACGCTGGCCATCATTCCCGGCCTCATCGTCACCAGCGGCGGTGAACGATTCGTCATTCCGCAGGTCAGCCTGCTCGAACTCATCCGCCTCGAAGCTGATTCCACGGCTAAGCACATCGAGTATGTGCATGGAACGCCCGTCTACCGGCGACGCGGAAGTCTCCTGCCCATCGCCTACCTGAATCAGGTGCTCGGGTTGAGAACGCCCGATCAGTCTGAAGCGGTCAGCATTGTGGTCCTTCAGGCGGAAGACCGCCAGTTCGGCCTGGTGGTGGACGGCATTTACGATACCCAGGAAATCGTGGTCAAGCCTCTGGGCAAGCAACTGAAGGGGCTCACCCTGTATGCCGGCGCCACCATCATGGGCGACGGGCACGTCGCCCTCATCCTCGACGTGCTCGGCATCGGAGAACGCTCGGGAGTCTTTGGCCAGTCGCATGAGCCGGCGCGCGCAACCGGGAAAGAGGTGGCGCAAGCCACCATCGAGCGGCAGCGTCTGCTCCTGTTCCGGGCTGGATCTTTCGAGCGCCTGGCTATTCCGCTCTCTCTCGTCGCCAGGCTCGAGGAGATTCCGCTGTCCTCTATCGAACATGCGGGCGGGGGACGGGTGGTGCAATATCGGGGCCGCGTGCTGCCTCTCTTGTCCCTTCAGTCCGTGCTCGAACCAGGCGTTCCCGTCTCCTGCGCATCCGCCGATCCGGCGCAAGTGGTGGTCTTCAATGATCGAGATCATAGCTTGGGGATGGTTGTGGACGAGATCGTCGATGTCGTCGAGGAGGCGGTCACGGTACGCCAAAAGGCAGTCCGCAAGGGCCTTCTGGGCTCGGCCGTCGTAGGCAAGCGCGTCACGGACTTCCTCGATCTCAACCAGGTTATCGATGCGGCCAAGGAGAACTGGTTCCAGGGCTCGGACGAAATCGCGAATGGCCAGAGGATTCTCATCGCCGATTCCTCCGCGTTTTCCCGAGGCATGATGCGCAGTGCCCTCGACATGTCGGGCTACGTGGTTCAGGAAGCCGGCGACCTCGGCGAGGCGGTTCGCTGTTTGGAGCATCGGCCGGCCGATGTTGTTCTCACAGCCCTCGATCTTCCACCCGGCGGCAGTGCCGCCCTGCTCGCCGCCATGCGCCGCCGCGCGGACTGGGAAGGGATTCCGGTCCTGGCGGTCGCTGACTCGGTCGAGGAAATCCAGAAGGCTGAATGGCGTGCTCAAGGATTTCAGGGCTGCCAAACCAAGTTCGACTCCAGCGCAATCCTCGAATCGGTGGCGAAGCTTTTGTCGGCAACCGCCTCGGCGGAACTCATGCTTGCGGGCGCGGGAGAGAAGAGATAACCCATGGCGACACAGAACACAATCACGAAACCCGCAATGACGCAGGCCAGTGGACAATTCTCCACCTTCCTCGTCGGCGACCTCTTCTTCGGCGTTGACGTTCTTCACGTTCAGGAAGTGTTGCGTGCCCAGCAGATGACTCCCGTCCCTCAAGCGCCAGACGTCATCGAGGGCCTGATCAATCTGCGCGGCCAGATCGTCACCGCCATTGATATGCGGCGGCGCCTGCTGATGCCCCGCCTTGGCGGAGACCATTCACCCATGAACATGGTGGTCACCACTGCGGACGGCGCCGTGAGCCTGCTGGTCGACGAGATCGGAGACGTGCTGGACTTGGAGGCTTCCGCCTACGAACGGCCGCCAGACAATCTCGATCCCACGGCCCGCGAACTGATCAGCGGCGTTTACAAGATGAAGGACGGATTGTTGCTGGTTCTCGACACAGAGAAGGCAGTCGAAGTGAGCCACTGCCGCGTTTCACTGAATACACAGTTCGACGCCCAGGGTTCAGAGTCGGCAACGCCTGGAAAGCGGCCATTTTCATCGGCCCCTGCGGTCGTTGCGGCGGATCTGCCGGAACCCGTGCAGGCGCAGAGTTCCACAAAAAAGGGTGGCAGAAAAGCGGCGGCCAGGAAGACGAACGGCGCGGCGCGTGGGGTGGAAGCGGCGCCTGAGTGAAAAGCGGTAATTGGCGGTAGATGAGGCGCTCCTCCCAACTCTGGAGATTGGGCGCCTTGAGGGAGCATCGCGGGACGGGTGCTTGAGAGTAAGCCTGGCTGAGCTGGGCAGTTGACTGGGCAGGAAGGCTTGCGAAGAAGCACGACCACCCGAAGGGAGCAAAGGCAATGAAATCGATTTATGACATGAAGATCGGAACTCGACTCCTCGCGGCTTTCGTCATCGTAGGAGCCATCACCGCTGCCGTCGGCTATATGAGCGTCCAGCGCTTGGGCAAGGTTGCGCAGGCGGCCAAGCAATCGTACGACCTGGGGACCATCGGCGTGGCCTACGTCAAGCAAGCCAACATCGATCTCATCGAAGTCGATCGCGCTGCCAAGAACATCATGCTCTCCAACACCCAGGAAGAGCGTGAAGAATACCAGGCCCAGTTGCAAGCCTTCCAGGGACTCGTCGACGACGACCTGGCCAAGGCCAAGCCTCTGATTCAATCGGAGAAGGGCAAGGCGTTGCTGGCCCAGGTCGAGCAGTCCTGGAAGGAAAGCAAGGACGCTACCAACCAGGTTGTCGACCTGGCCATGAAAGAGCCGCTCGCCAAGAAGCGGGCGTCGGTGGAGCTCTCCTTTGGCGCCGGCCGCGGCAAGTCTGACGCCGCCGAGGACTTGCTGGCCCAGATGGCTACCGACAAGGAAGACAGCGCCAAAAAGGACGAAGGAAATACGGAAAAAACGGTTCACGACAGCCGCACGCTGCTGATTACCCTGGTGCTGGCGGGCGTTCTGCTTGGCCTGGCTCTCGGAGTCTTCATCGCGCGAAGCATCGCCAAACCTCTTGGCCTGCTTGCCGCCGCGGCCCGGAATATCGCCCAGGGCGACGTGAATCAGAAGATCGACTATCACTCCGGCGACGAGGTCGGAGTGCTGGCCGAGTCCTTCCGCGCCGTGATCGACGCCGTGAACGCATTGACGCAGGATGCCTTCATGCTCTCCGAGGCGGCAGTCCAAGGCAAACTGGCCACCCGCGCCGATGCCGGCAAGCATCAAGGCGATTTCCGCAAGATCGTCCAGGGCGTAAACGACACGCTGGACGCTGTCATCGGACCGCTTCACGTGGCCGCCGATTATGTGGACCAGATATCCAAGGGCGCCATTCCCGAAAAGATCACCGAGACGTATAACGGTGACTTCAACGCCATCAAGAACAACCTAAATGCGTGCATTGATGGTCTCGGCGGACTCTTGGAAGCCAATACAGTCTTGCAGAAAATGGCGCTCAACGACTACAGCCTTGAGGTTGAAGGAAAGTACGAAGGGGTCTTCGCCACGGTTGCCGATGCCGTCAATGGTGTAAGGCAGCATATTGATCACCTCATCATCACCATCAAGAACGTCTCGCAGGGCAACCTCGATGAATTGGACAAATACAGGAAGGTGGGGCGCAGGTCGGAAGGCGACGAACTGGTGCCGGCTCTGGTTGACATGATGGAGAACATCAGAGCACTGGTCGACGACGTCAATCTGCTCACCGTCGCCGCCGTCGAGGGCAAGATGTCGACGCGCGCCGATGCAGCCAAGCACCAGGGGGACTATCGCCACGTTGTCGAAGGGGTCAACAGCACGCTGGATGCAATTCTGCGGCCTGTCAATGAAAGCATTCGTATTCTTGGCCAGATCAGCGGGGGCAACCTGCGCGACAAGGTCATGATTGACTGCAAGGGCGATCACGAGAAGATGAAGAACGCCGTCAACGGATTGCACGTCTGGCTCACCGATCTGGTCGCCTACGTCACCAAGATCGCCAACGGCGACATGACCGCATCGATCGACAAGAGCTCCGAGCAGGATCAGATTCACGAGTGGCTGGTGATGATGAAGAACAACATCTACGCGCTCGTCAAGGACACCAACATGCTCGCTCAATCGGCGCTTGACGGCCGGCTGGGTGTGCGCGCTGACGCCAGCAAGCATCAGGGAGAGTATCGCAAGATCATCGAGGGTGTGAACCAGACGCTGGCGGCGGTTGTTGAGCCGCTCAAGGCTACGGCCGAGAACGCCAGTTCGCTGGCTTCCTCCTCCGAGGAGCTCACCGCGGTCAGCCAGGGAATGGCCAGCACTGCCGAGGAGACCGCGGTCCAGGCCAATGTGGTCTCCGCGGCCAGCGAGCAGGTTTCGCGCAATGTCGCCTCGGTGGCTACCGCGGCCGAAGAGATGCAGGCGTCCATCCGCGAAATCTCCAAGAACGCGAACGACTCCGCGCGGGTCGCCAAGAATGCGGTCGTCGTGGCGCAAACGACCAACGACACCATGAAGAAGCTGGGTGAATCCAGCCAGGAGATCGGCAACGTGATCAAGGTCATCACCTCGATCGCGCAGCAGACCAACCTGCTGGCATTGAACGCAACCATCGAGGCCGCGCGCGCTGGAGAAGCGGGCAAGGGCTTTGCGGTTGTCGCCAATGAGGTGAAGGAGCTGGCCAAGCAGACCGCCAAGGCGACCGAGGAGATCAGCGAGAAGATCGAGGGCATCCAGGGAGTCACCAAGGGAGCCGTCACGGCCATCGAAGAAATCGGCGCCATCATCAACCAGATCAACGATATTTCCAACAGCATCGCTTCCGCGGTGGAAGAGCAGACAGTGACGACCAACGAGATCGGCCGCAGTGTGACCGAGGCAGCTAAGGGCGTCAACGACATCGCCAGGAACATCGGCGGTGTGGCTACGGCAGCTAGAAGTACCACGCAGGGAGCCAACGACACCAAGACGGCCTCCCTGGAACTGAGCGAGATGGCGGCACGGCTCCAGGCGGCTATTTCAAGATTCACGTTCTAAGGCTCTGGTTGCTTGTACTTGTACCAATGTCGGGCGTCCAGGTTCGGGGTGGAGATCCCGATTCTGGGACCTGGATAAACACATGGCTCGGATCACATTCCGGCGGAGGGGCAACCAGCCGCCGGGCAACACCTCAACAGACCAAGGCGGATCAATGATGAGCAAAGCACTTGTTGTAGACGATTCAAGGACAATTCGGACAATTATCAAACGGATCCTGATCGATCTAGGGTTCCAGGTCTGCGAAGCGGGCAATGGCGTCGAGGCCCTCAAGGTGATGGAAGCCGAAAAGAACCAGATTGATCTGGTCCTCGCTGACTGGAACATGCCGGAGATGAACGGCCTGGATCTGCTCAAGCAACTGCGCCAGGACCCCGAACTCGCTTCCCTCAAGGTGATCATGGTTACCACCGAGACCGAGTTGGACAATATGGTCTCGGCCCTGGAAGCGGGAGCCAACGAGTATGTCATGAAGCCTTTCACCAAAGACATACTCACTGAAAAACTCGAGCTTGTTGGGATATCTGCCCTGGCGAAGGGATAATATGGCCCCCATCAACCAGCGTTTACTTCAACCCGGCGAGCGGATTCGCGTGATGGTCGTGGACGACTCTGTGGTCATTCGCAGACTCGTCACCCACGCCCTCGAACAGGATCCGTTGCTCGAGCTGGTGGGCACCGCTTCGAACGGCGCGATCGGCATGCAACGGATTCAGCAGCTGAATCCTGATGTCATCACGCTGGATATCGAGATGCCGGACATGGATGGTCTGGAGATGTTGCGCCACATTCGGCGCGAGTACCCGCAACTGCGGGTCATCATGTTCAGCACGCTCACTGAGCGTGGCGCGGCGAAGACGCTGGAGGCGCTGACCCTGGGCGCCGACGATTACGTGGCCAAGGTTTCAAACGAGGGTTCGCTCGACCGCTCGATGGACCGGCTGCGGCAGGAAATGCTGCCCAAGATCAAGCAGTTCTTCCGCGTCCCGGAACCAATCCGCCCCGTGGCCCGGCCAGAACCTGCGCGCGTTCCGGCCCCGTCCCCGGCCGGGCAGGGTGCGCCCATCGTGCAGAGGATACAGTTGCGGCCCAGAGTGGTTGTGATAGGCGTCTCCACCGGAGGCCCAACCGCGCTAGGAGCTATTCTGCCGCAGTTTCCTGTGGGTTTTGCCTTGCCCGTTCTGGTTGTGCAGCACATGCCGCCTCTCTTCACGCGGTTGTTGGCTGAGCGGCTGAACGCCACATGCCAACTGCCGGTCGAAGAAGCAACTCACGGCCGCCGCGTCGAGCCAGGAAGGATACTCATTGCGCCAGGAGATTTTCACATGAAGTTGGCCGCCAATGGCAACGCTGTCAGCATCTGCCTCGATCAGTCTCCGCGCCTGAACTCGTGCCGGCCCGCTGTCGACGCCCTCTTCGCCTCGGCTGGCGAGGTGTATGGTGGCGCCGCACTTGCTGTCATTCTGACAGGCATGGGGCAGGATGGCTTGCACGGTGCGGAGATCCTCAAGGCGCAGGGCGCGAGCTTGCTGGCGCAGGATGAGGCGTCTTGTGTTGTTTGGGGAATGCCCGGCGCGGTGGTCAATGCGGGCCTGGCCGATCAGGTCCTTCCACTTCAGGAAGTTGTGCCTGAGATTCTTCGTAGGACAAGCAGGAACTAAGAGGGAACCGAATGGCAAGTCAGACACAAATCACGGAGATTCTCCCGGAGAACTATCGGTTCCTTCAGGAGCACGTCTATTCGCAGGTGGGCATCGTGCTTGAGGACAACAAGCACTATCTTTTCCAAAGCCGCCTTGCGCCCATTGTCAACCAGCTCAGCCTCGGCTCCATCAACGATCTGTGCGCGCTCCTCCATGCCAAACGCAGCCCGGACATTGCGCTACAGGTCGTCGAGGCCATGACCACCAACGAAACCTACTTCTTTCGCGACCCCGCGCAGTATGACGCCATTCGAACCGTCTTGTTGCCGAAGCTGAAAGAAGAAAAGAGGATCACCAGGACCCTACGCTTCTGGTCGGCTGCCTCCTCCACCGGCCAGGAAGCTTACAGTCTGGCCATGCTGCTGCTGCAGGAGGGCTTCAAGGACTGGAACATCGAAATTCTCGGCACCGACTTCGCCTCCAAAGTCGTGGAGCGCGCTCGGAGCGGCACCTACCAGCAGATTGAGGTAAACCGGGGACTCCCGGCTCCTCTCCTGGTCAAATACTTCCGCCGTGCCGGTATGGACTGGCAGTTGAGTGAACCCGTGCAGCGAATGGCGCATTTCAAAACCATCGACCTGCGCAATAGTATGCGCACCCTGGGACCTTTCGACTTGGTGTTCTGTCGCAACGTCATGATCTATTTTGACGCCGAAACCAAGCGGAAGATCCTGAAAGAACTCCATAGCACGTTGTTTCGAGGCGGTTGGCTGCTCCTCGGCGGCTCCGAATCGGCCCTTGGCCTCGATGAGTGGTTTGACAGGCAGACCGTGGGAAACATCACCGTTTACGTCGCCCGATGAAAGGAAGACTTATGCAAGCCGAAGTGAGTGTGGAAATACTGTCGCAAATCGTGGAGTCCGTCTTTACAACAATGATGAGCCTCGAAGTGTCGCCCAGCGACCAAATTTGGAGCCACCTAGGCGAACGGATAACCTCTTTCGTCCACCTGACAGGTGATTGGAACGGGGCAGTGCTGCTGGAGTGCACACCGCACCAGGCCTGTCAGTTCGCGGGACGGATTCTCTGCATGGACCCGCCCGATGCTGTGGACGACGACGTCCGCGACGTGCTCGGCGAGCTGGCCAACATGATCGGCGGGAACATGAAGTGCGGAATGTCGACCGGCGTCCGTTTATCCATGCCTTCCGTCATGGACGGCAAGGACTATGACCTGCACATTTGTGGCTCCGAAGTCCAGGACAGGCTTGCTTTTCAGTGCGCGGATGGCCACTTCTGGGTTACAGTCCTGGCAACCAGGGAGTAAGCGGCCAGAGACCCCTTGCCTCCGCCTCAACCCTGGCGGAAATGCGCAAGGCGGCCTCTGGCAGCGGCGCTCTATTATCCTGCCTTTTGCTTTCCGGACCTAACTTGAAGATGCGCTGGCGCTGGTCACCAGCAGTTCGCGCACAGCCGCATGGATGCGCCTGACTGCTACGCGCCGGTAATCCCAGCGCGGATCTTCGTCCGGCATTTCCACGACCATGGTCGCATTGGCCTCAAAAAGCAGAATTTCTCCGCGCTGATTGAGGCCAAAGTCAATGCCGCCATAGTCCAGGCCGAGCACCGCCTGCAATTGGCGCAGCGCAGCCATGGCCGTGACGCCCAGCGCGGCGGGCATGGCTGCCAGGAACTTCGCTTCTTCCGCCCGGTGTGCGGCGTTCTGCGCCATGTCGGCGCTGAAGTAGTGAATCTTCCAGTCTGGCGAAATGGCCAGATGCAGCGGATAGAGTTTGCCGCCTACCATCATCACGCGATACTTGCGCGCGCATCCGTCGGCGCCGCGGGCGTCCAGATACTCAATGGCCAGCACTTCCGCCTCGGGCCTTCCCGCTCCAGGCAGTTCCGCTAGCGCGGCAGTGAGGCCAGCCGGCGACTCCACCCTCACAAAATGCTGTCCCATGTGGAAGCCGGGCGCCCGCAACAGCAGCGGGAAGCTGAAGCCGCCCCCGGCCAGCGCCGCCAGTCCGTCCCTTCCGGCCAGCAGCGAATAGGGGAACATCGCAGTTGCCGGAGCAATCAGTCCCGGCACCTTTGCCAATCGGCTGGCGTTCTCGCAACGCCCGGTTGCCCGCACCGCCGCAGGCGCATTCAGAACCGGAGCCCTCGTCTGCGCGATCAGCGCCTCGGCCGCATCCAGTGCCTCGGCCGCCACCTCGGAGTCGCCAATCCCGTTCACCAACAGCCGATGCGCCGGCAGCGGATTCTTCTGGTCGTAGAAGTCCGCGACCACAACCCAGGTCTCAAAGACGCGGTCGTCGATGAGCTTCTCGATGGGCGTTCCGCCGCCCGTGGATGACACCAGCAGCAGCACCGGAATAGGTTCTGAATCGCCGCGATACGGGTTCCTGAAAAGGCTCTTCCCCCCGAACGCCTTGCGCTGGTGCATCCTCGCGGCCTCCGGCTCGCCCAGTTGCATCAGCGCGTAATACATACCGCCGTGCGCCTGCAGAAACTCCGGATCCATGCGCAGGGCCGCTTCGTATTGCTCGCGCGCAGCCGAGAAATTGTCCGCTTCCAGCAGCACGCTGCCCAGGTTCACCCGGCAGGCAATGTCTTCCGGATGGAACTTCACCGCTTCCTCGTACACCATCTGCGCGGCCTTGCGCCGCCCGGTCGCAATCAGCAGCCGGCCCAGCCCAAAGAGGTTTGCCAGATGGGCGGGTTCCAGTTCCACCACCCTCAAGTGGTCGCTTCGGGCTTCCAGGTTGCGCCCCATCTCCGCCAGCAGCGTGGCCCGCTCCACACGCAGAGCCACTTCAACATCCTTTGGGATCTCCTGCTGTGAATCGAGTTGCGCATCGAGCTGCTTCAATCTTTCGTCCCGTTCGACCCATGGCTGCCACTTGTCTCCGGCCGCTGTGGCGGGCCGCGTCCGGGGTTGCAGCGCCCGGCCGGCGGCCAGCGTCGCCTCCATCAACGTGTCCATCTCCGTTCTGCCGGTCCTGTGGTTCACCATGGCCGCTCGAATCGCCAGATGGCCTTTGACGATTGTTGTCGAGGGCGCCACCGCGCCCGCCTCCTGCAATTCAACGACGATCTGCTGGTTGAGCCGGTCACACAACTCGTCGCCCGCCGCATCGGCTGAGGCTGCAAAGCGATAGCGGAAGCAGACGATGTTCAACTCCACCGGCGCCATCAGCTCCAGCTCCGGCGAGGCCGCGATGCGGCTTTCCAGATAGCGGGCAAGCTCGCAGGTGCGGCTGATTACTGCGCCTATCGCCTCCAGGCCGTAGACCTTCAGCGTGGCCCACGTCTTCAATGCGCGAAAGCCGCGCGAGAGATCAGGGCCAAAGTCGCAGGGCCACGGGGAACCGGCAAACATGCCGCGTTCCTCCCGCGTCAGATAGGCGTGCGATGAGGCAAACGCCGCCTGGTGGCGCGCGCCGTCGCGCACCAGGATGAAGCTGGCGTCGTAGGGCGCCTGGGCCCACTTGTGAAAGTCGAAGGCCAGCGAGTCGGCTTGCTCAATGCCTTTGAGCCGCGGCGCCAACTCCGGCGTCAGCATGCCCAATGCTCCAAACGCGCCGTCCACATGGAACCAAAGCTCTTGCTCGGCGCACAGCGCGGCAATCCCTTCCAGATCGTCGATTGCGCCGGTGTCTACGGTTCCCGCCGTGCCCCCCACGAAAAACGGAGTAAACCCCGCGGATCGATCCGCCGCCATGGCCTCTTTGAGCGCTTCCAGGTTCATCCGCTGCCGGTCGTCTACCGCAACCAGCCGCAGCGCCTCGCTTCCCAGCCCGGCAAAATCGAACGCGCGTCCCATGCTTCCGTGCACCGCCGTCGAGGCGTACCCGGTCAGCTTCTGGGTGCTTTGATCAATCCCCTGGCGGCGAACCTCGCAACCCAGCCGCGCATCCCGCGCCACCACTACCGCGATGAAGCTGGCCATCGAGGTCCCGGTGACGAACAACCCGCTCGCCTCTTGCGGAAATCCAAACAGGCTGCGCATCCAGGCGGTCACCTGCTTCTCCACTTCCAGCGGTATCTGGTCGCGGCCGCCCACATTGGCGTTCAGGCCCGCGGCCAGCATTTCCGCCAGCATCCCTACCGGCGTGCCTCCGCCCTGCACCCAGCCCAGAAAGCCGGGATGCGCATTGCGCGCCGTGAAGGGCAGAATCGAAGTCATGAACTCTTCATGCACCTGCGCCAAAGCGGTAGGCTTCAGTGGGAGAGCTTCACGGAAACGCGCGCGCACTTCCTCCGGAATCGGTTGCCACACCGGGCGCTCGCGAATGCTCTCCATTGCGTCGAGCAGATCGTCGAGCATGTGGTGAGCCTGGCCGCGTAATTCCGTCCAGTCGGCAGGGTCCAGGGAGGCAGACCTTGCCTCCGCGTCGGCCTGTCCGTGCGCTGCGCCGTTCCCGGCCGTATTTAGTGGTGCTTCTTCGCTCTCTTTCAGAAGAATCTCCCTATGAGGCATGCATGGTGACGCAGCCTCTGCACTGCTGTGCGTGCAATTCGCATGCCATTGATTTGCGCATCACCTTCCTTGAGGAAAGGCGGGTTTGGCCGGAGTTGACCGGCCGGGCGAAGCCGGGAACAGCGCCCCGTTCAGCCGTCTCCTCATATCGCTCTAATCAGAAAAACGGTCCGCGCCGCGGTACACCATGCCGTTGGAGATCTGCAAAAAACAGTTGAACACTCCAGCGATTCCTGTCGATAAGCGATATGCACCAAATCCACTTTCGAAGCGCAGGGCACAATCATGCAAATTGACGCCGTCGCACAGCTTGCTTCGTCTTCAACCGGGTGGAAGCCAACTCAGCCTCAGTCTAAACCCGCAGCCACCTCGTTCTCCACGGTCGCCGCGCAACCGGCGCACGCATTCTCCTCCGTGGCGCCCGCTCGCAGCGCCTCCGCCCCGGCAAATCTCCAGATCCCTGTGAGCAGCAATCAGGTAGAGGCGGTCGCCGCGTCTTATTCCACCACCGTGGCCGGCAAAAGCTACTCCTCAAGCGTGGAGGAGTTGGGAGGAACGTATGTCGCTTCCACGCCCAATCCGCCCGATATCAGCGCCAGCGGGTCGAACATCGCATCCGCGGAGAGCAATCTCGATATGAAGCTCGACACTCTCATCTGACCGCTGGCGTGGCGGGGGACAGATTGGTTGATTGCACCGGCTTCCCGTTCGCCTCGGCCGCCTGCAATCCTTATCGAAATGCATCCGGCTTCGGTACTAGAATTGGAGCAGGGCGTTCACACCGTGTGTGACCAGAGGGAGCGATGATAACCGGACCACTCGATTTGACCGGTCTATCCAACGCTGTCGGCCAGCGTGCGCTGCCGGGCGGCTTCGCCAATGCCGAAGCCAGCGAGGCCAGCTTTGCGCAGATGTTCGAGGAGGCATTGTCCCTCGAGGATCAGCAATGTTCTGACCCCGGCGCCTCCGGCGATGGGCTCGATGCGGACTTCGACAGTGGCCTGCAGGTTGCCTACGATTCCAGCGGGCTGCACGTGCTCGGCGGCAGCGCCAGCTTCGCCCAATCCCTCCTGGGCAACACCGGCGCTCAGTACTACGGCAGCAGCATGGCCCGCCTCATCTCCCAGGGCAGCGTTGGCCGCGCCCTGCCCGCCTCTGTCATTGCAGGACCTTTGCAAGGTGGGAATCCCTGGCCTCCGTCCGGGTCCCAGGGCAACCTTGTCTCCACGCCGGATTCCGCTTGCCCCTTGAACAAGAGCCAGCTCTCCGAGTGGATGGACGCTCACGCACTTACCCGCTCCAGTCACCATTGCGCCATGTATTGCCGCATGGGACTGGAGGCCGCCGGACTGAACACCGCGGACCGTCCTCTATCGGGCGATGCCGGAGACTACGGGCCATTCCTGTTGAGGCACGGCGCGCAGGTCGTGCCTGCGGACTCCTACGTTCCCCAAGTTGGCGATGTGGTCGTATTCGACAAGACGGATCAGCATCCATACGGCCACATCGAGATGTACGATGGCAGCCACTGGGTGTCTGATTTCATGCAGCACAGCATCTCGCCCTACCGCGACGCCGCCACTACGCCCCCTTTTACGATCTATCGGCTTGCCTGAGTTCGATCCCTGTGAGTAGCTCGGGCGGCGAAAAGGCACTCGTGCGGGGAGCTGCTAATTCACCCCATTCATTCTGTCATGCTTGAGCGTAGCGAAAGGGAGCCGAAGGACCTGTGTTTTCGGCGGGTGCTGGGGACCCCACCATCGGCGCGCCTTTGTCCTTGCGGCTAGGGTGGGATACCACGACACTCGATCGCGACGCACGAAATCCCGCGTCCAGAGACCTAGGTCTCTGACCGCTTGAAGTTGTACCAACTTGGGTGCCCCAGGTCCCGATTCTGGGACCTGGGAAAGCATGAACTCGACGTACGAAATCATACGGTCAGAGGCCTAGTTCGAAATAACCGCCTCTGAGGTGCTTGCCAGGTTCACCGTGCTTGCCGGAACAAACGGAATCGAAAGAGGGAACTGATACTTGACCGCGACGATCACGTGGTTGCCGGGATTGTTGCACGGCGAGGAAGACGGAGCGCACCCGGTTGTGTCGGGCCAGGTCGTTGTTACTGTCATGCTTGCCGGTGTAATCCCCGGCAGGCTCTGGCCGCGCAGATAACTTTGCACGTCGGTCTGGGTAGTTGTGGTGCACAGCGACCCCGTCGCGTTGCAGGACGAACCGCGAACCATGGCATAGCGGGTCCCCAGTCTAGCGGCATCGGCTACAAAGTTGTAGGTAAACAGACAAATCCCGATCTCCATGATGCCCAGGATGAAGGACATCACAATCACCATGGTCAACGCGAACTCCACGGTTGTCGATCCGTCCTCTTCCCGTAAGCAGCTTCGCCGCCTCTCCGGCCGGGCCAGTGATCCGCCTGTCTGCTCAGGCGGCGATTGCCGGGCGCGCCCAGGCGCCGGCCTTCGTGAAGTGGCGGCCATCACTGCTCCACCCTCATGATCGCCTGCCCCTTCAATGTGTAGGCAGCCGGGAATCCGGGATAACGCACCATCGGACTTACCACTGCGGAAGTATTCAGTTGGACGTATTCCAGTATCCGTGTCGTGCCGGTGCAATTCGAGCCGGCGGTGGCGCAGGCTGTGGCAATTCCGTTGGAACAGGCGCAGGTTTGCGTGACCGTGGTTGCCAGCGTGGTAACGCTGGTCACGTCGGGAGCGTCATTGGCCGCTGCCGCTTTCATCCCGGCAGTGTCTGCCGCGGTAATGCGTGATTGCGCGCCATAATGAGCGCCCGCGCTGGCGGCCCCTGAGACTTCCATGGCATAGTACGCGACCCGACCAAGATCGGCGGCCCCGGCCAGAACCAAGGTAAGAAGCGGCAGCAGCAGAGCAATCTCCACCAATGCGCTGCCGGCATCGTTGCGCAGCATCCTCAGGTGCGCACACCTTCCTGCTCTTTGCCGCCAGCCCCGATTCACCGTCGCCATGCTATGCATAGGTCACTCCACAATCCTGGGTGAGGCTATGGGAGAAGATGCATTCACGGCGCTGTACGGGTTGACCGTCAGGCCGGAACCGCCATTGAAGGTGAGCGTGCTGGCTACCAGAGAGATGTTGAATGTCGAAGAGGATCCATTTCCTATGTTCAATGCCGCGCTGGGGAAGTAGAGAATCCCGTTCAGCGTCGAGTTCGCGCCGCCCTGGATGGATGCCGTCTGCGTATCGCTCCGGGCCTGGTAGAAGAGAATGCCGTCGTACGTCCCGCTGGTCGGCGCAGAAAGTGCCAGTGTCGCTCCATTGGCGATGTTCACGGAGCCGCTGCCGGTCAGATAGAAGGTCACGCCCTGGCCCCCGAAGTTCGTTCCGCTGTTGAACGTCAAGGCTCCGGTAATGACGTAGGTTCCGGGGTTCAGTGTGACCTGATCGTTGTTCGCTCCCAGCGTCAGCGAGGTGTAACAGACCAGGTTGCCGCTCTGCGTGGTGCTGTACGCCGAGCCCGGCCCCACCGAATACGAACTGCCTCCGTTTCCGTAATGGGTGAGTGGATCGCTTCCGCAGGACGCCGGGGTGTAGGAGGGCGGCTGCAAAAACGCCAGCGGGTCGCTCACCGGGATCATGCCCGTGGACGCCGACGGTGTGATCTTGCTTCCGCTGTTATCGACAGAGACATTGCCCACCGCGCCCACCGCGCTGGCCGTCAGGTTGCCGCTTCCAGAGACCGAAATCGCCGAGGAACTGCTGGAATCGGCAAGCACCCCGCAGCCCACGGCCTTCACCTGGGCATCGTTGTTGATCAGAATGTCCGTGCCCGTAGGCGACAGTGCATAGATGCAATACGAACTCGGCGCCAGCGCGGCCACCGCCCGGGCGCTCACCGTCATGCTGTTCGAACCAGTGAGGACGCCCATGAAGAAGGTTGGCTGGATCTGGGAAACAACCACTTCCACGTAGCCCTGTTGTCCCATGTACACGCCGGACCGCGGCGGATTGTTCACCGCAACGGTTGCGCCGTTCGTCCCGTTGGTTTCGCCGTTCTGGGTCGCTGCCGCCTGGGCCGCCGCCACCAGGTCTCCATAGTCCACCTCCGCCGCGCCTGAGATTGCGGCGCAGTCCGCGGCCGTCTGCATTGAGGCTTTTGCCTTGAACAGCAAGCCAGCATCGACCGCCAGCCCCAGAGCGCCGAACAGCATCGGGAGGCATAGCGCCACAAATACCAGCGCTTGCCCGCCTTCGTCGCAAAGTTCCTTGCTGAATTGCCTTCCACTCGCTGGTTTCATCGAACCCTCGCTAAGGCAGAGGCGTGCTGTGTGGTGGAGTCAGGGTCGAATCCCGTTCCGGGTTCAACTCGATTCAGTTTCCTTGAGACCAGAGACTCCCGAACTGCCGATCCTCGCCCTGGCTGTCCTTCTGGTTCCGTCTCCTGCCCCGGTGCCGCTAGTCTCCGGGCTGCGTCTCTTCAAGCGGCCGCGCGCCATCCATCCAACCTGCCCTATCGGCATCTCCGGCAGATCAGTTCACGGTTTTCCCCAATCGGTCCCACAATTTGCAGCGCCCCAACCTTTTCGGAAAAGCACTCCATCGGCTAGATTCAAAAGCGCTTACCATATATCCCATCCCCCGCATCGAACTTTTTCCGCCCAATCGCGTAACTCTCTGCATCCCTGCGCGTGCATCTCTGCGGATAAGAAGGTAGAAGCGAAACCCATGGCCCACGACTGGCAGCCGGACTTTGAACAACTCGTGGACGAACACCAGTCGATGGTCTTTTCCCTGGCCTGGCGAATGACCGGGGATCGCGGCCTGGCTGAAGAGATTGCGCAGGATGTCTTTCTGGAACTGGACCGGTATCTTGCCAGGATCGAATCGCCGCAGCACGCCTGCTTCTGGCTGCGCCGCGTCACTATGAGCCGCTCCTCCGATGCCCTGCGGCGCCGCCGGGTGCGCCGTGTGGACCTGTGGGTGGAAATGGAAGATCGTCACGCCATCCAGGCCGAGGAGCGCACCTCGCCCCTAGGGGCGCGGCTGGAACAACTGTTGGCGACCCTGCCGGAGGCGCAGCGCGCGGCCCTGGTTCTGCGCTACCAGGAGGACATGACGCCGGAGGAGATTGCCGCCACGCTGGCGGCGCCGCTGGCCACCGTCAAGAGCCACCTGCAGCGCGGCTTGAAGCTGCTGCGGGCCAAGGCCACCGACCATTTGAGGGAGTACGTGCGGGTCAAGGAGCAAGCAAGTGGAGTCTGAACCGATGGAAGACTTTGAGCGGGAGTTGCACCAGGCCTTGGAACGGCGGCCCGCGCCGCCCAGCCTGAAGCGCAAGCTGATGGAGAAGCGGCGGGCCCGCCAGCCGCGCGGCCCTGTCGTCCTTTGGCGGCGGCTGGCCGCATCCCTGGCCCTGGCCGCGGTGCTGGGCGGCGCGGTCGAGTGGCGCCACCAGCAGGAAGAGCGCCGCCAGGGCGAAGCAGCCCGCCAGCAGGTACTCACCGCCCTGCGCATTACCGGCCATGCGCTCAACCAGATGAATGCACAACTCGCGGCTCACAGCCGCACACAGGAATAGGGAGAGTCCCCATGCAGAACCGGATCATCACTTTCGTGCTCGGAGTGGCGGCCTTGGCGGCCCCTGCCCTGGCGCAAACCTCGCCGCTGCCACTGCCCCCGCAGGTAGAGAAGGAACTGGCCGCACGCGCCTCCGACGTCACCGAGGTCACCCTGGGCAAAAACATGCTGGAGTTCGCGGCCCGCTTCATGAACGGCAAAGACAAGGATGAAGCCGCTACCCGGCAGTTGATCGAGGGGCTCGACGGCATCTATGTCCGCGAGTACGAGTTCGACAAGGAAGGCCAGTACTCGATGGAAGAGATCGAGCAGTTGCGCAAGTACTTCGAGACCAGCGAGTGGTCCCCGATTGTGCGCGAGCGCGAACGCAAGAGCGGCGAGACCACCGACGTGATGGTGAAACTGGTCAACGGCCAGACGCGCGGCATGTTCATCCTTGAGACCGAGCCCAAAGAGCTGACCATTGTGCTGATCCTCGGCCCCGTCCGCATGGAAGACCTGGGCAAGCTCAAGGGCATCGGCGGATTGGGCGGCGCGCTGGGCCCCTTGGGCGGCGTGCACGAAAGTCCCCGTGGCAAGGGCGAAAAGAAGGATGGTGACAAATGAAGCATCTGTGGTTGATCCCCATTGCGATTCTTGCTCTGGCCATCCCGGTCACGGTGCTGGCCGGCAGCGGCGAGGGCGGCTTTGACGGCGTGGTCAGCTCCATCGAGGGCCGCTATCACGTGCAGGCCACCCGCATCCCCTTCCTGGGCCTCGTCAGCCTCATCTCGCGCAAGGCCACCCACGGCGGCGTCAGCAGCCTGCATGTGGCCGAATTCGACGCCTTCACCACACCCGTGGACGGCGACGAGCTGAATCGCCTGGTCGAGCAGAAGTTGGGCGCTGGCTGGGAGCGCATCATTCGCGAGACCAGCAGCAAAGGCAACGAGCAGACCTTGATCTTCATTCATCCCGAAGGTCAGCGCATGGGCCTCTTCGTGGTGGATCTCGATGGCCATGAGATGGATGTGGTGCAGCTCTCTGTCGATCCCGAGCACCTCAACGAGAATCTCGGCCGCTACGAGCATCACCCCGGCGAGGACGGCCACACCGGCGATGTGCCAGACTAATGGCCTCGGCCTGAAATAGATAGCTCCTTGCCCCATCCTTGCGACTTTTTTCTGTCGCAAGGGTGGGAAAGCACAATCGCTCACGAAACGCCGGACCAATAGAGCAGGAACCAAACTCAACACTGGAATCAAACTCTCCATATGCGCCGCGATCGGCTCTGGCTAGACTTGTTTTCAGTATGGCCAGCCTTCCTCCAACGCCGGTTTCGGATTATCGCGGACGCCTTGCGCCCTCGCCCACCGGCTATCTCCACGTCGGCCATGCACGCACCTTCTGGACCGCCTGGCAGCGGGCTCGCGATGCGCGCGGCACGCTGGTGATGCGCATGGAGGACCTGGACCCCGAACGCAGCCGCGCCGCCTACGCCGACGCCGCCATGGAAGACCTGCGCTGGCTGGGCATCCGCTGGCACGAGGGGCCGGACAAGGGAGGCCCCTTTGCGCCCTACCAGCAGAGCCGCCGCGTGGCCGTCTATCTGGCCGCCTGGCGCCGCCTGCTGCGCCGTGGCTACCTCTTCCCCTGCCGCTGCTCGCGCAAGGACCTGGAGGCCGCCTTGGGTGCGCCCCATGAGAGTTCCACCACCGGCCCGCAAAGCAATGGCAAGCTCGAACCCCTGGACGACGAGCCCATTTATCCCGGTACCTGCCGCCGCCTCCAGGGTCACACGCCGCAGTTGCCCGGCCCCACCTCCAGCGAGATCGAGACCCCCGGCGACATCAACTGGCGCTTCCGCGTCCAGGACGGCGAAGAGGTGGTCTTCGAGGACCAGAACCTGGGCGTGCAGCGCTTTATCGCCGGACGGGACTTTGGGGACTTTGTGGTGTGGCGGCGCGACGGCGTTCCCAGCTATCAGCTCGCCTGTGTGGCCGACGATGCGGCCATGGGCATTACGGAAGTGGTGCGCGGCGCCGACCTGCTCAAGTCCACCGCCCGCCAGATTCTGCTCAACCGCGCCCTGGGCTTCAAAGACCCCAACTGGTACCACTGCCGCCTGGTGGTGGACCACAACGGCCGCCGCCTGGCCAAGCGCCACGACGCCCTCAGCCTGCGCGCCCTGCGCCAGCGCGGTCTCACCCCCATGAACATTCTGTCTGCGGAACTGCCGGTTGAAGTGTAACGGAAAGGCCTCTTTATTACAGTTGGCGGCCGCCAGCGCGAATCCGGTCGAGCTTCTCGAATAACTCGGAGATCCGGACCAGAATAGGAGTCTCCGCCACAGTGAGTTCGCCGCCAGGAACCAAATCCAACCCGCTTGCCACGCCGCGATAGGCAACACGCGCGTGAGGATCGATCACCCAAACATATTCAATTCCGAACTGGAGATACTCGGCTGCCTTTTTCGCGGCTCGGCGAATTGTGTCTTCAGGCGACATGATTTCAATAGCGATCAGTGGCGGGTGGGTCTGGATGTCTTCTGCCGAAGAACCAACGCGCAACACACATACATCGGGAACGAGAAATTTGCGGGGCTCGATCTGGACCCGCTGCTCGATGAGTGCAAAGACCCCCCAATGGTCCATGTTGTTGGTAAACAGCGTGCCCAGAATAGTTTGCAGAAAAGAATGCTCGAACTCGCCCACGTTGCGCTCCACGATGACGCCGTCGTCGTACTCGCAGTCGGGCTCGTAGCCGGTGGAGAGATACTCCTCCACGGAAATGAGCCGGTTGCCGATGGGCTGCGTCGCCATGGAGTACAGTATCCTGCGTTTCAGCGCTGCCTGCAATGCGCCAGTTGTCGCTCTCGGTCAAGACAGGGCGTCCTGCCGATTGCCAAGCCCCTAGCTGTCCCCGCGGTAAAGCAGATCGCGGATCGCCTTCCTCCGCGCCTCATTTGCCTCCGCCTCGGCCTTGCGCTCTTCCGCGCTCATGGGGTGATCGGTGGTGGGGCCCTCCGACTCGGGTTCGCTGCACGCCGGGCAGCGGTTGGCGAAGCCGAGCTTGTCCGGCCGGAGTTCAAACTCTTCAGAGCAAACAACGCAAACTTTGATTGGGAATGCCATTTGTTCCATGGTAAACAAAACGATTCCGCCAGAAAAGCAGCACCGCCCCCAAAATCGACTTTCGGCCCGCATGGAGGGACGATCCGAACCCGCTCGGCCAGACCGCGGCCTCCCTCTTCAGCCGATCGATTCCAATGAAAGTCAGAGATCTTAAACCTCGCGTAAAATCCGCTCAAAACGGCTGGCTATTTCCTCTACTGCCGCAACTCCACCAGCGTCGCTCCTTGGCCGCCTTCGTTCTGCGGAGCTTCGGCGATCAGGGCTACATGGGGATGGCCTTTCAGAAACTCGCGGACGCCGCGGCGGAGGATGCCGGCGCCGTGGCCGTGAATGATGCGCACGCGCGGCAGGCCGGCCAGGAAGGCGCGATCAAGGTACTTCTCCAGCTCCCCGGTGGCTTCGTCCACGGTGCGGCCGATGAGGTTGATCTCCATGCGCAAGCCGTCGGTGTTGGCGCTGGTGACGGTGACGTGCACGTTCTTCTGCTTGCGGGCGGCGGCGAGAGGGTCGTACTTTGGATTGGCCTGTGGCTCGCCCGAGGGCAGCGGTTCGCAGAGGTCGTCCCGCTTGACGCGCATCTTGATGGGGCCGAGGGCGACCTCGAAGACGTCCTTCTCGACCTCGCGCTGCACCACGGCAATCTTGTTCATCGACTTGAGGCGCACCTGGTCGCCGACGGCGATGTGCTTGAGCAGGTGCGGCTGGGCGTTGGCGTCGCCCTGGTCGGCGCCGGTGCGGTGGGCCACGACGGTCTGGTTGAAGCTCTCCTGAAACTCGCGGCGCAGGCGCAGGATGCGGCGTTCAGCTTCTTTCGAGAGCTTTTGCTGGCCGACGCGATCCTCGATGGCGCGCACGGTTTCGCGCATCTGGAACTCGAAGTCCTTGAGCAGGGAAGCCAGCTTGGTTTCGAGCTCGCGGGTGCGGTTGCGCAGCTCCACGTCGCCCTCGCGGGCGAGCTTCGCTCTTTCCTGGTTGAGCGCGTACTGCTGCTCGCGGGCGGCCTTGCGCTCGGCTTCCAGGTGGGTCAGTTCGTTGTGCAGCTTGTCGAGGAAGCGGGCAATATCCACCTGCTGCGAGCCCAGGCGCTGGCGGGCGGCGGCGATGATGCCGGCGTTCAGGCCCAGCCGCTCGGCGGTCTGGATGCCGGCCGAAGCGCCGGGCACGCCCAGGCGCAGTTGGTAGTTGGGCGCCAGGGTCAACTCGTCCACGCCCGCCGCGGCATTGATCACGCCTTCGGTGTTGGCGGCGTAGACCTTGAGCGAGGTGTGATGGGTGGAGATGAGCGACCAGGCGCCGGCGGTAAGAAAGTGGCTGGCAATGGCCACGGCCAGGGCCGCGCCCTCTTCGGGATCGGTGGAGGAGCCGAGCTCGTCCAGCAGAACCAGAGATTGGCTGCCGGCCAGATGCGCCAGCCGGTCGAGGTTGGTGATGTGGGCGGAAAAAGTAGAGAGCGCGGCCTCGATGGACTGCGCGTCGCCGATGTCGGCCAAAAACGCAGTGAAAACCGGGAAACTGGCCGCCGTGGCGGGAATGGGCAGGCCGGCCTGGGCCATCATGGCCAGCAGAGCCGTGGTTTTGAGGGTCACGGTCTTGCCGCCGGTGTTGGGACCGCTGATGATCATCTGCCGCGCCTGGGCGGTCAGCTCCAGGGTGAGCGGGACCACTTTGCCGCCAGAGGCGCGCAGGCGCTTTTCCAGCAGCGGATGGCGGCCTGCTTCCAGGCGCAGAAGATCGGGCGCAAGGGTGGGGGCTACACAATCGTAGTCGCGGGCAAAGCGGGCGCGGGCCTGCAGGCTATCCACCAGCGCCAGGACACGCGCGCCTTCGCGCAGCCCGTGGGCATAGCCGCCCACTTGGCGGGTGAGGGCCACAAAGATGCGGTGAATCTCAGCCTGTTCTTCCTCGATGAGGCGGACCAGCTCGTTGTTCTGCTCGATGGTTTCGAGGGGCTCGACGAAGACGGTTTGGCCCGAGGAACTGGCGCCGTGGACCACGCCGGAGATCTTGCGCTTCAACTCGGCGCGGACGGGGATGACGAAGCGGTCGCCGCGGATGGTGATGAGATCTTCCTGGGTGGCGCCGTCGGAGGAAAGCTTGCGCAGGGCGGCGCGCAGGCTCTCTTCGATGACGCGCTGCTGGCGCTCCTGCTCACGGCGGATGCGGGCCAGCTCGGGCGAAGCATTGTCGGCCAGCGAGCCGTCGGGCTGGATGGTGCGCTCGATGCTCTCTGCCAGAGGCCGCAGACTCGTGATCAGCGCCGAGGAAAGCTCGGAGAGGCCGGGCAGCTTGCCCGCGAGGCGCGCCGGGGGCGACTGTAGCAGCGCTTGCCAGGAAGCCACGTCGTTGGCCAGGCGGGCGATGGCCTGGAGTTCGTTGGCCTCCAGGGCCGCGCCGGGAATCTGCGCCTTGGCCGCCAGTTGCGTGGGATCGAAGAGGCCGCCTAGGGGGATGGACACCTGCTCGGCCAGGGCCAGCCGGAGTTCGCCGGTGAGCTGGTGCTGGAGGGCGATCCACGGCTGGTCGGTGGAGGGCTTGAGGTCGAGGATGGCGCGGTGACCGACCGGGGAGGCGGCAAAGCCGGCGATGAGGGCCAGCAGCGGCTCCCATTCAAGGGCGGCAAAGTCGGCGTGTTCCACCGGAGACGGGATGGGATCGAGCAGGGGCATGGTTTTCTCTTCCATGACCATCTTAGCGGGGCGGAGGGAATTTTCCTGGGCGCTGTTCTGGGGCGCCCGCTTTTGCCTATCTGCAAAATCTCTGAAAAGAAGGTTTGACGAATATAGTACGCAGCGTAATACTACGTTGCGTACTATGAAAAACGATTCCCAACTCGGTTTTGCCTTATTGGGTCTGATGCACCAGCAGCCCATGTCCGGCTACGACTTGCGCAAGATCTTCACCTCCACGGCAATGGGCAGCTTCAGCGACAGCCCCGGCGCAATTTATCCGGCGCTCAAGAGGCTGGAGGCGAGCGGATTGGCGCGGGGGACGGTCGAGGAGTCGGCCAGCCTGCGCAAGCGGCGCGTTTTTACCATCACCGCCAAGGGGCTGGCGGCCTTGAAGGGCTGGCTCACCCAGCCGGTGACGCAGGACGACGTAGTCCGGGGCAAGGACGACCTGATGCTGCGCTTCGCCTTCATGGACGGGACGGTGGGCGAGGAGCGGACGGTGCAATTTCTGGGCGAGTTTGCCGGACAGATCGCCGCTTATCTTCCCGGTCTTCAGCAGTACCTCGACGCTCACGCAAGTGAGATGCCGCTCTCAGGCCGGCTGGCCCTGGAGTGCGGTATTCAGGAGTATGCAATGCAGCTCCAGTGGGCCAGAAAAGCCGTTGCGCTCTACGAGCAAAGAAAGGGGAAACAGGAATGAATCTTCGAATGGGATTGTTTTGTCTGCTGGGCGGGTTGTGCTTCACGGTCCCTGCCTTGGGTGCGGGTCATTTCTGGCTGTGGTGGCTCTCCGGCGCGATCACCGCCGCAGCTCTGGTTCCGGTGGTGCGCTTCGGGCCGCGGCATCCGCTGGCGCAGTGGGGCGCGATCTTCGCGGTGCTCCTGGTGGTGGGGCTGGTTTGCACGCTTTCAGAAGGCGTGATGTTCTATCCGGCGATGAAGGCGCAGGTGCCGGCCTCGTTGATGGGCGGCGGGGTTTCCTATCTGCTTGCGGCGGCAGTGCTGGTTGCGCTGGGGAAGGCGCTCAAGCTGATGGAACCCGAGGAGCAGGCCGTGGAACATCGCCGGGTGGCAATGGCGATTCCGATGGTGCTGTTGAGCGGCCTTTCCTATGTTGTCTATTACATGATCTTCGGCGCCATCGCCTTTCAGTTCTTTACCAAGCAGTACTATCCGCACGCCGCCGAACAGGTGGCCGCGATGGGCAACTGGTTCTGGGCCTATCAACTGGGGCGGGGCGTGCTGATGACGCTGGCGGTGGTGCCGCTGGTCTATACGCTGCGGCTGCCGCGCTGGCAGGCGGCGCTGGCGGTGGGTCTGCTGGTGTGGATCGTAGGCGGCGGAGCGCCCTTGTTGGTGCCCAATGCCATGATGGGAACGGCGCAGCGCTATATCCACATTGTGGAGATCATGACGCAAAACGTGTCCTTGGGAATGACGGCGGTGTGGCTGCTGCGGCCCAGGGCGGCGAGGGCGGCAGTCGCGATCAAGGCTGTGGGGATGGCGTAGGGCTTCGGGAACCGGCGGAAGTGGCGGGAAGGCTGGCAGAGAACCCGAAAGACGATAAAAGGCCATAAAGAGCTGTAGATGGGTGTATCCCAGGTTAGGCGCGATCAACCATCCCACGGACGGAGACCTGTCCGCGGGGGCCCCGGTGCTGCGCCGAACCTGGGGTACCCAGTCAACCTGGGGTATCCGGTCTATGTTGACGTTTTCGCTTCCTGAATCGCCCGGCGGAGCGCCGCGCGCGCCAGCAGGCGCGTGGAGTCGAGCGTGGGGAGCGGAGAATTCTCGTCGTTCATGATGAGTGGAATCTCGGTGCAGCCGAGTATGACGGCATCGCAGCCTGCGTCTTTCATGCGTCCGATGACGCGTTGAAAGGTCTCGACCGCCGCGGGCCTGAAGACTCCGTACACCAACTCATCCACGATGATGCGATGGATTTCTTCGCATTCGGCGCGCCTGGGGCGCAGATAATCGAGGCCGCGCGCGGCGAGCTTCTCCGGGTAGACTTCGCTCTCGACCAGCCAACGGGTTCCGGTGATGGCGAGGCGCCGGAAGCCGCGCTGCACGGCTTCGGCGGCAACGACCTCCGCAATGTGCAGCCAGGGCAGCGGGGATTGGGGTTCAACCAGGGGAAACGCCTGGTGGATGGTGTTGTCGGGGCAGATGAGGAAGCCGGCCCCGGCTTTTGCCAGCTTGTTCGCAGAGGAGAGCATCAGGTCCGCCACCCCTTGCCAATCGCCGCAATCGATGGACTTCTCGTATTCGGCCAGCGAGTAGGTGTGCATCGTGATCTCAGGATGATTGTGCGCACCGAGAACCTGCGCACCTTCCGCACAAATGGTCCGATAGCAGAGCGACGCGCCTTCCGCGGAGCAGGCAACGATACCGATAGGTCTGGGCATGAGTCGATTCTACAAAGAAGCCCGGTAGATGAAGTGGCCAAGCCAGCCAGTATTTACGGCTGCGCAACGGGCTCGATTTTCAGTTCCCCTTCCCATTGCGCAACCACGGCGGCGGCCATGCCGTTGCCGATGACGTTCATGGCGGTGCGGCCCATGTCCATCACCGTGTCCACGCCCAGCAGCAACAGGACGGCGGAGGCGGGGATGTGGAAGGAGCCTGCCACGGCCAGCAGGGTGACCAGGGTGGCGCGGGGCACGCCGGCAATGCCCTTGCTGGTGAGCATGAGGGTGGCCAGCAGGTAAATCTGCTGGCCGATGGAGAGATGGAGGCCGGCGGCCTGGGCGGCAAAGAGGGCGGCCATGGCGAGATAGATGCTGGAGCCGGTGAGGTTGAAGCTGTAGCCGGTGGGGATGACGAAGGAGACAATCCAGCGGGGAACGCCGAACTCTTCCATGCGCTCCATGGCCAGGGGCAGGGCGGCCTCGGAGGATGTGGTGGCAAAGCCGAGGGCGGCGGGCTCGGCGATGGCGGCGGCAAAGCCGCGCAGAGGAACGCGGAAGGCCAGCAGGATGGGCGCCAGCACCAGCACCGCGAAGACGATCAGGGTGGCGTAACAGGTGACCGCCAGCTTGGCCAGCGGCAGCAGCGTGAGCAGCCCCGTGCTGCCCACGGTGTAGGCCAATGCCGCGCCCGCGGCCACGGGCGCCATATACATGATGATGCGGGTCATGCGGAACATGGTTTCGGTGAGCGATTGCAGCACGGCCACGAGCGGCGCGCGTTTGGGCTCGGACAAGGTGGCCAGCGCCGTGCCGAAGAGCAGGGCGAAGATGGCCACCTGCAAAATCTGGTTCTGCGCCACCGCGGCGGCAATGTTTTCAGGAAAGATGTTGAGCAGAGTCTCCTGCCAACCGGCCTGGTGGGCGGCGGGGACCACGGCTTGAATGGCGGCAGGCAGCGTGACGCCCACCCCAGCCTGGGAGAGGTTGATGGCGACGGCGCCCAGGATGAGGCCGAGGGTGGTGACTACCTCAAAGAAGAGCAGGGCCTTGATGGCCACGCGGCCCACGCCGCCGAGCTGGTTGTGGCCGGCGATGCCGGTGACGATTCCGCCAAAGATGAGCGGGGCCACGATCATGCGGATCAGGCGGAGGAAGATGTCGCCCAGAAAGTGGGTTTGGGCGGCGAACTGCGGAGCGTCCACGCCCAGCTCGACGCCGGCCAGCATGGCCAGAAAGGTCCACACCAGCAGGGAACTGCGGCGCAGGGCGAAGGGAAGAAACAGGCCGAAGCCCGCCCAGCGGAGGGCGACTGCCCACTCCGCCGGAACGGGAAAGAAGCCGGCCAACAGCCCCGCCGCGAGGAGCACGGCGGCTGCCGCAGAAAGGATGCGCGGCAAGGCGCCGGCCGCCGGCCGAAGGGAGGGCGTTGCGTCAGGAGTCATGGATGGACCTTGAGAGCTCAAGGTGACCATTATCCCCTGTTGGCTCAGGCCAGGTCGAAAACCAGCACTTCAGCGCCCTCGGGGCCGGCCGTGATGGCAGCCGCGGCTTCGTCGCTGAGGGACAGTCCGTCGCCCTGCTCCAGGGCCAGTCCGTTGACCGTGGCCGAGCCGCGGGCCATCTGTACCCAGCCGTACTTGCGGCTGGCGAAGGCGTGCGAGACAGTAGCTCCGGGGCTGAGCAGGACCGCGTAAAGCTCCGCGTCAGCCACCCAGGGCAGGCTGCCCTCGCTGCCGTCGGGCGAAGCCACCAGGTGCAGACTGTCCGGTTCTTCCGCGAGGGGAAAGGTCTGTTGCCCGTAGCTGGGCGGGATGCCCTGGGCAGAGGGCTCGACCCAGATTTGCAGCAGGTGAACGGGCTGGGTGTCGCTGGGGTTGAACTCCGAGTGGCGTATGCCCGTGCCGGCCGACATGTGCTGCAACTCGCCGGGACGGATGACGCCGCCGGAACCGATCGAGTCCCGGTGGGCCAGCGCGCCCTCCAGGACATAGGTCACGATTTCCATGTCGCGGTGGGGATGGGTGCCAAAGCCCTGGCCGGCGGCGACGCGGTCTTCATTGATGACGCGCAGGGCGCGGAAACCCATGAATTTGGGGTCGTAGTAGGTGTTGAAGCTGAAGGTGTGGAAGGTGTCGAGCCAGCCGTGGTTGGCGTGGCCGCGATCGGTGGAACGGCGCAGCGAAAGCATGGGGAAGTCCTCGTCTCTGCTGCCGCGTATGCGCTGTTTGCACCAGGCCAACACTGTTGTTGCGTTGTTATCTAAATCGACAACAAACTCAGACGCCAGTGCGGACTTGGTAAACAGGAACGGCAACACAAATTTGGATGCTGTCCCAGGGAAAAGGTTGCAGAAGGGGACGCCGGGGCTGCCGTTGGTCCGGCGCCCAAAGCGAATCAGCCCTTGGCGACGGCCGGAGCCGGGGCGGCGGCTGGCGCAGCGGCGGGCGCCCCGGCCGGGGCCTGCGCCGGAAGGCTGTCGTTGGAGGCGCTGGCTTCGTTTTTGCCCGAATAATCGTTCACGTACCAGCCGGAACCCTTGAATTTAAAGGCCGGAGCGGTCAGCGGGCGCTCCAGCAGACCCTGGCAGTTGGGACACACAAGCTCCGGCGCGGAGCTGAAGTGCTGAATCTTTTCAAAGCGATGACCACACTGGGTGCAGCGATAGGCATATAACGGCAAGGCTCTTTACCTCTTCAGGGGAAAAACAACCCACTCCCCCTATTGTATCGGCAGGACGGCAATTATCGGTAAACGCCGCCCTGCCGGAGGCTGCTTTGAAGCCCAGGGTCAATGCACGGCAACAAGAACGGATGCCGAGTGGTTCTCCCATTCCAGGGTGATTTTGCCGGTGGTGCCGCCCAGGTCGGAGATGGTGTACTTGAGGTCCTCGATCATCAACAGCGGCTTGGTCATGGTCATCTTCACGCGGCCCAGGTCCTGGGTCCTGTCATAGCTGAGGCCCCACTCGCCGGTCTGCTTGCTGACGATCAGTTCCCAGGCATCGGGGTCGGCGATGTCGACAAACAGGGTGTAGTCGCCCTTGGGAACGGCCAAGCCGCCGATGGTCAAATCCGCATCGGCGTGCAGCTTGGTGGCGGCGTTGGCGCCAGCCCGCCAAACCGGGTAGTGGGGATCGTGGCTGATGAGCCCATCCTGGCCAAAAATGTGGCCGGCGCGGCCGTTCACCCTGGGCGAGCTGTAGATGATGCTGATGGTCTTGCCGGCGATGGCGGCCGTCTCGGTGGCGGGCGGGCTCTTGGGCGGGCCGGGCTGGGCAAGAGCAACGCTGGCGGCGATCAGCAGGCCTGTGCAGACTAAGAGACTCTTCATGGGTGAAATTCTCCTCGATGGCGAGTATAGGCCGAGAAGCGGGCGGGCTGGAAGCGGAGATTTCAGCGGCCTGCCTGGCCGGCGATGAAGGCGCACGGGGCAAGCGGCGCATGGGGTGCGTTATACTCCGGTACGCAACAAAATCAAGGAGGTTTCACGATGCGTTGGCAAGCAATGATGAAGATGCTGGGGGCTAGTTCCCTGGCCGTGGCCATGCTGGCGGCGCCGGCAGCGATGCAGGCACAGGGCGGTGACACGATTCTCAAACCCGCCGACATGCAGAAGCTGGTGCCGGCCATGGTGTTCTATCGCGGGCAATCGGCCAGCACCCAACTGCGCAACTCCGGCGGCGTCAAGTTTGCCGACGGCTTCTATGTGCTGGCCACGATGGTAGATACCAGCGGCTACTCGAGCGGCGTGCAGGCCAAGTATCAGGCCTACTTCATTACCGAAGTGCCCATCAAGGTGGGCGGCGAGAACCTGGCGGCGGGCGTCTATGGCGTGGGATTCGTGGGCGACAAGTTCCTGGTGACCGATGTGGGTGCGCATGACGTGCTGACGGTGGCCACGGGCGACGATGCCGGCCTGAAGCGGCCCATGCCGCTGCAAGTGGTGGCCGACCCGGCGGGCGGCTTCCGGCTCTACGCCGGACGGCGGTATGTGAGCTTCAGCCGGTAGGGCGTGAGGGACCAGGGACTAGGGAATAGCGAATAAGGACGGGGCGCCGCTTGTCTTGCTGAGGAGACAGGAGGCGTCCCGTCACCCGTTTACGCGGCTTTCGCTTTGGCTGGGCGGAAGGGCAGGTAGAGCAACAGGAACAGGGCCAGGGCGACACCCTCGGAGGCCAGGATGTACCAGGGCCAGGGGCCGAGAAGATCGAGGGCCGACACGGTGACCGGCTTGGCGCGAAGGAACATGTAGTCGGTCCCGAAGGCGAAGTCGAAGGCGCCGACGAGGGCGGCAAGGAGGTTCAGGGCCAGCATCGCCCTGCCCACCGACCCTGGCCGCGGCCGCGCCTGGCGGGACCAGACCAGGTAGAGAACGGCGACGACCAGCAGGCCGTGGTCGGCAAAGAATTGCACCGAGAGGAAGAGCGTGGAAGCTGCCGTCAGGTTGGGCGTCAGCAGCGACATGGAAGCGCCGGCCAGGGCAAAGTAGTAGGCCAGATCGAAAGCCAGCGGACTGAGCGTGAGCAGGGCGGCGACCACCAGCCACAGCGCGGCGTCGCAGAGCTCCAGCGGCATGTGGTTGGGAAACATGGGCTGGCCGTGCAAGGGGAAACTTCCGTAGTACGCAACTGTGCACAGGAGGAGAAGGTCTGCCAGGGCAAAGCGCAAGGCGCGCGAGCCGGGCGGCAGGCGGCGCTGGAGCACGGCAAGCAGGACTGCCAGCAAAGGGACCGCAGCGAGGATGAGAAGGTGCTCAAGTCCAAAAAGGTGAAGGTGGGCTGGCATGCGGCTCCGAGTTTTTCTGGGGGCTGGGTGAGGCTGGCGGCATTGTAGAACGGCGGCGCTGGGGCAGGCCAACCGGCGCGGCTTCGGACCGGAGTTCCTTGCGATCCCAGGTCCTGGAAGCGGGACCTGAGGATTGGCTCGGGGCAGGCTCTGGGGCAGCCGGCACGCAATGCTGAGTTTAGATCGTGGGGATGTGGGGCACCGGGCCGATCACGCTACGCGAACGTGTGCGTTCGATCGGCCTTGAGGGTTGGGGTGGACCGAGATTTTGATGTCCTGGCCGAGGAGCAGGAGGAAGCGCATCAGCCTCTCGATGGAGAACCCGGTCAAGCGGCCGCGAAGAAGCATCGAGACCTTCGGCTGGACGATTCCCAGCAGTTCGGCGGCTTTCTTCTGGGTGAGCTTGCGCTCCTTGATGAGCACGAAAATCTTGTTGGCCAGTTCGGCCTTGGCGAGCGCCTCTTCGGGGTTCGGCACGCCGAGGTCGGCGAAGACGTTTCCGCTGCTGACGACGTAATCGACTTCTTGCTTTGGCATCGTTCAGGCCTCCCTTCCCCGGTCGATTCCGATGGCTCTCTGGTGCCTCTGTTTCACCAGCCCACGGGCTTTGCAAAGGTTCCCTTGCGGTCTGTGAGGGTTCTGGGAAACTGGCTCGATGCAAGGTCTCCCTGCCGGATACGCTTGATAAAGGTTGCATATTGCCGAAGTTCCCTGCTGTGAAACTGCTGCGGATTGAGAATTCCGACCGGCAGGCCGATTTCCTGCGCAACGGTCCGGACCGGCTCGGCCAGGTCAGAGTCGTTGGTGATGAGAACAGCCACTTCGAAGCGCTGTGTGTAGGCGTCGCGCAGGAGGTGAGAGGCGAGATTCACGTCCGACCCCTTCTCCTCGGTTTTGTCCACCCAAACCCGTTGAGCAGGTGTGACATCGGTCAGGTACATGGGCACGGAGTGGGTAAGGAAATTGCCGTATTTGATGTGCAGATTCGGGATGGTCTTGAGGGCTCGGATGTAGAGGCCCTGATCGTGCGCGGCGGTCGGATTGTACGGCCTGGAACTCACACGCGCCGTAAAGTAATGGAGTTCCTGGACCGTATCCGCCGACAGGAGCGCCTGTGCCAGCTTTGCAATGTCGAGCCACTTGTAGGGAGTCTTCTTCAACGCGCCGTAGTAGAGATTGAATCCGTCGATGTAGACGTTCGCAACAGCCACAGGTCAAGCTCGTTTCTGTACGGTGGATGCCAAACATTTGCGAATGCGGTATAATGCAACAAGATACCACCCCTGCCCCTCGGTGGGCAGGAAGCGAAGCCAGCCTTTCGGGGCTGGCTTCAGTGTTTGGGGCTACGTTTTATCGTTCTGCGGGGTTCGTGCGATCCCAGGTCACGAAAGCGGGACCTGGGGCACCCAGATGATGAACTCTCTGGGATATGGTCAATCATCCCGCTACGCTTCTTTCTTCTTGCTGCTTATGGCTCGAATCGTCAGTTCAAGTTGAGCGCGCAGCATTTCTAGCTCATCTGGCCCGACTGGACCTTTGATCTGCACATCTGCCTTCGTGTCAGGTGATAGCAGATAGGATAGCGACAGAATGCCCGCGTCTGGTCTTGATGCCATTATCTGTGGTAGTGGTGAAGCGTGCATCAGATGCGTCGGAGGATTGCTCTCGCTCTCGACGTCTGTATTGGCGCGTTTGGGAGCTTCAGCAACAAGTGCAACATTCGCCCTATAAACGCGAACCACATCTTCCGCTGCGCGGGGAAGGAAGCCTTCCTTTATCAGATGGTGCTTCAGCGTTGCCTCGCTCGGTAGGATTCCGGGAAATGTCTGCCTCAGAGCATCGAAAAAGGGAGGGCGAAAAATCATCCTCTCCATGGCTTCAGTGCGGTCTACCCCTTCGTCGAGCTCGTAGTAGGCCACAGCATCTTCTGTGACGCACAATCCTTCGCTGTTCCCCTCCAAGATGCCGTATTGGCGGAGCGCCCCGATCATGCTGAGCGCTCGGCCGTTCAGGCCTGAATAGCCAAGATCTTCCGCTACGGCAGACTTGGGGGCTTCATGGGCCTGTTCCTTTTCGTAGACCTTGCGTCCTTTAAGGATCGCCTCCTCGAAGCTGATCTGTGGGCAATTTGGACTGCGATGACCGGCCATGTCACTACTCCTCTTCATGCAGAGTATAGATAAGTAGTCGTGGAGTCAAGAGAAAGTAAAGATTTATTCGCCTAAACGCTTGCGCTCTAACCGGAACTATGCTCATATGTCATTAGGAGAGCGGCTTTGATGATGAGAAGAGTCTCAGCCCGTCGCCATCGGCTCACTGTGACGGCGGGCTAAAACAGAAAGGCCCGAATCGCTGATCTCTTGGAGGGGACGCGATTCGAGCCGTGGTGAGTACCTGGATTCTGTCCGCCCGCCGGCTTGCGACGGAGAGCGAGGGTGAAGAGGTATCGCTAAAAACGCGAGCAGCGTGTCAGCGCCGCGGGACCCCCCTGCCTCTTCGATATTCTAGTGCAACCGGAGCCAAGCTCCAAAGGAAAATCAGCATGGTATCGATTAATGGGAACATTGCCTTAAGCGGCGTCACCGATAAGGAGATGGAGGTTGTTTGGGCATTCAAGGCGAAGCACGGAATCAAATTACAGTTTAACCCTCAGACAATTCAAGTCAACAATCGGCAAGAAGGAACGACGTACAACAACGTCATGTTCACCTATTCCGATCTTCACAGCTTCAACGTCGTGGCCGAAATCGTGAACGAGCTCCACAAGCAGGAAGGCAAACCTGCTTAAAGAAAACGCCCTTCAAAACGAACGCGGACCCGAGGGTCCGCGTTCTGGCGTTTGGGATGGGGTGTGTCGGCTGGTGTCCGGGCTGAAGCCCGGACCTACCGTACCGGAGTTAGGCCTTGGCGGGGACGGGCACGGCGGCGGCGAGGCGCTCCTTCATCAGTTCGTGGGCGTGGGCGAAGAGGTCTTCCTTGCTGAGTTTGCCGGAGGCTACGTCGGCGAGAATGGACTTCTGGGCCACGTACTCGCGGTTGACGATGCCGGCCTTGGACTGCAACATGCGCCAGGACTTGCGGCGCTCGACGCAGAACATGACCAACTGGCGGCTGAGGGCGTAGTAAGTGGTCTTGCCTTCGTTCTCGACCGTGATGCAGACGCCGAAGTCGGGGATGAAGGCGAGGTGGGTGGGGTCGAGATAGCGGCGATAGACCACGTCCTGCTGGGTGATTCTTACCAGCATGTTATCCAGCGGGATGAGCTTGGCCGCGGCCTCGGGCTTGATTGCATTGTTCCCTCCAATTCCGCAAAGAGCCGCAGCCCCTTGCGGGGCTGCGGCTCTTTTGCGGCTGTCTTGCTGCCGGAATTACATGGTGTCTTTGACGCCTTCGACGAAGGCCTTCAGCTTGCGGCTGCGGCTGGGGTGGCGCAGTTTGCGCAGGGCCTTGGCTTCAATTTGGCGGATGCGCTCGCGAGTGACCTGGAAGCTTTGGCCGACTTCTTCCAGGGTGTGCTCGGAGCCGTCTTCCAGGCCGAAGCGCATCTTGATGACCCGCTCCTCGCGCGGCGTGAGGGTGCGCAGAACCTGGGAGGTGTACTCCTTGAGGTTGACGCTGATGACCGCCTCGGAGGGGGAAACCGCCTGGCGATCCTCGATGAAGTCGCCCAGGTGGGAGTCTTCTTCTTCGCCGATGGGGGTTTCAAGCGAGATGGGCTCCTGGGCGATCTTGAGCACCTTGCGCACCTTGGCCACCGGGATGTCCATGCGCTTGGCGATTTCCTCACTGGACGGTTCGCGGCCCAGCTCCTGCACCAACTGGCGGCTGGTGCGTATGAGCTTGTTGATGGTCTCGATCATGTGGACCGGGATGCGAATGGTCCGGGCCTGGTCGGCGATGGCGCGGGTGATGGCCTGGCGAATCCACCAGGTGGCATAGGTGGAGAACTTGTAGCCGCGCCGGTATTCGAACTTGTCCACGGCCTTCATGAGGCCGATGTTGCCTTCCTGGATGAGGTCGAGGAACTGGAGGCCGCGATTGGTGTACTTTTTGGCGATGGAGACGACCAGGCGGAGGTTGGCCTCGATCAGCTCGCGCTTGGCCTGCTCGGCGTCCATGTCGCCCTGGATCATTTCGCGCTGGGTGCGCTTGAGCTCGGCGATGGAGACGCCCGCGTCGGCCTCGGTTTTTTCGAGGTCGACTTTGCAGTTCTTCTGCTGGCGACGGTACTCCTTTTTGAGTTCCTCGCTCTTGCTGGACTCGTGCTTCTGCTCCAGGGAGCGAATCTGGCGCTCGAGGGTGCGCATGGTGTCGACGGTCTTGTTGACCTTGTCGAGCAGGCGCTTGCGCTCCAGGGCGGTGTACTTGAGTTCGCGGACGATGCGCGAGATGAGGACCTTTTCGCGGGCAATCATCCAGCGGGTGTGGCGGGCGTCCTTGGCCTTGTTCTTGGTGGCTGCGGCAGGCGCGGTGGCAGGGGCGGTCTGCTTTTCTTCGAGAGTGACGATCTTCTTCTGGTGCTTGATCAGCAGGTCAATGCGCGTGACCGTGGCCTTGACGCGCGTCTGCACCACATCTTCGGTGAGCTCCTCCTCGTCGAAGATGACCACTTCTTTCACGTTGCGCACGCCGCGCTTGAGGTCCTCGCCGAGGGCGACGATTTCGCGGATGACGATGGGCGAGCGGGACAGGGCCTTGAGGACGCGCAACTGGCCGCGCTCGATGCGCTTGGCGATTTCGACTTCGCCCTCGCGGGTAAGCAGGGGCACCGTACCCATTTCGCGCAGGTACATGCGCACCGGGTCATTGGTTTTTTCCAGCGTGCCAGGGGTCAGGTCGAGTTCGACGTCTTCGCCCTCTTCCAGCTCGAAGTCCTTGTCGCCGCCGAACTTGGGTCCGTCCAGCAGGTCGATGCCCTGGGTGCCGATGGTGGTAATCAGGTCGTCCAGATCGTCGGCGGAGCCGATCTCTTCCGGCAGCATGTCATTGACATCGCCGTAGGTGAGATAGCCTTTTTCCTTGCCTACCTCGATGATGCCGTCGATATCGTGTTCGAACTTGTCGTCAATTGCCAATTTTTTCCTACTCTCCTCGGCATTCCCAGGGATATTGGGCCCTGCTCAGTTTGGATGAGGGTCGCCGCTCCCAGGTGGCCGCGCCGACTGAAATACCGTGTTATCGGGATACGCGATCCCCGGTCATGCTGCGCGCAAAGCAAAATCGGCACCGTTTGCGCAACGGTGCGCGGCCCAGTTCCCGGCGCGCAAAAAGACTGCCCAAAAAAAGGAAGCTTCGCGCACGAAGAGACGGACCTGCGGTCACCCGCAAAAAAGAAGCGGTCTCAGGTAGTGGCTCGGAACAGGATGGCCGCGCATCAGGTTTTGGCCTGGGTCGCCCGCGAGCCGCAGCTCATGGATGGGGCAAAGGGGCGCGCATCCTCACAGAGATCAATAGATTACCACAGTCCGCCTGGTCTTCACCAGCGCAATCGCCGGGGAAGGCCAGACTCTGCAGGACTGCTTTGAAACCGGGCCGGGCAGGTTCGCCCGCCACCCGTTTCTCTTTCTGTTAGTTGGACGCTGGGGAAACGGTTTAGATGCAAGGTATTCATGGGCGCCGGGCGGGGGCAGGGCTGGTGTTTTTAGCTACCGCTGGGCCGGCGCTTGACTGTGCAACTGGCGCAAGGCGCGGTCCAGATCGAGCTTCTGCTGGGTCAGGAGGCCCAGTTCGGCAAAGTCGGCGCGGCGTTCGGCTTCGCCGATCTGGGCGCGCAAGGCGCGCTGGCGGATCTCGATGGACCGCTCCTGAATCTCCTGGATGGCGCTGAGAACCTCGTTCTCCTCGGGCGGCTTGACCTCGGCCAGCAGAGTCTCGGCCAGCAGGGCTCGCTGCGCCTCGTCCTCAATGACCGACATGGGATCGTTGGCCTGGCGGCTGGCCAGCGCCTGCATGGCGGCAAACGCGCCAAGATGCTCAAACCACGCTGGTTGCTGGGCGATGGCCTGGGCGGCGGCGTGCCGCGACGGCTCGAAGTCGGTGTCGGTTATGGCCAGGGCGCGCAGCAGCACGCGCTCCACCTCCGTGAGCGAACTGGCCCGCACTTCGACGTGGTCGCGGCGCTTGAGAGCCGCCTGGTGCAGCTCCTCGCGGAGAACGGCGGAGTCGATGCCCAGCTTTTGCGCGGCGTCAGCGGCAAACTGGTCGCGAGACAGCTTCTGCGGCATGCGCCGGATGTGGGGCAGCAGGTAGTTCATGGCCTTGACCTTCTGCTCCGAGCTCTGGCCGGGAAACATCTGGCGGGCGCGCTCGATGAGGTAGTCGGACTGGCGGCGGGCACCACGCAAGGCTGCCGTATAGGCCTCCACGCCGCGTTCGCGAATGTAGCGGTCGGGGTCCAGGCCGTCGTCGAGGGTGACGATCTTGATGGTGAAGCCCTCCTCGGTGAGCAGGGCAATGGATTTCTCCGCCGCGTTGCTGCCGGCGGCGTCGGGATCGAAGTTGACCACCACCTGCGAGGTGTGGCGGCGCAACAGGGCCACCTGCTGCTCAGTGAAGGCCGTGCCACTGGTGGCGATCACGTTCTGTATTCCGCGCAGAAAGACCGAGATACAATCCATCTGGCCCTCGACCAGCAGGGCAAACTCCACCTGGCGGATGGCGGTGCGGGCTTTATCCAGGTTGAAGAGCACCTGGCCCTTGGAGTAGAGCGGCGTCTCCGGCGAGTTGACGTACTTGGGGCCGGCCTTGTCGCCGGTCTCCAGGGTGCGCGCGGTGAAGGCGATCACGCGGCCGCTCTCGTTGGCGATGGGAAACATCACCCGCTTGCGGAAGCGGTCGTAGATAGGCCCCTGGCTGCCGTCCCCCTGCTCCTTGGAGCTGAACAGGCCGCTCAAGCGCAGGGTTTCCTGGTCAGCCGTGCCGCTGAGGCGGTCGCGCAGGGCGTTGAAGCTGTCGGGTGCGTAGCCGATGCGGAATGCTTTTATGCCTTCCGGGCTGAGGCCGCGGCCGGCCAGGTACTCGCGGGCCACGGCGCCCTCGGGACCGCGCAACTTCTCCTCGAACCAGGCGGTTGCGGTCTCATGCAACTCCAGCAGCTTGGCTCTCTGGCGGGCTCCCGCGGCTTCTTCAGGGGAAGAAAACTCGCGCTTGGGCAGGGGAATGCCGCACTTCTGGGCCACAATCCGCACCGCCTCGGGAAAACCCACGTTCTCAATCTTGCCCACAAAGCTGAACACGTCACCGGAGACGCCGCAGCCGAAGCAGTGGTAGAACTGGCGCACCGCGTGGACGGAGAACGACGGCGACTTCTCCTTGTGGAAGGGGCAGAGGCCGGAGTAGTTCTGCGCCCCCGCCTTGCGCAGGCGGATGTACCCCTCGATCACCTTGACGATGTCGGCCTGCTGCTTGACGGTTTGGGCGAAGTCGGACATGAGGGTTGTATTGAGGATAAGGCCAGAGGGGGAAGGAGTGGGAAATGCGGGGGGGGGGAACGGGTGGCAACCGACCGCCCCGAAACCTGGGGCCCGAAGGCCTGCGAACAGAACGGAGAGAGCAGGGGCCCTCAGGCCGGTGAACACAGGTTTCAAAAAAGCGGCTTTAGCCACGGGTTTTTCGTTCAGTTCATAACGAAGCCCGTTGCGGTGCGCTGTGCGGTTCAGTGCTCTTTGCGCTGCCTTGCGGTGTTCTAATTCTCCTATGGCAAACCTGGAAAACTTCCGCCTGGTGGTTTTCAGGGCCGTTGCGGAGCAGATGAGTTTCCGCAAGGCGGGCGAGGAACTGTACCTGACGCAGCCCGCGGTGAGTCTGCAGATCAAGGCCCTGGAAGAGGATCTCGGGGTGCAGCTCTTCGATCGCACCGGGGCGCATATTTCGTTGACCGAAGCAGGCAAGGTGCTGCTTGGCTATGCGCGCCAGGGGCAGGCGCTGCTGGCCCAGGCCGAGCACGAGGTGGCTGCCTTGAGCGGCGAACATGCCGGGCAACTGACGCTGGGCGCTTCCACTACCATCGCGCAGTATGTCTTGCCGCGCCTGCTGGGCGAGTTCCGCCGCGCGCACCCTCGCTTGCACCTGACCCTGATCAGCGGCAACACGGAACACATGGTGCATGCCGTGGAGAAGCAGAAGATTGCGCTGGGGCTGATCGAGGGGCCGGCGCGCAGCCGCGATGTGAAAGCGGAACCGTTTCTGGTGGATGAGCTGGTGCTGATTGTGCCGGCAGCGCACGAGTGGGCGGAGCGCGCCTCGGTCTCGTGCTCTGAAATGGCCGCCTTTCCCTTGCTGATGAGGGAGCGGGGCTCCGGCACACGCCGCGAGATTGAGATGGCTCTGGAACGCCACGGCGTCAAACTGGGCTCGCTGGAGATCGCCATGGAACTGGACTCGACCGAGGCCATCAAGTCGGCCGTGGAGGCTGGCCTGGGGGCTGGATTCGTGTCGCGTTGGGCCATCGCCAAAGACTTGCGCCTGGGAGCATCGTTCAAGATCGTGGAAATCGAAGGGCTGCGCATCCAGCGGGATTTCCTGGTGACGCACCTGGCCAGCCAGGAACTGCAGGGGCCGGCGCGGGAGTTCCGCCGCTTCCTGTTTTCCCGCGCCGGCATCAGAAAATCGCTCGCGCAGGAACTCCCGGCCAGGGCCAAACCACACCATTAATCCCGCCTCATAAGATTTGCAAATGGGGCATCATCCCTTCTGCTTGGACGTGGGCGCTTGATTCGGCAAGACTTGGAGTGTGTCCAAGAACATATTCTTCGCTGGATTGATCCTCGCTGCGAGCGGGCTGCTTTCGCCGCCGATTGCGCTGGCCGCAGGTCTTGTCTACGGCTTCACCTTCGTTCATCCCTACCATATGGACGCCAAGCGCCTGTCCAAGCTGCTTCTCCAGGCTTCGGTCGTGGGCCTGGGCTTCGGCATGAACCTCGGCCAGGTTTTGCGCGTGGGCCGCTCCGGGTTTCTCTACACCGCGGGCAGCATCAGCTTTGCCTTGCTGCTGGGCTGGGGACTGGGCCGGCTGCTGCACGTGGAGAAGGGCGTCTCCTTCCTCATCTCCGCCGGCACCGCCATCTGCGGCGGCAGCGCCATTGCCGCGGTCGCTCCCATCACCAACGCCAGCGAAGAAGAGATCGCCGTCTCGCTGGGCACGGTGTTTCTGCTCAACTCGGTTGCCCTGCTCACCTTTCCGGCCATCGGCACCGGGTTGCACATGACCCAGACCCAGTTCGGCCTGTGGTCGGCGCTGGCCATCCACGACACCAGCTCGGTAGTGGGCGCCACGGCCAAATTCGGCGCCTTGGCGCTGGCCGTGGGAACCACCGTCAAGCTGGCGCGCGCGCTGTGGATTGTGCCGGTCTCGATTGGCACGGCGCTGGTCAAAAAGAGCAAGGCGCGCATCAAGTGGCCCTGGTTCATCCTCTTCTTCTGCCTGGCGGCGGTGGCCAACAGCTACCTTCCCCTCTTTCAGCCGGTCTACCCGGAACTGAAGCATCTTGGCGTGATTGGCCTGACCGTCACGCTCTTCCTGATCGGTACCGGGCTATCGATGAAGACGCTGCGCGAAGTGGGCGTGCGGCCTCTGCTGCAAGGAGTTCTGCTGTGGATTGTGGTGGCCGCGGGATCGCTGGCGCTGATCCGGAGCGGCTGGATCTCCCTTTGACGGGCAAGAGAATACCCGGCCTGCGAGAGCCGGGTATTCTCCTCTGAATCGTTTGTATCGGCTGTGCGCGACGGCTAGCGGTTCATGAGGTGGGACATGGCCGTCTCATAGCCGCGGCGGAAACCCTCGCGATATTCGCGCCACGACTCACGGGGAACCGGCGGACGGCGAAATTCATCGCGGTTGTTAACGTCCGGGCGACGGTGGTTGTCAACGTCCTTGCGGGCGCCTTCAATGCCATCGTGAAAGCCCTGCCGCTGGATGTCGCGGAATTCCTGCGGAGCTGCGTCCCATCCGCCCATGTCGTGGCCCCGATCCTGGTCATGACCAAGGACGGGAGCGGGCGGCGGTGGCGGCACGTTATTGAGGTGGGACATAGCCGTCTCATAGCCGCGGCGGAAGCCGGCCCGGTAGTCTTCCCACGACTCGCGCGGGACCATCGGATGACGAAATCGTTCGTGCTGATCGACGTCCGTGGCGCGGCCGCTTTGAACGTCTCTGCGGGCGCTTTCAATGCCATCGTGAAAGCCCTGCCGTTGGATGTCGCGGAATTCGGGCGGAGGCGCGTCCCATCCGCCCCTGTCCTGCCCATAGCCAGCTTGGGGTTGTCCTTGAGGCGCACCGGTTGCATGGGCCGCGAGCAGCCCGGTTGTTCCCAACGAGAGCATGAGCACTGAAAGTGCAAAAGGCTTCAGTTTCACCGTGAGTTCCCTCCATTCCTAGCGGTACAACTGGTAAGAATCATAGCGGCCGTCGTCTTGAGAGACTGGCTACTTCTGCACACCCTCGTACCCGCTGCCCTCCACCCGCATATCGATGCACTACGGTTGCATCATGGCCGCGCTGCTGGATATGCGCGACTTGCAGATTCGCGATGGGACGGCGGAGGCGGTGCGCGGCATTGACCTCCAACCGGATGAAGGCGAAGTGCTGGGGCTGGTGGGCAAGTCAGGATCGGGCAAAAGCGCCACAGTGCTGGCCAACAGCTACCTTCCGCTCTTCCTCCTCGATACCGGGCTTGCGATGAAGACGCTGCGCGAAGTCGGCGTGCGGCCGCTGCTGCAGGGAGTTCTGCTGTGGATTGCGGTGGCGGCTGGATCGCCCTTTGACGGGCAAGAAAATACCCGGCTTGCGAGAGCCGGGCATTCTCCTGTGGATTGTTTGTATCGGCTGTGCTGCTGGCTAGCGGTTCATGAGGTGGGCCATGGCGGTCTGATAACCACGGCGGAAGCCTGCACGGTAGTCTTCCCGTGCTCTGCCAAAGTAATGCGGGCTGCGATACTCATCGCGATTGTTGACGTCCGGGCGGCGGTGGTTGTCGACGTCTCTTTTGGCGCCTTCAATGCCATCGAGAAAGCCCTGGCGCTGCACGTCGCGGAACTCCTGCGGTGGCGCGTCCCATCCGCCCATGCCTTGGCCCCGGTCCTGGTCATGACCATAGACGGGAGCTGGCGGCGCCTGGGGCACGTTATTGAGGTGGGACATGGCCGTCTCATAGCCGCGGCGGAAGCCGGCCCGATAGTCTTCGCGAGTGAGGAACGGAACCGGCGGATGACGATACTCGTCGCGATTGTTGACGTCCGGGCGGCGGCCATTCTGAAAGTCCCTGCGCGCGCCTTCAATGCCATCGTGAAAGCCCTGCCGTTGGACTTCGCGGAATTCCTGCGGCGGTGCATCCCATCCGCCTCTGTCCTGGCCATAGCCTGCTTGCGGTTGCCCTTGAGGCGCACCGGTTGCATGGGCCGTGAGCAGCCCAGTTGTTCCCAATGAGAGCATGAGCACTGTAAGTGCAAAAGGCTTCAGTTTCACCGTGAGTTTCCTCCATCTTCCTTGCGATACAAACCAGCGAATTATACCTTGAGTGTCCTTCGAGTCTCTGTGAGCATCCCAATGCAGACAGGATTGCATGGCTCTGCCCCATTCCGCTCTTTTCCATTCAAGGCTGAGTTCATGGCAAGGGCGCGCGATGGGCTACGATTGCTTCATGTCCCTTCTCCTCGACATACGCAACCTTCAAATTCGCTTCGGGACGGCGGAGGCGGTGCGCGGCATCAGCCTTCAACTGCAAGAAGGCGAGGTGCTGGGGCTGGTGGGCGAGTCCGGCTCGGGCAAGAGCGCCACGGCCCTGGCCATCCTGGGCTTGCTGGGCGCGTCGGCACGGGTTGCCGGGGAGATCCTTTGGCAGAGCGGCGAGGCGAGCGTCCCGAGTGAAGCTGCGGGGGTCAAGAACGCCCCCGGTGCCAGCGGAGTCGATCTGCTGCGGCAAGGGCCTGAAGCGCTGCGCCGGCTGCGCGGCCAGCAGATCGCCATGATCTTCCAGGAGCCGATGACGGCGCTGAACCCGGTCATGTCCATTGGCCGCCAGGTGGCCGAGAGCGCTGAGGCGCATGCGCCCTCGTGGACGGGCAGGGAAGCCAGGCGGAGAGCCATTGCCGCGCTGGAGGCGGTTGCCATTCCCGAGGCGGCCCGCCGCTACGGGGACTATCCCCACCAGTTCTCCGGCGGCCAGCGGCAGCGCATTCTGATTGCCATGGCCCTCATCAACCGGCCCCGGCTGCTGATTGCCGACGAGCCCACCACCGCCCTGGACGTGACCGTGCAGGCCCAGGTGCTGGAGTTGCTCAAGGATTTGCAACGCCAACATGGGCTGGCCATGCTGTTCATCTCCCATGACCTGGCAGTCGTTGGCCAGGTGGCCAGCCGGGTGGCCGTGATGCGCGCCGGGGAGATTGTGGAGACCGGGCCTTGCCGGCGGATGCTGACCAACCCGGAGCACCCTTACACCAAAAGCCTGCTGGCCGCCGTGCCCACCCTGCGCACCGACCGCAATCAGCCGCTGGCCATGGTGGGCGGCTCGTAGGCCAGCTTTCCCTAGTCTCAAAATCGAGCCCTGGAGCACCCAATTTCGTGCTCGATCCAGCGCGTTGCGATCTGGGAACCCGCCGCCAACCAGGGATTCCTCCCCGCGCCTTTCCTCGTGATAGCATCTCCGCAAAGGCCGTTCCCGATTGCCGCCCGGCCTGCCCAAGGAGGTCCCCATGAACCCACTTTCCCGCCGCGAATTCCTCAAAAAGTCGCTTGCCGTTGGAACGATAACCAGCGTCGGCACTCTCCCCTTGCACGCCGCGTCCCGCACGGCCACCGACATGGTCACTCTGGGAAAATCCGGCATGCAGGTCACGCGCCTCGCTTTCGGTACCGGCAGCAACAACGGTCATGTGCAGGCCGATCTCGGCCAGCGCGAATTCACCCGCCTCATTCACTACGCTTATGATCGCGGCATCCGCTTTTTCGAGACGGCTGAGGCCTACGCCACCCCGGCCATGCTCGGCGAAGCGCTCAAGAGCTTCCCGCGCGACAGCTACCAGCTTATGACCAAGGTGACCACCGACGAGGGCGTCGATCCGCAAAAGCGCTTCGACGATATGCGCCGCACTTCACAAACCGAGTACTTCGACATCATGCTGCTCCACTGGCAGCACACGGGGGATTGGGTTGCCGAAACCGGACGCTGGCAGGATGGCGTTCTGGAAGCTCAAGCGAAGAAGATCGTCCGCACCCGCGGCGCATCGGTGCATGGCCTGCCCGCGCTTCGCCAGATGCCGGGCAACAAATGGCTCGAAGTCGCAATGATCCGCATGAACCACAACGGCACCCGCATGGATGGACCGGTAGCGGATGACGGCAACCCCGGCAACGTGCCTGAAGTGGTGCAGCACGTCCAACAGGTGAAGCAACAGGGCATGGGCGTGATCAGTATGAAGCTCTGCGGCGACGGCACCTTCACACGCCACGGGGACCGCCAGGCCGCCATGCGCTTCGCCTTCAAGGACGCCGGGATCGATTGCGCAACCGTAGGCTTCAAGAGCACGCAGGAGATCGACGAAGCCATCGACAACATGAATCTCGCGCTGACCTAGCCCGCATTATTCGTGAAGGCACGGATGAAGAGATCAATGGTTTTGAGCGCAAGCTCTCGGGGCCTTCCTTTGGAGTTGGAGCTTCGGCAGGTTGTTTCAGAACAAATATTGGAGTTCGTAGACGCGAGAACGCGGACCTTTCGGTCCGCGCTCTTGTTTGGGTGCGAATTATTGGTGACTGTTGCGGCGCGGCTAAAGCCGTGCCCTTTCAAAGCGCCGGATTCGTGCGAGCCCACCCTAGGCGCAAGAACAAAGACGCGCCGAGGGTGGGGCACCCAGCCGAGTTACGCTTTGGTGGCGGGGACGGCGGCGGCTAGCCGCTCCTTCATCAGTTCGTGGGCGTGGGCGAAGAGGTTTTCCTGGCTGAGTTTGCCGGAGGCTACGTCGGCCAGGATGGACTTCTGGGCCTGGTACTCGCGGTTGACGATGCCGGCTTTGGACTGCAACATGCGCCATGCCTTGCGGCGCTCGACGCAGAACATCACTAACTGGCGGCTGAGTGCGTAGTAAGTCGTCTTGCCTTCGTTCTCGACCGTGATGCAGACGCCGAAGTCGGGGATGTAGGCGAGGTGGGTGGGGTCGAGATAGCGGCGATAGACCACGTCCTGCTGGGTGATGCGGACCAGCATGTTATCCAGCGGGATGAGTTTGGCCACGGCCTCGGGCTTGATCTTCTTCAGGTGGTTGCGGAAGCGGGCTTCCGTGGTGCACCAGTGAGCGACCGTGTAACGGGCGGTTTCGCCGGTGACCTTGTTTTTGGTCTCGTACCAGTCGAGATCGATGGACGGGTTGCCCTTGATGTCCAGGGCCTCCTGGTAGGTTTCGCCGAGGCGGGGGTTGAAGACGAACTCGGGGACGCCGCGGGAGTCGCGGACTCTCTGGGCCTGGAAGAGGGCCATGTCGTCGGCCACGCCGTGCTCGGGCTGGCAGGTGGTGAAGGCCTGGATGAAGAGGGTGCCGCGGTACTCGAGGCCGTCGAGAATGGCGCGGTAGAGCTTGGGAGCGTTGGCCATGGAAACCTGGGCGACGAAGGGGGAACCGTGGCCGGCCAGGAAGGTTTCAGCCACCGTCTTCTTCTCAGTGTTCTTGCCCTGGGTGGCCGCGCCATAGGTGTTCATGTCGCCGCCGCCGAGCATGGGGGAGGAGTCAGAGTTCTGGCCGCCGGTGTTGGAGTAGACCTGGGTGTCAAGCATCAGAACCTTGACGTTGGGGCGGTTCTGAAGGATGACCTTGGACATGTTCTGATAGCCGATGTCGCCCATGCCGCCGTCGCCGCCAACGCACCAGACCTTGGGCAGCTCGACGATCTCCTGATCGGTCATGAGGGCGTCAGTGAAGTGGCTGAGGTTGTAGTACTCCTGGGCGTCGATGACGTCTGAACTTCCACCCGAGGACGAAGATCCGTCGCCTTCGGCGCCGGCGTCGCGGGTGAGGAGCATGTCGGCCAGGCGCTCGGGAATGACGGAGCGGCGGGCGTGATCGACGATGAAGCTCTCGCCCATGAGCCAGCCGACGGTGACGCCGTCCTGGAAGAGGGAGTTCATCCAGGGGTAGGGGTGGGGGTTGTTGGGGGCCGAGGAGCCATAAACGGTGTTGCAGCCGGTGTGGGCGGCCATGGCCATGACGCTCATGCCGTTGGCCAGGCGGCCGTCGACCGCTTGCAGGTTCTTGTGGTTGAAGGCCTCGGTTAGCAGGACGGCGGCGATGGCCTCGACCAACTGAGCGTCGGTGAGGAGGCCGTTGGCAGCTTCATAGGCGGCGATGCGCGTGCGGGTGTCTGTTTCGTCCTCGCCGCCGAGGCCGAGGACAAGATGCGCGATGGCCTGACGGAGCAGAGCGTATTCCGCGGGGCTGGTGGCCTGAAGCCTGGCGAGGCGGGATGCACCGTTCTTTTCGAGCTCGCCGGCCTTGGCCAGGAAGCGGTCGCTCTTGGCGTGGAAGACGGGGCGCATGTAGGCCTCAGTGACGGCGGCGATGGAGCGCAGGACGCTCTTTTCGCCGCAGCCTGCGCAGGCGCCGTCGCCCGAAACCAGGGCATCGTAGTTGGAGCGCACCATGAGCATGTTGCGCAGGGTGGCGGTTTTGGAGTCGGCCGGGTTGCTGGCGTTGAAGAGGCCGAGGTACTTCTGCGAGGTGTCGGGCAGCAGGTCAAGGAAGCCGGTGCCGCTGGTGTGCTCGGCGTTGATTTCCAGGGTTTCCGGAACCATTCTCAAGGCGTTGTGGTCGCCGCAGGCGGTGACGCAGGCGGCGCAGCCCTTGCAGAGATCGCTGACAAAGATGGAGAAGACGCCGCCTGAACCGGGGGCCTTGCGCTCCGGCGAGGAGAAGATGGCGTTGACCTTCTGATAGGCCATCGGCACCTTGGCAATGATGTCAAAGAACTGCTGCCTGGAGGCGGCGGAGAAGCCGTCGATGGTCTCGGTGACTTCACGGAGGATGGTGGGCAGCGGCGTGCCGGTTTTGGCTTCCGCGACCATGCGCTGGCGGGCCTGCTTTTCGATCTCCGGCAGGGCGCTGAGGAGCTTGGCGCGGTCTTCGGCGTCGGCCACGTAGTAGCGGACAGCGGTGGAGAGCAGGGTGCTCAGGTCCTGCGAGGTGTTGGGCAGGGCGGTATCCGGGCAGACGGAGATGCACTCCATGCACTGGGTGCAGTTTTCCGGGATGTAGAGCGGGGTTTCGCGGCGGGCGACGTATTTTGAGGCAGTGTCGCCGGTGGCGGCGGCGATCATGCCCATGGCGGCGAGCGGCGTGGAGGGCTGGTCGTAACCGTAGTGGGCGCGGAACTCGGCGTCGAAGTGGGCGATGGAGGCCAGCGGGGTGCGTTTTTCCTGGCCGGCGGGCAGCGGGTGGGAACGGCAGCCAGTGCCGCAGGAACCGCCGGCAGTGGCGAGTTCCAGGATGGGCATGAGGGCCTGGCCGCGCAGGGTGGAGTGGTCAGCCGCACTGAGCGCGCCGATCTTGATTTCCTTGACCTGATCGTAGCCCTGCATCATGACTTCCATGTTGGAGGCGACGACGGCTTCGCCCAGCTTGCCGAACTTCTTCACATACTGCTTTTGCACGACGTCGCGATACTGCTCCTGGGTGATGCCGAACTCCTGGAGCAGAGTACTGACGGCGAAGAAGGCGCCGAGGAAGGCGTTGCCCTGCATGCGGAGCTGGAGATCGCCGCGGTCGGTGGCTTTTTTGGCGATCTCAAAGCCGGGCAGGGTGAAGACGCGGATGTGCTTATCAATGATCTGCTTGCGGGCCCAGAGGGGGAGCTGCTCCCAGGCCTGTTCGCCTTCCTGATCGGACTCCCAGACCAGGCTGCCGCCCTCGGCCATGCCGTCGAGGGGGTTGGTGTGGGTGAAGGCCTTGGGGTCGCAACAGAGGACGACGGTGACGTGGCGCAGGTCGCAATTGACGCGGATGCGCTCCTTGGCGGCGACCATGAAATACGAGGTGGGCGCGCCCTTCTTCTCGGAGCCGTACTTGGGGTTGGCGCTGACGTGGATGACTTCTTTGGGGTTGCCGAGGTCGTCGCGCTCGCCATCGCGCTCAAAGATCAGGTCGTTGAGGTCGCCGAGGATGGCGCCCAGGTTTTTGCCGGTGGTGATTGCGCCCCAGCCGCCGATGGAGTGGAAGCGGACGGCCACGGCTCCCTCGGGCAGCAGGGAGGGGGTTTCGTCGCCGATGACGGCGTAGGGGTGGTCGATACCGAGGACGAAGAAGCTCACTCCATCGGACGCGTGCTTGCCGTCCTTGCGCGGACGGTTGGCGGTGGCGAACTCATAGGCGCCGAAGATGTGCTCGGGGCGGAAGTCGCGCGAGCCGAGGCCGTAGGACCCGGAGTAGAACTTGGGGACATCCGCGAGCGTGATGGCGGGCAGGCCTTCAGCGGATTGGACCGCTTTGGAGAAGGCGGTGCGGAGGTCGCGGCCCAGCGGGTTGTCGCCGGCCAGGGGCTCGTCGGTGCGCTCCAGGACGATGACGTTCTTTTTGCCCTTGAGGGCGGCCACCAGGGCGGCCTCGGGGAAGGGACGAATGACGTTGACGTGGATGGAGCCGACCGAAGCGCCGTGCTTCTGGCGCATGTAATCGACGGCGGCCTCGACGTTTTCCGCGGCCGAGCCGAGGGAGACGAAGACGGTTTCGGCGTCGTCGGTCTTGTACTTGCTGATGAGGCCGTAGTGGCGGCCGGTCAGCTCGCCGAACTGCTTGTAGGCGTCTTCCAGGAATTCAAGAATGGGCTCGGCGAAGTTGTTGCGCCGGGCCACGACGCCGTTCATATAGTGTTCCTGGTTCTGCACCGGGCCGAGGAGGATGGGGTTGGTGAGGTCCATCATCTTGGGAACGCGGCGCCTGGTGGGCCCGAAGAGACTGCGCTGCGCCTCCGTGGGGCAGTCGATGATGTCGTCGGGTGCGCCGAGGTATTCGCGGATGAGGCCGGACTCGTGCTTGTAGAAGGTGCGCTCGAGGTGCGAGGTGAGGAAGCCGTCCATGATGTTCATGCCGGGGGTGAGCGAGAGCTCGGTGACGCGGCGCAGGATGAGGGCCTGGTCGGCGGCCTGCTGGGCGTCCTTGCCGAAGAGCATGATCCAGCCGGTGTCGAGCGCGCCATAGATGTCGTCGTGGCCGCAATGAACGTTGAGGGCGTGCTTGGTGAGGGCGCGCGCGCCGACTTCGAGCACCATGGTGGAGCCCTTGCCGGGCGCGTGATAGTACTGCTCGACGCCGTAGACAACGCCCTGGCCGGAGGTGAAGTTGACCACGCGCTTGCCGCAGACGGAGTGGGCAATGGCGCCGCCCTGGGCCGCGTGCTCGCCTTCGGTCTCAATGGCGATGGTGTTGTTTCCGAAGACGTTGAGGTGACCTTCGGCATAAGCCTGCTGGAAGAGCTCGCCGCCCTCGGTGGATGGCGTGATGGGATAGAAAACGCCGGCATCGGCGATGCGCGTCTCGGTGTGGTAAGAAACCAGCTGATTTCCGTTGGCGGTGACCCGAATGCCAGGGTAGCGAGCAGCAACCTTCATATGACCCCCTATAAAGTCCGTTGTTTGTTCGATGCGTGAGGCGCGCGGTGGGGACTCAATTTCCTGCATCCGGCGAGCCGGACCCCGAAAAGTGCCGCGTGCCCATTGACGTTTTCCAGTGCCGCGCGGAAGCTCTGTGCGGGAGCCCGAGCACGGCAGGGTAGGTTCGAGAGACAGGGTGCGATGTGATCTGCCTGTCATGGTGGCACGGCTGAATCCGCGCCCTTTCAAAGCCGAGAACTTGCCCGTTCAGGCGAGTCTTTCCAAAGCCGGCAAGTGTCCATGCCCCTCATGGAACAAACAGACGAGGGGATTGCAGAATCCGCGCCGCTGCCGGTTCCAATGCGCCGATCGGGCCGCGAACGTCTGGCGTGCCCAAACGAATGACGTAGCAAGTGTACTGGCCGACGCAGAGACCTGGGAACATCTGGGGAAGTCGCCCAGGCAAAAGCGGCCTGCCTCTTAGTATGCTCCTTTGGGTGTGGGACGTTGTTCCGTATGGTGAGACAGTTCAAGATGGGCGCAGGAACGGCGATGCTGCTCGCAGTCAGGTTTCGATCCGCCCCTCCGGGGCGGGATGATTTGGGTGGAACGCATTCCCAGGGCTTCGCCCTGGGCTATTCTCCCCGCCTCCCTCCGGGAGGCGCACCGGGGCCTGCTCGTTCGAAAGGCAGACCGAATCCCAATTGGCAACAAAGAACGATCATGGACTTGCCCAGTGCGATGGTTGCCAGCGGCATGTTTGCGTCCGGACCAAGCCTGCACCGCGGCCATGGCATTAAGATACTGCCGAGGTTTGTGACGCCATGACTGCTGTCGCCAAGCTGCATTGCCGTATCTTTGTTTGCCTTGTTGCCTTCCTGGGAGCCCTGCTGTGCGCCGGCCAGGCCGCCGCGCAGAGTGCCGCGGAAGCCACCAAAATAGCCGTCAACCTGCCGAGTGAGTCGCGGGCCGTGATCGCCCGGCTCTCCGGCCTGCATGAGCTGCCCGACGGCGTGTGGAAGATCCATGCCGGCGACCTGGCCCACGGGGAAGCCGTGAACCTGGACGAGAGCGGGTGGGAGCCTATCAAGGCTGGCGCCAAAGCGCCCAACGATGCGGTCTGGTTTCGCCAGACCTATGAAGTGCCGGCGACGCTCGAGGGCTACGACCTGACGGGCGCGCGCATCTGGTTCCAGTTTCACGCCTACGCCAACGGGCCCATGCCGCAGATTCTCTACTTCAACGGGCGGCGCGCGGCCATGGGCGACGACCTGGAGCCGATTGTGCTGCTGGACCAGGTGAAGCCGGGAGACAAGGTGACAGTGGCGGTGAAGCTGCTGCACACCGTGGATACGAAGGACTTCCGCGGAGCCACGCTGCGGGTGGAGTTTGCCGAGGGGCGACCGAACCCGGAGGATTTGCGCCAGGAGTTTCTGTCGGCGGCGGAGCTGATTCCCTCGCTGGCGGCCAAGGACGCGGCGCAGATGGCCACGCTGAACAGCGCAATTCAAGCCGTGGATCTGGCGGCGCTGGATGCGGCCGAAGCGCAAGGCGCGGAGGCACGGGCTCAGGCTCAGGCAAAATTCGACGCCAGTCTGAAGGCGGCGCAGAGCAGGCTGGAGGCGCTGAAGCCACTGCTGGAGCAGGCCACCTTCCACCTGACCGGCAACTCGCACATTGACGCCGCCTGGCTGTGGCCGTGGACGGAGACGGTAGACGTGGTGAAGCGCACCTTCGGCACCGCGCTGCAACTCATGTACGAGTATCCCGGCTACACCTATACGCAATCCGCCGCCGCCTATAACGAGTGGATGGCGGACAAGTATCCCGACATGAATGCAGAGATTGCGCGGCGCATCAAGGAAGGCCGCTGGGAGGTGGTGGGCGGCATGTGGGTGGAGCCGGACCTGAACATGCCGGACGGCGAGAGCCTGGTGCGGCAGTTGCTGGTGGGCAAGCGCTGGTACAAGCAACACTACGGGGTGGATGTGCGCATCGGCTGGAACCCGGATTCCTTCGGGTACACGTGGCAGTTGCCGCAGATCTACAAGAAGAGCGGCGTGGATTACTTTGTGACGCAGAAGATGACCTGGAACGACACCAACCAGTTGCCATTCAAGCTGTTCTGGTGGGAGTCGCCGGACGGGTCGAAGGTGCTGAGCTACTTTCCGCACGACTACGGCAACACCGACATGAGCCCGGTGCGGCTGGGCGCGGACCTGGTGCAGGCGCGGGAGCGGTCCACGGGCATGACCGAGATGATGGACCTCTACGGCGTGGGCGACCACGGCGGCGGCCCGACGCGGGCGGTGCTGGACGAGGGCTTCCACTGGGCAGCGCCGGGGCACGTGACGCCGAAATACCAGTTCGGGATTGCGCAGACCTACTTCTCGGCGATCGAGAAGGAGATTGCGCCCGAGAGCCGGGTGTGGGATTACCAGTCGATTGCCAAGGGCTACACGGCGCCCCCGGCGGTGGCGGGCAAGGTGGATATTCCGACATGGAATAGCGAGCTTTACCTCGAATATCACCGCGGCGTCTATACCACGCAGGCCAACCACAAGCGGAACATGCGTGACTCTGAGGAGCAGGTGATCAATGCGGAGAAGTGGGCGTCGCTGGCATGGCTGGACGGCAGAAGCTATCCCGGAACGGAGCTGACGGAGGATTGGAAGAAGGTGCTGTTCGGCCAGTTCCACGATCTGGCGGCGGGGTCAGGCATTGGCGTGATCTACAAGGACATGCAGAAGGATTACGACGTGGTGCGCTGGTCGACGAATGAGATTGGGGCTGGGGCGCTGGGGGCGGTTGATGAGGGCGTGAATACGCTGGGCACTGGTGTTCCGGTGGTGGTGTACAACTCGCTGGGATGGGCGCGCTCCGGTGATGTGACCGTGCATGCGCAGGGCAGTGGAGCCGAAGCTAAGGACGTGACACTGCACGTAGACAACGTGCCGGCGCTGGGATACAAGGTTGTGCATGTGAACCTGGCAGCGGAAGCGGCCAAGACCCCAATTGAAGCCCAGACAGTGACGGCCGGCCACACGGCCGATATTCAAGGCAGCAAGTTCTCCATCCGGGTGGACGGGAAAACCGGCTGCATTTTGAGCCTGACCGAGATCAAGACAAACAAGCAGTTGATTGCCCCGGACGGCTGCGGCAATCAATTGCAGTTTTTCAAAGACACGCCGAAGGATTATGACGCGTGGAATATCGATCCGGGCACGCTTGACGCCGCACCGCAGACCATCGGTCAGGCCGATTCAGTGGAACTGGTTCGGGAAGGCATCGAGACTCTGATTCGGGTCAAGAGCCACTATCAAAACTCCAAGTTCGTGCAGAATATCAGCATCAAGGGCGATGTAATCGACATCGACAACGAGATCGATTGGCATGAATCGCATGTGCTCTTGAAGGCGGCGTTCCCATTGGCGGCTTCGGGGCCGTTTGCCACGTACGAAATTCCTTACGGGACGATCGAGCGGCCGACGACGCGCAACAACAGTTGGGAGAAGGCGCAGTTTGAGGTTCCGGCCATGCGCTGGGCGGACCTGGGCGATGGGAAGCACGGGCTAAGCGTGCTGAACCAGACCAAGTACGGCTACGATGCGGTGGGCAACACGCTGCGGCTGACGCTGCTGCGCTCGCCCAAGTGGCCCGATCCCGAGGCCGACATGGGGCGCCACCACTTCCATTACGCGCTCTATCCGCACGCGGGGACGTGGAAGGACGCGCTGACCGTGCGCCACGGCTACGAGTACAACTACCCGCTGACGGCGGTGGTGACCACGGCGCACGCGGGCTCGCTGCCGGCCGAGCACTCCTTTGCGTCGGTCGATCCGGAGAACGTGGTGCTGACGGCGGTGAAGAAGGCCGAAGACGCCAAGGGACTCATCTTCCGTGTGTATGAATGGGCAGGGAAGGAATCGACCGTGGAGTTCCACGTGCCGGCGGGCGCGACCGGGGCCACGGTGACCAACCTGATGGAGACGCCGGAGGGCAGTGCGCTGCCGGTGAACGGCGACGTGGTGAAGGCGCCGATTCACCCCTACGAGATTCTGACCATCCGGGTGGATTACCCCAAGGGAGGGGCGCAGGAGTAGGGGTATTCTTCGGTGCGGCGGTAGTGTGAGCGTTGTGCGAGCCCACCCTGGGCGCAAAAGCAAAAACGCGCCGAGGGTGGGGCACCCGGCAGCCACACGCATTCCCAGGTCCCAGAATCGGGACCTCCACCCCACGGACGAAGGCCAGTCCGTGGGGACCCCGGACCTGGGGCATCCAGAGTTGGCAGAACAACAGGCGGCCAGAGGCTTGCGGAGCAATTGCAGGAACCTTTCAACCGATGCGGGCGTATAAGAAGGGCAAGAGGGCGATAGCCATGATGCGTGAAGCGACAAGTTTGGTGGTGGGCCTGGCGCTGGCCGCCGGGTTGGCGGGATGCAGGATTCATGTGGACAAGAATGCCAGCGGAGAAGACAAGAACGTGCAGGTGGATACTCCTTTCGGCGGGATTCACGTAAACACCGACCAGCTCACGGCCTCGGACCTCGGGTTGCCGATGTATCCGGGCGCAGAGGCCATCCGCGGCGACGACAAGCACAAGTCGGCCGACGTGCACATGGGGTTTGGCGAGTGGCAGTTGCGGGTGCGGGCGGTGAGCTATGCCACCACCGACAGCAAGGGCCAGGTGACCGCTTTCTACAAGAAGGCGCTGGGCCGCTACGGCGACGTGATTACCTGCCAGGACAATGTCGCGGTAGGCACCCCGGTGGTAACTTCCGAAGGGCTGACTTGCCAGGATGACAAGAACGCGAAGGTGAAGATCGACCAGGGCGACTATGGCACCGGCAATGGCAATTTCCAGTTGAAGGCCGGCTCCAAGCGGCACCAGCACATTGTGGGGTTTGAGGATCCGAAGGAGGGCAAGACCCGGTTCGCCCTGGTGGCGCTGGATTTACCGGCGGTGATGGACAAGGACTCTGGAGACAAGAGCGACTAGGGGGGTGGGACCGCCTGATTTCGCGCCTTGAGTTCGCGCTTTCCCAGGTCCCAAAATCGGGACCTGGGGCACCCAGCATCGGTATGGGTTCAAACGTTCAGAGAAGCAGGACCGGTCTGCAAAGGATGGAGAAACAGGCACCTTCCGGGAGATAGAGCTTGCGCTCATTGATGTATACGATTACATTGCATTGGGGTGACTTTTCCATGCGTTTACCTGTACTTCTGCGCGCTTCCGCGCTTTCAAGCTTCGTTGCTGCCGTTCTTCTCGCCTTCACTGCGCTTCCCCAGGCCCTGGCCGTCGAAGCGCCTCAACTCGTCGAAAAAGACGGCCGTTACGCGCTGCTGGTCGAGGGCAAGCCGTTTCTGATGCTGGGCGGCCAGATCCACAACTCGAGCGGCTGGCCCAGCGAGCTGCCGCAGGTGTGGCAGTCGATGGCCGCGCTGCACGCCAACACCGTCGAGGCTCCGGTTTACTGGGAGCAATTTGAGCCGCAGCCGGGGCACTTTGACTACACCAATGTGGACCAGATTGTGGAGGGGGCGCGGGCGCACAACCTGCACGTGGTGCTGTTGTGGTTTGGCACCTGGAAGAACGGCAACATGCACTATGTGCCGGCCTGGGTGAAGAACGATCCCAAGCGCTTCCCGCACACCATCCGGCCGGACGGCCAGCCGATTGACGTGCTTTCGCCGCTGTCGCGCAACACGCTGGAGGCGGACAAGACGGCCTTTGCGACGCTGATGCGCCACCTGAAGAAGATCGACGCGGAGCAGCACACGATCCTGATGATGCAGGTGGAGAACGAGTCGGGCAACATCGGCAGCGTGCGCGACAACTCGCCGGAAGCGAACCATCAGTTTGCCGGCGCGGTACCGGCCGACCTGCTGGCCGCGGCGCAGAAGCAGCCTGGAACCTGGAGCCAGGTGTTCGGCTCGGATGCCGATGAAATCTTCCAGGTCTACCACCAGGCCAGGTACATCAACGAGATTGCCGCGGCGGGCAAGGCCGAGTTCGCCATTCCCTGCTACATCAATGTGTGGATCGACTACCCGCTGCCGGAACTGCCGCAACGCCAGGTGGAATTGCCGGGAATCGATTATCCCAGCGGCGGCGCGGTGCAGAAGGTGGTGGGTTTGTGGCGCAAGCTGGCCCCGTCGATCAACATGATCGGGCCGGACATCTACGCGAGCGACTCGGAGTTTGTGCGCACGATCATGGCCGCCTATCATCGCCCCGACAATCCGCTGTGGATTCCGGAGACCGGGCGCGACGACAGCTATGCGAAGTTCCTCTTTTATGCGCTGGGGGATGGGGCGCTGGGCTTCTCGCCGTTTGGCGTGGACCAGACGGGGTGGAACATTCTGGGCGATCAGCCGTGGAAGGCGCACGCCGAGAACTTTGCGCTGCTGGGGCCGATGAGCCGGGAGATTGCCAAGCTGGAGTTCGAGGGCAAGGTGAAGACCGCGGTGGAGGAGCCGGGCCAGGCCACGCAGGAGATCGACTTTGGCGGCTGGCAGGCGACGGTGGCCTTCGGCTTTCCGCAGCCTGACGGCGGCCGGGCGCCCGGCACCAAGGATGCGCACGGCGTGGCGCTGGTGGCGCAACTGGGTCCGGACGAGTTCCTGGTCACCGGCGTGGACGCCAGTGTGAGCTTCCACCTGCCGGGAAAGATGCCCTGGATTCGCAGCCAGATTGTGACCGCCGAGCAGGGCGCCTATGAAAACGGTGTGTGGAAGCCGATCCGGCTGTGGAATGGCGACGAAACCGACCGCGGCCTGTGCTTCTATCAGAAGCCGGAAGTGGTGAAGGTGACGATGGGGCGGTTCTAGAACTGCGCAGAGATGTGCTATCCCACCCTGGCCGCAAAAAAGCGCGGTGAGGGTGGGGCACCCGCAGTTCCCTTTGTTCCGGGCAACCTGTAAGCGGCTGCGACGTGCCAGCCTGTTCCCTTACAATCATTCTTCCAATCCGGCTTTGCATTCGGGTTGAGACTGCCGGGGCGCGCAATGGAACGTGGATGCCGCCGGCTGGAGTGAATGCCTGGCGGCTATGGGTTGGAATCCGTTTCACTTGCTCCTGGGGGGCATCTATCTTGGCGCGCTGGTGCTGGTTGGGGTGCTGGCCGGGCGCAAGAAGCGTGACTCCAACCAGTTTCTCAATGCCACTGGCGCTCTGCCGCTGTGGGTTTGCCTGATTGCCTGCATCGCCGCCAACTGCGGCTCGCTGGACGTGATCGCCATGATGGCGCTGGGCGCGCAGTATGGCATTCTGGCCTGCCACTTCTACTGGATCGGCGCCATTCCCGCGCTGATTGTGGTGGCCTTCTGGCTGCTGCCGGCCTACGCGCAGGGGCGCTACCCCACGGTTCTGGACTTTATTGGCCGCGCGTACGGGGCTGAAACCCGCTCGCTGGTGGCGCTGTGCATGGCGGCCATGATGCTGCTGCTGGCCGGCGTGTGCCTGTGCGCCGTGGCCCAGGTGGTGGTGGTCTTTCTGGGCTGGACGTTCTTCCAGGGAATCCTGCTGACCGCGCCGATTGTGCTGTTCTACACCTGGACGGGCGGGCTGCGGGCGACCATCTATACCGAGCTGCTGCACTTTTCCGTGGTGCTGGCGGCGGTGGCGCCGCTGAGCTTTCTGGTGCTGCACGACTTTGGCGGGTTCTCTCACCTGCTGGCGGCGATTCCGGCGGCGCGGGTTCATGTGTGGCAGACCCTGCCCGTCTTCTCGCCCCACGCCACCATGGACCGCCTGGGGCTGATTGGCGGGCTGGGGGTGGTGCTGAGCTTCGGGTTCTGGAGCACGGACTTTGTTTTCATGCAGCGGGCGCTGGCAGTGCGGCGGCAGCAGGATGTGCAGTATGTTCCGCTGGCCATGGCTGCGGCCAAGCTCATCTTTGCCTTTCTGATCGTGCTGCCGGGCGTTGCCGCGCCGCTGGTGCTGCATAGCCTCGGCGCCGCCAACTGGAATGGGACCCTGCCCTCGATGATGCTGCACTACTACAACCCCGCCTGGGTGGCCATCGGCATCATGGGACTGGGGGCGAGCCTGGTGTCTACGTTTGCCAACAATGTATCCGGTTTCAGCTCGGCCTGGGTGCAGGGCATCTACCGGCCATGGATCCATCCCCAGGCGGATGAACGGCACTATCTGCGCATGAGCCGCGTGACCAATGCGGCGGCTGTGCTGCTGGCGGTGGGCGCGGCCTATCTGGCGCTCGAGTATCAGAGCCTGATGGATTACGTGCAGATGGTTCTCTCCACCTTCAATGCGCCGCTGTTCGCGCTGGTGGCGCTGGCCGCCGTCGCGCCGCGCCGCGTGGCGCGCGGCGGGCTGGCGGGCTTTCTGCTGGGTTTGACGAGCGCGGTGCTGAACCAGGTGCTGGTGCGCGCCGGCGTGCTCCACTTCGGCAGCCAGATGAGTGCCAATTTCTACGCCGCCCTTCTCGGCTTCGGCGTCGCCCTGATCGCCACCCTGGTGATTGGACGGGTGCGTGGACCTGCGAGTTCAGCGCCGGTTGCGGGCCTCGAGCGGATGCGCTGGCCGGCACGGTTCTCACTGCCGGCGGTGCTGCTGGCGGGGGTGCTGGTGTGCGTGTGCGTCGCTCTGAATGTGTACTTCCGGTAGCGGGGCGGCTGGTTGGGCTCTAGAGTATTTTCACTGCTGCTGCGAGACGAGTATGGTGCGAGCCCACCCTAGCCGCAAAAACAAAGGCGCGGCGAGGGTGGGGCACCCGGCTTGATGCACCCGGCTTCCTGGTTTCCCACCCTTGCGACAGAAAAAAGTCGCAAGGATGGGGCACGGTGCTTTTCTGCGGCTTGGGGCAGGGCGTTCCTCTCAGCCGCAACTTGGCGTACTAGGCGGGACGTGGGGGCTGCGTGGGCGCGGGGCCGGTGGACTGGCGGACGATCAGGCTGATGGGCAGGTAGAACTGCTTCCCCGGCTGGGTCAGGTCGCGGCCTGCTGTCTGCAACGCCTCGAAGAGCATCTCCGCATACTCCTTGCGCGAGATGCGCAGGGTGGTCAGCGGCGGGTAGACGATGTCGCTCATTTCGATGTCGTCGCAGCCGGCGATGGAGATGTCCTCGGGAATCCGGAGCCCCTTCTGGCGGGCGGCGCGGAGGGCGCCGATGGCGGTGAGATCGTTGGCGGTCATGACCGCGGTGGGGATCTCGGGCTCGGCCAGGATTCTGGTCATGGCCTCGACGCCGCCGTCGATTCTGAAGTTGCCGTCCAGTATCCAGCCTTCCCTGGAGGAGAGTCCCTGCTTGACGACGGCGTCGAGGAAGGACTCGCGGCGCGCCCGCGAGGTGGCCAGGCCGCCGGTGCCGCCGATGAATCCGACCTGTTTGTGGCCCAGCGATTTGAGGTGGGCGACCATCTGCGCCATGCCGCTTTTGAAATCGACTACAATGTCGCTCAATCCATTGGCGGTGCGGTAGTGGTCGGTGGTGACCACGGGGATGCGGTTCTGCACCAGGGATTCCAGCGAGGCGGCTTCCAATTCAGAGGTGAGGATGGCGACGCCGTCGACGCGGCGGAGCAACATGCGGCGTACGGAGCGCTGGGTGCTGGTGGGATGGAAATCGGTGTTGGCCACCAGCATTTCCTGCTCGTTGGCCACCAGCAAACCCTCGAAGATCTTGACCAGTTCAGTGAAAAAGGGGTTGGTCAGGTCGGGAATGATGATGCCGTAGATCTGGCTTTTGCCGTTTTTCAAGTGAATAGCGCTGTTGTTGGGAACGAAGTTGAGATCTTTGATGATCTTGCGGATGCGTTGCGCGGTTTCTTCGGTGACCAGGGTCGATCCGTTGATGACGCGAGAGACCGTGGCGCTGGAGACTCCGGCCAGCTTGGCAATTTCGCGCATGCTGATCGACATAGGCCCCTCCTTTGAAAAAACGGTTTAGTTGATTGTAAACGGGATTCTGAATTGGGCGTTGGGAAGGGCGCGGGCGGAGGGGGAGAAACGGGTCCTCGGGGGGAACTTGACAACGTTTTCATATTTGGCGTAATGTCCCATGCGAGGTGGGAAATGTCTGAGTTGTAATCGCATACATACAGAACATGCGGAACGAGAGGGTACGGCTGCCGGATTTCGGCATCTGCTTCTTCTCCCGTAGCCGCTTCCTCCTCTTCACCGCAACTCCTACGTAGTAATGACAGCCATTTGGAGGCAAAACATGTCGTTAAAACGCCAATGGATATTGGCTGCGCTGGTGCTCGCACTTTTATTTGCTCCGGCGCACTTCCTGCTCGGCCAGGCCGATCAGGGCACGATCACGGGAGCGGTACAGGACCCGTCCGGCGCCATGATCGGAAGCGCAAGCGTAACCCTTACCAATCTGGACGAAGGCCAGGTGTTGAAATCGACTACAGACGGCGCCGGGGTCTATGTCTTTTCGCCCATCAAGATCGGCAACTACAAGTTGTCGGCGACCGCGCCGGGCTTTGATACTGTCACCCAGACCAACCTGCATCTCAGTATTCAGCAACGGCTTAACGTGATCCTGACGCTCAAGCCGGGCACCACAAGCGAGACCGTCCTGGTTACAGACGAGGCGCCCCTGATGCAGACGCAGGAGAGCTCGGTTGGGCAGACCATGGACACGCAGACCATTGACAGCGTGCCGTTGAACGGCCGCAACTGGGTATTCATTGCGCAACTGGCCGCCGGCGCCGCTCCGGCTGACGGTTCCCGCGGCGGTGGCAAGGGAGACTTCGAGGCCAACGGCCAGCGCGCCGAAGAGAACAACTTCATCCTCGACGGTGTGGACAACAACGCCAATGTGGTCGACTTTTACAACGGCGCCAGCTTCGTGGCCCAGCCTCCTCCGGACGCACTGGCGGAGTTCAAGGTGCAGACCAGCGACTATTCGGCGGAGTTCGGCCACTCGGCCGGCTCGGTCGTCAATGCCAGCTTGAAGTCGGGCAGCAACGACATCCACGGCAGCGCCTGGGAGTACGTGCGCAACACCGTGTTTGACACCAACGATTGGACTGCCCCCAAGGGCACGCCCGTGGCTCCCTATCACGAGAACCAGTTCGGCGCCACGCTGGGCGGCCCGGTGCTCAAGAACAAGCTGTTCCTGTTTGGCGATGCGCAGGCCAACCGAATCGCCTTCAGCGAAACGGGCAACAACATTTCAGTGCCCACGGCGCTGGAGCGCCAAGGCGATTTCAGCGAGATTCTCAATCCGGCTCTGACCGGCAATCCGGCGGTTCAGCTCTATCACCAGACGGCCAACGCGGCTCCCGTGCCGTTTGCCAACAACCTCATCCCCGCGGCCTTGATCAACCCCACGGCATTGGCGTTGCTCAACGATTATCCGAAGGCCAACACCAACGGCAGCCTGCTCTACAACAACTACTACGTGCTGCGTCCGATCACCGACAACACCTTCCAGTGGGATGTGCGCGCGGACTGGACCATCGGCGCCAATGACACCACCTACTCGCGTTTCAGCTATTGGAACGAAGTGGGCCACAATGCTCCTCCGCTGGGCAACGTTCTGGACGGCGGCGGCTTTGGAGACGACGGCAAGCAGAAGGACCTGGGCGACAACTACATGTTGTCCGAGACCCACGTTTTCACCCAGACGCTCACCAACGAATTCCGGTTTGGCTACAACTACCTGCACACCGGTTTCCAGCACCCTAACGCCTCGAACCCCGATTTCGCTTCCTCGGTTGGCTTTGGAGGCATTCCCAAGGCGACGTTGAACGGCGGTTTGCCGAACGTAAGCGTGAGCGGCCTCACCGCCTTCGGCAGCCCTACCTGGTCGACGACCGACGAGCACGAGAATGTTTATCAGATTCTCGACAATGTCACCAAAATCGCCGGCAACCACACGCTGAAAGCCGGTGTTGCCTTCTCGAACATCCGCTTCTCAACGCTGCAGCCGCAGGACTCGCGCGGCTCCTACACCTACAACGGCACCTACACCGCGAACCTGTCGAATGCGAGCACGGTAGCGAATACGGGCTACGGTGTGGCCGACTTCCTGCTTGACCAACAGAACAATGCGGGTCTTTCCAACGAAGTCACCAACGGCGACCAGCGCTGGAATAATGCTGCGTACGCCCAGGACGACTGGCGCTTGAGCCAGAAGCTGACCGTGAACCTCGGTCTGCGCTGGGAGTTCTTCCAGCCGTATCAGGATGTAGGCGGCTTCCAGGCCTCTTACAACATGACCGGCCCCATGAGCTTCAACGCAAAGACCGGCACGGGCAGCGGCCAGGCGCAGTACCTGATTCCCAAAGAGAGCTACAGCTACGCGATGGGCATCATCAACAACCCTGCCTACAGCCCGAACTATGGGGCGATTCTGGCCAAGGACAACATCAAGGTGGTATCGGTAGACGATCCGCACCTGATCAAAGCCCAGAAGACCAACTTTGCGCCGCGCGTGGGCTTTGCCTATGCCCCGGATGCCAAGACCTCGGTTCGCGTGGGTTACGGCATCTTCTACGGCGGTCTTGAGAGCCTCGGCTACTGGCCGAACCTGGGAGAGAACTATCCCTTCCAGTTCACGGGATCGTTCAATTCGGCAAGCTGCGGCGCCAACAATTGCCCCACAGACGGCATCACCATCGGCAACGGTTTCACGACCATCCTGGCCAACGGTTTTGCCTCGAACGTAACCGGCCTGACGATGCGCGGAACCGACCCCAACGCCAAGACCCCGTACACGCAGGGCTACAACCTGTCGCTGGAGCGCAGCGTCAGCAACGACATTGTGGCGACGGTCAGCTACGTCGGCAACAACTCGCGCCACTTGCAGATCAACGTGGACGCCAACGCTCCGCTGGCGCTCTCTGCTCCGGGCTGGAATTCGCAGCCTGGCCGTCCCTTGCCTGACGCCGGCGGATCGGCGTACGTTACCTACTCTGCCATGAGCGACTACAACAGCCTGCAGGCCAAAGTGGAAAAGCGCATGTCCAAGGGCTACAACCTGCTGGCCACCTATACCTGGGCGCACTCGCTCGACGACGCCAACACGCCTCTTGGCTCCACGGGAGACAACGGCCAGCAGAACTACAACCTGATCCCGATCAAGAACGACTACTCGCAATCGGCCTTTGACACGCGTCAACGGCTCACCTTCAACGCCCTGTATCAATTGCCCTTCGGCAAGGGACGCGCGTACCTGAACCAGAACGCAGTGGCCGACGCAGTCGTCGGCGGCTGGTCAGCCAACGCAACCTTTGTGGCGCAGACAGGCAATTTCTTCACGGTGTTCCCGACAGGCATCAACACGGTCTCTGGCGGCAGCGCGCGCGCAGTCAAGCTTCGCGACCCGTTCTCCACCGGAGGCACTTCGGCTGTGGGCGGTTCCTGCCCGACCAAGGTCCGCACCAAAGCCAACTGGTATAACCCCTGCTCGTTCGCCAATCCCTGGGATCCGTCCAGCGCTGAGCACTCCTTGACGGCTGGTCAATTTGTCACGGACACGGCGAGCGCTCTCGGTTACCTGGGCGGCCGTCGCGACACTGTCTCCGGCCCCGGCTACGAGCGCGTCAACATGTCGATCTTCAAGAACTTCAGCGTCTATCGTGAACAGAAGCTGGAGTTCAGAGCCGACATCTTCAACGCTCTCAACACGCCTTCACTTGGCAATCCGAGCAACACTGGAATCGGCGCGAACGGCGGCCAGGTCACCTCAACACGTGGCCTACAGGCGCACGCACCCGACTCGCGCTTCATCCAGGTATCGGCTAAGTACTCATTCTGACGCTTCTTTGAAGCCTAACTGTGGACGTTTTCTGTCCTTGAGGAGGTCCGCTCCCGCGGATCTCCTCAGCTTTTTTAGATTCATGCAGACAAGGCGCCTCACCCAGCCGGGAAGCGTGGATCCGTTCGAGATGTACGATTGTCAAGGCTGAATCGATCGAAATCCGAGGTGTAATGGGCATGCATTGGCGATGGAACAGCGGGCGAAGCGTGCTGGGCTGTCTGTTCCTGGCGCTTCAGATGCTTCACGCCCAATCCACCCAGGGCCGCGTTGCGAGCAGCGCAATGGAACGCGAATTCCAAGCCGCGATGGCCGCCGAGGACAAGGGCGAGCTGGACCGAGCCGAAATCCTGCTGGGCGAATTGCATTCCAAACATCCCGGCATCTTTGCAGTGGATGAATCGCTGGGGCTGCTTTACGTGGCTCGCGAACAGTTCGCGAAGGCGCTCCCGCTGCTGGAGGCCGCAGTGCGCGAGCAGCCCTCCTCCGATGTGGCCCATGTCAATTTGGGCGCGGCGTACTACAAGCTGCATCGCAACCCGGAGGCGCTGCGCGAGTTTGAGCGCGCCGCCAAGCTCAATCCCGGGAGCGCGACGACGCAGCAGGCCCTGGGGCAACTGTGGATGGAGGCGCAACAGCCGCAGCGTGCGGCCGAGGCCTTTGCCGCAGCGCTCGACCAGAAGCCCGGCGACCCGGACCTGCTGCTGAACCAGGCCATGGCGCTTGAGGCCGCGGGCGAGAGCAGCCAGGCGGCGGCGATCCTGGGCAGCCTGCCGCGCGCCAACGAGTCGGCGGCCGCGCAATCGCTGCTGGGCGAAATCGACGAGAAGGCCGGCGCCTATCAGCAGGCCGCGCAGCACTTCACACGGGCCGTGGAACTGGACCCCAGCGAGGCCAACGTGTGGTCGCTGGGCGTGGAGTTTCTGCGCCACTGGACCTTCGATGCGGCCATTCGCGAGTTTGAGGCCGCGGCGGCAAAATTTCCCGATAGCGCGCGCATGCGCCTGGGGTTGGGCGCGGCCTATTTCGGCAATGGGTCGTACGCCAAGGCTGTTCCCGTCTTCGCCGGCCTGCTGGAGGGCGATCCGGCCAACAGCCTCTATGCCGAGCTGCTGGGCCTGTCTTGCACGGCGGTGATGCAGGAAGCCAAGCCGCGCTGCAGCACCCTGCTGAGCTACGCGCAGGCGCATCCCGGCGATGCCAGGGCGTCAACCTATGCGGCCGCGGCGCTGGTGGACGGAGCCGCGACGGAGGATCGGATGGCGTTGGCGCGCAAGCTGCTGGAGAGCGCACTTGCCGCAGATCCCAAGCTGGCCGAGGCGCAATTCGAGATGGGCATGTTGAAGCAGAACCAGGCGGACTGGGCGGGAAGCATTGCGAATCTGGAAGCGGCAGTGGCTCTGAAGCCCGACTACGCGCAGGCCCATTACCGGCTGGCCCTGGCCTATTGGCGCTCCGGCCGCAAGCAGGAGGGCCAGGCGGAGATGGAACTGCAGAAGAAATACGCCAGGCAGCAGCAGCACGATCTTGACCAGAGGCTGCGCCAGATCACGACGTTTCTGGTGGATGTGCGCAACTAGGGCTCAGGCCGCGTGATTTGTACGCCTCCGACCAACGCCATGGTTGACGGGTTCGGGGTGTGCGAAGGTAGGCTACTTTGCCATCTTGGCGGCGTAGGCGACCGGTGTGAGGTCTGCCAAATTCTGGATGGAGCGGTCGGCCAGA